>MDTC01134221.1_pt1 | contig 14736 bp, 18 predicted proteins | sample 811181 | NCBI WGS metagenome assembly MDTC01 (sample SAMN05326644, study PRJNA326480) | marine metagenome | isolation source: seawater | place: Pacific Ocean: North | collected 2011 | reverse complement strand
TAATAGTCGTAGAATTATTATGAGTGGATGGAATCCTTGTCAATTAAAAGAAATGGCTTTACCACCTTGTCATGTATTATACCAATGGTATGTTGATAAGTATGATAGATTAAGTGTTCAAATGTACCAAAGAAGCGGTGATATGTTTTTAGGCGTTCCTTTCAATATAGCATCAACATCATTATTAACTAATCTTATTGCTAAAATAACTGATAAAAAATTAGGTAAATTAAGTATTGTAATAGGAGATGCTCATATATACGAAGATCATATAGATGCTGTAAAACAACAATTAGAGCGTAAACCTCTTTATTTACCTAAATTAAATATTAAATGTAAAAAAAATAATATAGAAGAATATTCTATGAATGATTTAGAATTAATTAATTATATTTATCATAAACCTATAAAAGCAAAAATGGTTGTTTAGTTTCTTTTATTATTTCTTCTATTATTATTTCTTCTTCTGTTTGTTCTTTTATTAGTTCTTTTATTGTTATTTTTGTTTCTATTAGTTCTTCTATTATTATTTCTTCTATTAGATCTTTTTTTGTTATTTTTGTTTCTATTAGTTCTTCTATTATTATTTCTTCTATTAGATCTTTTTTTGTTATTTTTCCCACCTGAATTTACAAGTGTATTTGTTTCTGTTAATTGTTTATTTTCAGTATTTGTTTCTGTTAGTTGTTTATTTTCAGTATTGTCAGTATTATCTGTTTGATTTTGTATTTTTGATTCCAATATTTCAATTCTCTTTTTTAAACCTTCGCATTTATCTACTACTTCTTTATTTTCTGTTTTTTTTACTTCTTTATTTTCTGTTGTTTTTAATTTTTTATTGTTAAAAATTCCCAAAATTCCCATATATATATATAATAATATTATAATTATTAAAATGGTAACAAAAACAAAACATAGAAAAAATAAAAATAAAAAATCAAAAAGAAAAAATAAATTAAATACAAATGTTAAATTATATAATAAGAATAAAATATCATTTGGTGATAAAATATACAAAATAAACGAACAAATAGGAGAATTATCATCTAACGCATTATTATTTAAAGTAGATGATTTATCAGATAATAAAATATATATTTTAAAAATAACCTATAATAAAGAAAACCCAGAATTATTAAAAGAATATCGTGAATTTTTTGATTCAGGTATATATGAATATAATAATATAAAACAGATTCAAGACAAATTTGAAGACAACGTACCTAATGTATATAATTATGGATATAGATTAAATAATAATAAAATTAAAACTTTTTTTTATGAATTAATATTTAATCCTGGTTCAGAAATGTTATCAAATATATTTAATAATATTTTTTCTAGAAAATATTTAGAATTTATAATTATGGAATATATTGAAGGAGATACATTTTTTAGATTATGTAAAAATAAAAATAATAAAGTATGTAAAGAATATTCTAAAAAAATATGTAAAGTTATAGATAATTTCCATAATGAAGGTATAGTTCATAATGATTTACATTTAAATAATATAATGATATCAAAAGATAATCCGATTATAATAGATTGGGCTAGAGCTATTATATCAAATGATAAATTATCCTGGAAAAACGAAAAAGGAGAAGAAAAATGGTATGGTGGACCTAGATGGAATAAAAAACCATTTAAATGTTATTAATATGTATATTGTTGACATATTTTATCTTTATTTATAAAGAAATAATCAGAACATTTTTTATTTTTTATATATAAACCTGGTGAATCTGTTTTATAAAAAGTTTTAGTTTTTCTATCATAATGTGCTCTACCATCAAATGTTTCTATATTTTTATGACAATTACATTTATTATTTATACAATCTATACAAGTAGAATTTACTTTTTCATAATATTTATCACTTTCTAATGGTTTATTACAACAATTATTATTATAATTATAAAAAGAATCATTATTTGGTTTTATAATACAACTATTTTGTTTAGTATATAAACAATCTACATCAGGATAATATAATGTATGATCAAATACATTAAATTTTTCAATACTTTTTATTTGTGGTGTTAATATTATAACTAAAAATAATATTAATAACATAATTAATTCAATATTCATTATATATTAATATATATAAATATTTGAATATATTTTAATTAATGAATGAATGTGGAAATATTATAAATTTTACAAATAATTATGAATTAAATGAATTAAATAAATTATTTAATTGTAATTGTAAATATTGTAATTATAATTATGATAATTATAAAAGATATATTAACGAAATAGATTTAAGTGAAGATAAATCATTTGAAAACAATATTAATCTAATATGGACAAATACAATGATATATATTAAAAAATATTTATTAATATTTGAAAAATATAGCAATATGTAAATTATATGACAGATATAGAAAATAAAACTGAAAATAAAAATCAATATCTTTTAAATTTCATAGATAATGAATTCAAAGGATTAATACAATTATATATAAAAGAAAGAGAAGAAAAAAAATTAGGAATATTACAGGTAATAGGTAATAAAAAAGATAATAAAGTAGATGTAATGTATATTATATACGATGATATGAAAGAAGAACTTCAAAAAGTGATTAAAGATAAAGAAAACATGTGTTTATTTTTAGTATATGATATAGAAACACCAGATGATTTTTTTATAACTGAACATAAATTATAATTTAAACAAAATATTATAAATAAATTTATGAAAAAATCTATATACTATTTTAGAAATGATTTAAGAGTAGAAGATAATATAGGATTTATAAATTGTTATAATGATTCTGAATATATTATACCTATATATATATTCCAAAATAATATACATAAAGATTATATATTGAATATATTACATCGTTTTAATTTTAACATTCATATATTTTTTGGTAATCCTATTAATATTATATGTAATTTAATAGAAATAGATGATACAATAGATTCTATATATTTTAATTGTGAGTATGATATTATATCATTATATGAAGATAATCTATTAATTCAATCAATCAAAAAAAAGAATAATAATATAATTATAAAAGTATTAGAAGATAAATTATTATCAAATATTAAATCAATATTAAATAATAATAAACCATATACAAATTATAAAAAATTTTATAATAAAATAAAAAATTATAATATAAATAAACCTACAATAATAGAATTAAATAATAATAAATTTATTAAATTAAATAATAAACATATAAATTTTATAAATACAGATAATAATAACATAGAAACAAATAATAAATTATTAAATAGAAATAGTATAATAGATTTATTAAATAAAATTAATAATAAATCTTGTTTATCAAGTAGTAAATTGTCTATATTATTAAAATATGGTATAATTTCTATAAGAGAATTATTTTATAGTTTAGTTACTATAATACATAATAATAAGATAAATAATTTTTATATAATAAATGAATTATATAGAAGAGAATTTTATTATTATATTAGTTATTATGATGTTAATTATATTAAAAAATATAATGATATAGATATAAATAACGATAAATATAATTTATGGATAAATGGTAATACTGGTATACCAATTATAGATGCTGGTATGAATCAGTTAAATAAAATTAATGTAATTGATAATAAAATGAAAATAATATTAGGTAGTTATTTAATAAATGAATTAAAATTAGATTGGAAATATGGTGATTATTATTTTTCTCAAAATTTATTAGACTATGATATTATATTAAATCAATCATTATTTAAATATATGAATAATTTTAATATAAATCCTAATTTTAAACCATTAAATTATAAAAACCAATCTAAAAAATATGATTCTAATTGTAAATATATAAAAAAATATTTACCAAATTTGAAAAATAAAAATAATATTGATATTCATAATATGAATTTAAACACATGAAGGTTCCCATTCAGGTTGTCTACATCCAAAAGTTCTTTGTGTCATATTTCCACTTAAATTAGATAAATTACTACCACCTTTTAATAATTCAGTAATTTTTAAATTTTCTAAATTAGATCCACAAGTACGACAATTACCACCACCCATTACTGGATTATAACATCTATAATATGGATTAACTATTGCTTTCCCATTTATTTGATCATTTAAATTTAATCTATATGAACCTGCTCTTTGATTTCTTCTATTTTGTCTATTTCGTCTATTTTGTTTAGTTCTTCTATTTTTATTTTGTTTTGTTCTTTTATTTTTATTTTGTTTAGTTCTTCTGTTTTTATTTTGTTTAGTTCTTCTATTGTTTTTACTTCTTTTATTTTTATTACTATGTCTTCTATTAACCATATATTATAATATTATATTTTATTTAAAAAATCTTTAATATCAAAATAATCATCTAATTCTTTATCAACAAACTTAATGGGAGTCCATTTTTTAAAATATTTATTATAATTACAACATATTGTTTTTTTATGACTAATGTTTTTATCTTTAAAATAATTATATAAATAATTAGAATTATTAGAATCTATACGAGCATATCCTATATCATATAATGATTTTTTTTTCATACAATATAATTTATATATGTCTATATTATTAGTTTTAGATATTTTAAAAATTTTATCATTATTTAAATGTGATGGGTTTTTATATTGTCTCTTTTTTTGAATATTATTAAAAGAATAAAAAATATATTTATTACCACTATAATGTATAAATTCTATACCTATCATATCTTTATTAAGTTTCATATTAATCTTATTAAGTGGATAATATTGTTTTAACTTAATCATACATGGTTCTATGTTTTTATCAGAAATATAATTATTAGATAATATATTTTTAATATTATTTAGTTTATCATATATATTATATTTGTATAAACTTTGTCCACAATAATATTTTATATTACATATATAAAAATACCATTCTTTTTGATTATTTACTACTAATTCGCCATTAAATATAGTATCATTATAGATGTGATCCTTAAATCTATAATGAACTAATAATATTCTAGGATATATATATCCTTTATTAATTTTTTTATCTATAAAAAAACAATATTTTTTATTATTTATTTTAGTAATAAATAATATATAATTATTACCTTTTGTTTTATATGAAAATATATATTCACTATTTAATAATTCTTTTTTATGAATTTTATCATTATAATAATTAATTTTATCTAAAATATTTGTATTTTTTTCTTTTAATTTATCTACAATTACTTTTTTAAATTCATCATTTGTTATATTATATGCTATTTTATCACAAAATGATATAGTTCTTGTATCCATATTATTAATAAATATTAATATGTTTAAATAGTATCATATGGCGCAAAATTATCATTTAAATCATTATTTGAAAAACCTAGAATACCATCAAAAAATTCTCCTCCATTTAATATTTTTTCATTATTATATTTAATATTATCATTACTAATAGTCTTATCTGATTCTATATATACTGGTTCATATGTTTGTTTATCTATATTAGAATTTTTTACACATTTTTTATTTACATATTTATTCATAAATGATTTTAAAATATTTTTATTATTTTTAAAATATTTATTTCCTAAATTAATATCTGAACAGAATTTTGATATATTATTTTTAGATAATAAATTATATGGTGATACTTTTTCATTAGTATTTTCTAGTTGATATATTTTATTATCATCATAATCGGATTGTTTAATTTCTGAATCACAAATATTATTTTCATTAATATATTTTTGTAATACTTCTTCATAATTGTTAATTTGATTTTCTGTAATTTCTACATTTTGAAATGATTCTGTATTGGTTAAATTATACATTATAGTATAATGTATAAGAAAAATTAATATTATAGATAATATAAACGTTTTAATAACCTTCATAATAATATATATAATATTTAAATAATTTAAAATTATACATTATATTTAATAAATGGATAATACAGAATTAGACAAAATTACATATGCTTTAACTATTTTAAAAAAATCTAATAGTTTAAAACAATCTATACAAATATATTGTATAGATTTAGAAGATAATTATAATGATAAAGAATTAGAATTAATAACAAAATGTGTTCAAGAATGTATTGATAATATCAAAAACTTAATATTAGAAATTAAAAATAAACAATTTAATTCTAATGATATATATGTTGGAATAATGGCATTACAAACATTAACTAATTGTTATAATTTAATTACTGGATATATTCAAGAAGATTACTCCAATTATAATCATACCGATAAATCATTAAAAAAAAAAAATATTTGTAATTTAATAATATATTTATCTATTTGTTTTGGTTCAGAAGATCCTTATGATGATTTATTAAAAAAAATATGGAAAGAACAAGGTAATCAAATAATAGAAGGGATTATGATAGTAAAAAATTGGACTAAAAATACAATTACAAATGTTTCTAAATGTTGCTTTTAATATTATTTATTATATCTATAATTTTATCTATATAAATATTTTGATTTGGTATTATTATATTTATTTGATAATTAATATTATCTTTTGATACTATTTCTAATTCTATTATATTATTAATTAATATAGAAATTGTATGAATATTATATATATCATTATAATCATATAAACCTTCTAAATTTTCTATATTAATTAATTTATTTTCTAATAAAACAATTATTCCATCATCTAATTTTAATGTATCATCAAAATTATTTGTATATAATTTTTTATTATTATTTATTATTTTTAAAATTTTATTATTATATTTATATTCTAAATTATTTTTTATATTGTGTGTATATTTATAATCTGATGGTAATTTATTTAAAATATCTTTTATTTTTTTTATTGAATAATTATATTTATATATATTTTCTTTTTCATGATTACATAAATAATATTTTATTTTTACATTATTGTTTATATTATTCATATTATATTTTATGAATTTTTCCATAAATATATTTATAATCTAATGTTTATATCCAAATGTATTTTCTGTATCGTAAAATAAATATAAAAATTTATCATCATCTTTATGTTTATTATAAAGATCTATTATTAATGTATTTGATGATAATAAATCATTTTCACTAAATAAATATATTGCTTGTTCTGATGATAATGATATTTTTTTTCTAATTATAAATAATAATTGTCCTACTGTTATTTCCTTTGGTAATAAATATTTTTTTTTATCTATATTAGTTAAATTTTTTGTTTTATATCTTTCTATTATTACTGGAATTTTATCAGTATATTTATTTAATATTTTACTAGACTCTTTTAATCTATCATCAAAACTATTCAATTCTTTAAATTCACTATTCATTATATATATTTATTATTTAATTTATATATTATATTATTTAAAAATTGATAAAAAATATTTAAAATAAAAAACATATATTATTTATAAATGGTAGATACAATACAAGCAGTATTATTTAAAGTTCATTCACAAAAAGCTAAACCTGTCACTTTATATAAAGAATTATGTAATATTCAAACTGATAATATAGAATTAGGATTTGAATCTTATAAATTTAATTGTGATCTTATGAAAAAATATAATGTAAAATTAGAACTATTACATTCCTTAAATTATGAGGAAGAAATGTTTCATTTTATTGGTATTACTATGAAACAAATTGAAAAAAAAGATTATTTACCTAAAGATAAAGAAGTTAATAAAAAAGAATTTTGGTGGGAAAATATATATGATAAAAATTATAGTTTAATATGTGGTGATATAATAGTTATTAGATATAATACAGATGGACATATAGATAATATGAGCCCTGAAGATTATAATATATTAGAAAACCTTATAATTCAACCAGAAGATTTAAATAGTGATGATGAAGATTCTAGAACTAGTTTTGATTTAGAATCAACAGACGAAGATTATGTACCTGATGTTGAAGATGAAACTGATGATGAAGACGAAGAATATTATTATGATGAACATAGTGAAGAAGAAGATGAAGAATTATTAATAGAAGAATAATTATATTATAATTATTATTATGAATGGTGGAACATTTATATGGGAAATAGATAAATATAAAGGATTAAATAATAGTGGTAAATATGATTCTATATGGATGAATTATTTAGATAATATAGTTGATTTAGATAAACCTAAAAATTTAGATAATAATAAACCTAGATTATGGAGTAAATGGTTAAATGGTAATGTTAGTTTTCCTTTTAATAAATCTATTAATAAATCTATTAATTTATTAAATAAAAATCAATTAATATTATTAAATAAAAAAATAGGCGATAGTATAAAACAAAGAGAAAAAGATTTACAAATAGGAAAAAAATACGATCGTCATAAATATGTTTTAGACAATCTAAAATATATTTTTTTATATAATAAAACTAAGTTACAAAACAAAATGGATTATACACCATGGAAAAAAACAAAAAAAACTAAAAGACATAAAAAATATAAAAGAAAATCTAGAAGAAATTATCAAAAAGGAGGAAAACTAATAGATATAAATTTGATTAGAAACTTTTATAATTCTATTGATAATTTAATTAAAGATGAATCATCAATTGAATATATAGATTATAATACATTTAATGAGAAACTTAGAGGTCCTCCTAATATTATGGAAGATGAATTACATAATATTAAAAACAAGATGATAGAATTAAACAACATATATAGAATACAAATAAATAATGATATTGATCAAATTAATAAAAGTGATAATGATACATTTAATGATATTTATAATCAAATAATCGCAAACAAAGAGAAAATCGTTAAATTAATTAATGACATTAATAAATCACGTTTATATTCTAAAGATCATAATAATATAACAGGAGATAATATTGACAAATATATTAAAAAATTAGAAAATCTTTATAATGAAAAAATAAAGTATGAACGATTATTAACACGATATAAAACAAATTTAGCAGAAGCAGAAAGACAAAAACAAGAACAAGAAATAGCAGAAGAATTTAAAAGAGCAGAAGAACAAAAAAGACTAGAAGCAGAAGAATTAAAAAGAACAGAAGAACAAAAAAGACTAGAAGTAGAAGAATTAAAAAGAGCAGAAATAGAAAAAGCAGTAACTAAAATACAAACTGCCGTGAAAGATAGACAAACAAAAAAAAAAAATACACTAGCTACTAAAATTCAATCTATGTTTAGAGGTAATATTATAAGAAACGAATTAGAAAAAGCAAAAACAGAAAAACTAGAAAAAAAAAGACAACAAGCAGAAGAAGATATAAAAACAAAAGCAGGAGAAGTAATTTATAAATTTTATAAAGCAAAATTAAAAAAAAATAGTATATCAGATTATGTAGAAACACAAAGTAATAATAGTGATTTGAGGGGTTATTTACAACGATTATATAGTGATCCCAACGAATTAGAAGAAGCTTTAAATAGAGTAAGTAGTATTGGATCTAATGATAATGAATTAGAAAAAAGATTAGAAGCATTAAGAACAGATTCTTATGAAATACCAGAATCAGGTTCAGAAAATAAAGATTCAGATATTATTGATTTTATAGAAAGTATAATAAAAAATGTTATTAATAGTATAGAAATGGATGAACAAAAATTGTTAGTTAATGTAGATCTTGATAAAGATAATAAGCCTACAGAGTCTACAGATGATAAGTATACAGAGTCTACAGATGATAAGTATACAGAGTCTACAGATGATAAGTATACAGTTGATAAGTCTACAGATAATAAGTCTATTTGTAAACCATTTGGAAAAATAAAAAATAAACTTAATACAAAAATTAATATTTATGGAAGTCTCGTATCTAAAAATAAATTAAAAAGAAAAGTTGACGATGCTACAGGTATACGAGGTGGTAAAAAAAGAAAATCTAAAAATAAATATAAAAAAAGAGGCAGAAAAACTAAAAAAAATATTAGAAAAAATAGAAAATCTAAAAAATCTAAGAGAAGAAATAAAAAAAGAACAAGAAAAAATTGATAATAAATTAAAGTTAATATATATTAATAATATAATGAAGTTATTAATTGTTGAATCACCTGCGAAATGTAAAAAAATAAATACAATGTTAGGTAATGAATATATTGTATTAGCAACTGGTGGTCATATAAATAGATTAGATGGATTGAAAAGTATTGATATTAAAAATGGTTTTAATCCAACGTATAAATTAGTTTATGATAAAATGAAATATGTAAATAAATTGGATTATAATTCAAAGAGAGTAGATGAAGTTATAATAGGTACAGATTTAGATAGAGAAGGAGAAGCAATAGGTTATCATATTGCAACTTATCTTAAATTAGATATTAATAATACAAAAAGAATAATTTATAATGAAATTAGTAAATCAGCATTAACAAATGCTATAAATAATCCAACTAAATTAGATATGAATATGATTAAATCACAACAATCAAGACAAATAATAGATTTATTAGTTGGATATCATTTATCACCATTATTATGGAAACATATTCAAGATTATTTATCAGCAGGTAGATGTCAATCACCAGCATTAAGAATAATATATGATAATCATATAGAATTAAAAAACCATGTAAGAACAAGTTATTTTCATATAAGTGGTGATTTTAAGAATGAAACTTATGAATTAAAAGCAAATATAGAAAAACAAATAAAAGAATCAGAAATAAAAGGAATTTTAGATAAAATAAAAAAAAATAAAGACCATATTAATATTACAAAAATAGAAAATAAAGAAAAAAAGATTAATCCACCATATCCTTATATAACTTCAAGTATTCAACAAGATTTAGCAAATATTTTTAATTTAAATGGTAAAAGTTCTATGAATATTTTACAAAAATTATACGAATCAGGTAAAATTACTTATATTAGAACTGATTCATATAATATATCAAAAGGTTGTTCGTTTGAAATAAAAAGATATATAGAAAATAATTATGGAAAAGAATATTATCAATATAGAACATATGGAAAATCTAAAAATAGTCAAGAAGCACATGAATGTATAAGACCTGTAAATATACATAAAATAGAATTAGATACAGATGATATTAGTAATAAAGTGTATAAATTAATATGGAAAAGAACAATTGAAAGTCAAATGAAAGCATATGTTTATGATGAATTCAAATATACAATATCTATTCAAAATTTAAAAAATGCGTTTATATCTTATTTAAATCAAACAAAATTTTTAGGATTTAAAATAAATCATAAAAAAGAAGATAATTTAGATTTAATAAATAAAATAAAATTAAATGATAAATTAGAATATGATAATATTAAAGCAGAACAAAAATATGATAATGGAAAATCATATTATACAGATGGTTCATTAATAAAAGAATTAGAAAAATTAGGAATAGGAAGACCTTCAACATACGCTACTATAATATCTACATTATTTGATAAAAATTATGTAGAGAAAAAATATATACCTAGTATTCTATTTAAAAAAAAAATAATTGAAATGAAAAATGATAATATAATAGAAAATATATTAAATGATAAAACAAAAGTTGAAAAAAATAAAATTACTATAACAGAATTAGGAATAAAAGTAATAAAATTTTTAATAGATAATTTTAATGAATTAATATCATATAATTATACGAATAATTTAGAAATAAGATTAGATGAAATAGCAAAAGGTAATATTATATGGAATAATTTAATACAAGAAGTTTATAATTCTTATTACCCTATGGTATTAAAATTAAATAAAAAAGAAAAAACAATAAATAAAAGATTATTAGGGAATTATAAGTCTAGAAAAGCATATATTTATATTTCAAAATATGGTCCTACTATTGAATTAGTAAATATAACAGGTCATAAAAAATATGTAAATTTAGATAAAAGAACAAAAATAGATAATATAGAATTAGAAAATATTAAAGATTTATTAGAATTACCTAAAAAAATATGTGTTCATAATGATAAAGAAGTATTATTAAAAAAAGGTAAATATGGATATTATTTAAATTATAATAGTAATAATTATTCATTAAAAAGAATAAAAAATCCATTAAAAATATCAAAAGAAAAGGCTTTAGGTATAATTAATACTTAAATATTAACTAACTAATAGATTTAATGCAATTAAGTTGTAAAAATGATATATTATTAAATACATTAAATATTTTTTTTAAAAAAAATCAAAATAATTTGAATTCATTTTTAGATATATATTATGGTAGATCAAATATATCTCTGAGAATAATAGATTGGTTTGTAACGAATTATTCTAAAAAAAATAAAGTATATTATAATTTAAATAATGATAATTTTATAGTATATTTAGATTATAAATCACAATTAAAAGCATTTACAAAAAAACAATTTGATCCATTTTGTCGTAGAGAAAGAATGAATTTTTATTATGGTGAAAAGAAATTTATTAAAACAACAATAGGTCAATTAAATTTTTTTAAATGGGCTTTTGAAAATAATATAATAAATTATATAAATCAAAATATTAAAGATATAGAAGCAGATATGATTGAAGAAATTAAAGAAAAAAAAAATAATAAATTAAATATAAAAGCAAAAAAAACTATTAATAAACATTATGTTAATATTACAGTATCATTTGATTAATTTTTCTAATTCTGTTATTTTATCATTTTGATTTTTTAATTTTTCTTTAATTTCTTCATATTCTATTTCTTTTATCATTATGTATTCATCTATATCATTTTTATAAAAGAAATAACTTACAACATTATAACTTTTTTTTAATGTCCATATAATAACTCCTGAAGTTATATCTAATACTCCTTGTGTTAATAAACTTAATAACATATATAAAAATATGAGAATATATTATAAAAATGAATGAATATGAATTTTTTTATAATTTAAAACAAAATAATTTAAAACATTTAATATTTGAAAATGAATTTGATAATGAATTTGATAATCATTTAAATTGTTTTTATAATACAATAGAATTTGATAAATATTATACTAATTTAGTTATTCATATGAATAAAAATAATTTATATGATATTCATAATAATAATATAGTATATTATAAAAATATATTACAAATATGGATAAAATATTTAACATTAAAAAATTTAGATATTTTTATAAATTTATTAAATAATGATTTTTTAGAATTTATATTTTTAAGTGATATATATGTAGATTTAATAAATAAATTAGTTGAAATAATAGATATTAAATTAATTATTTTTAATAAAAATATTAATAAATTATTTTTAAATTATATAGATATATTATATAAAAATAAAAATTTAGATATAGAAAATAAAGTATTATTGGTATATTTAGAATTATTTAATAATATATCTATGGAAAATAAACAAAATTATATATATTGGTATTATAGTGATAATAATAAATATATAAAAGATGAACCAATGATAAATAATGATTTAGAAAAACCTTATTATAAATCTGATGATTATAATATATTTTGTTATAAATTATATTGGTTATTATTTAAAATATTAGTTCATAATTTATTTAATTCTTTTAGATTTATTTGTAAATACCATAATAATTGTTATTCACTAATAGAGGAAAATATAATTTTAATAAAACAAAATTTAGATAATATTATATCTAATACTAATTTTATTAAATTTATTAATTTTACAAATGATTTAATTATATCTAATGAATTAAAATATATACCTTATTTTTTAGTATATGAATCTATATTTATAAATATATATGGTAATAAAATTAATAAATTCAGTTTTTTTTATACTAATAAACTTATTAATAAATTATTTCATTATGATAATTTAAATAATTATATTATGATTGATTTAATTAATTTAATATATATTAATTATGATATAGATAATCCTTTTTATAAAAAAAATAAAAATAAACTAATTAATTTGTTTAATCAATTATATAATATTGATAAATGTAATAATATAACCTTAGATGAAAATCCTAATATGATATTAATAAATATTTTAAATAATATAGATATTACATATGATAATTCAAAATTATATTATATTTTATTTACAAATATATATAATGATATAGAATTTTATTATAATATTTATATTGATAAAAATAAAAATATAAAAAATGAAAATAAGTTAGATTTATTATTTAATGATAATACATCTAATTTAAATTATGTTTTAAATTTATTAATATTTACTAAAAATAATTTTGTTAATATTAATTATATTTTTAATAATATTATTTATAAAAAAATAGTAAATTTATTATACAATATAATACGAAAAACTAAAGAAAATGAAGATATATGTCTTAATATAGATAAATATTTAAAAAAAATATATAAATTAAATTCATATACAAAACATAAATATATATATAATAATCTATTTCGTATTTTTATTAATATATTATATCATATTTGTGATAATAAATTGATGTATATAGAATTTTATTTTTTAAATAAGAATGAAAATATATTGATATTTTTAGAAAATTATAATTATTATAATATTAACTTTTATGATATTTATTTTAATACATTTGAATTATATTATAATAGTTTTAAAATTATTAAAAATATACCAGATAATTTATTAGATCCATTAACATGTGAATTAATAGATGAACCTTATTTTATGCCTATAAATAATACTTTAATAGATAAAGATACTATTATTACTTTTTTATTAAATAGAGAAGAAGACCCATTTAATAAAGTTAAATTAACTATAGAAGAATTACATAATTATAATAATAAAAAAGAAATATTAATTTTAAGAAATGATATTAAAATAAAAATTAATAATTTAAGATAATTGTTCATGTAATATTATAT
>MDTC01125041.1_pt1 | contig 14738 bp, 6 predicted proteins | sample 811181 | NCBI WGS metagenome assembly MDTC01 (sample SAMN05326644, study PRJNA326480) | marine metagenome | isolation source: seawater | place: Pacific Ocean: North | collected 2011 | reverse complement strand
GCCCCTTGGGTATAAACACTTACCACTGCTGCAGTTTCTAATTGAGCATTTATTACGCCAATCGCAGAAGAGGTTATCATAACAAATAATAATAATAATTTTTTCATAATTCTATTTTTTAAGACTTAACTCAAAATTAGTTGATTATGTTACATAATTAGATTTATTTTTTAAAATAAAAGGACATGAAAAATAAAAAAAATACAACTTAAAATACTGTTTTAAAGCTTTTTATGTTAAAATAAAAATACTTTATCTTTAAATTTTAAGCATAGATTTAGCGCTCTTTAAAATTAATTTTTTCAATACTATAGGTGGCATTATCTTTAAAGCTTTCATTGAAAGTTTATTTTTCCATCCAGGGACAATAATTGCTTTTCCATTTAAAGTAGATCTGATTGCCTTTTTTGCTACCATTTCTACATTAGTTACTGAAACACGACCTAGAAAGCCACCCTCTTTTATTTGTTTTATCACAATGTCATTTGTAGGAGTTGCTCCAGGCTGCAAAACGCTCACGCTTATATCATGAGGACTTAGCTCATCCCTTAATGCACGAGTGAAATTTTTAACATAAACTTTTGATGCAGCATATATGGATTTGTAAGGGCAAGGAAAATTAGCAATCATACTTGCATTGTTTAGCAAATGAGAAGGTGCGTTTTTTTTAAGATCTGGTATAAAAAAATGAGTAAGGTTAGTAGTAGCTTTTACATTTAGGTCAAGCATTCTATTGATGTATGTAAAACTGTAGCTTTCAAAAGGTCCGACCCCTCCTATTCCAGCATTATTAATTAAAAAGTTAACAGCGTATTTATTTTTGGTTACCCAATCATAAATCTTATTAGCACTTTTACTTTCAGTTAAGTCAATTTCAAAAAAGTCTGTCCTAACTTCAAATTCTTCGCTTATATTTTTTGATATTTTTGAGAGGTTTTCATTAGATAATGAAACAAGTAAAATGTTTCTTCCTAATCTTGCACATTCTTTTGCCATTTCTAGGCCCATGCCTTGGCTAGCTCCTGTGATTATTGTATAGTGCATTATTAAAGTTAGATAAAAATCCTTACAAATAAGTGACCATAATTTTATATAAAATAAAAACGGATATAATTTTATGTATATATTTAATATCTACAGCGCTTAATACCAAATATTTATAAATTTTAAAATGGACTTTTTAAAAGAAATTACAATTACATTTTCTGATTCTAAAAAAAGAAATTTTGAAAAGTTTATGGCTAGAAAAAGGCCAAATAGCGCAAGAAAAGATATTCAAGTCTTTGAATCCTTATACCAATCTTATGTCAATCCAAAAAAATCTGCTAATATTTACAAGGGACAAGCTACCTATCACGCAATAAGAAAAAGAATTACCAAAGAGCTTATTAATTTTTTAATACTGGAGAGCTCATCTTCTGAAATCAAGGAAAATAACCGTGAATTGATGCTCATAGTTGCAAAGCATTTTATTGATTTTAAAAAATATGAGCAAGCTTGGGAAATTCTAAAAAAAGAAGAACGTAACTGTGATGAAAATAAAGATTTTTTATTAAACCTAAAGATTCAGCGGTTGATGTTAAGTATTTTACCATATTACCCATTAGTTGATTTTGAAGTAATAAAAAGTAAAACATTAGCTCTACAAACTCAACAAGCTCAAGTGGATGAGTTCCAACTTTATTTTGTTCAAATAAAAAATATGTTTATTGATAAAATTGAGAATGGAGATGTTAGTGTATCATCTGATTTAATAAATAAAGCCATTGAGCAATATGATAATATCAAAAAATATTTTAATCAGCCTGAAATACATCTTAAGATTATTGAAATCATAAGGACTCAATATGCTATAAATAAAAACTTTGAATCGCTTTCAAATATCATAATCAATTATTACGATCAAATTAATACTCAGGATTATAAAAAACAATTTACTGATGTTATTGCCAATATTGAATATATAATGGCTTATACCTTTTTGGAAATCCGCGACTTTAAAAGACTTAAAAAACATCTTTTAAATCTTAAAGATGTGATGAGTATTGATGAAACTGTAATGACTACTAATATTGGCAGAGCAGTTGCTTTGGAAAGTTTTGTGAATATTTTTGAAAATTCTTTATCTGATGGAATTGCACTTGTTCAGGATACCTTAAATAATTATGAAAATAAAATAACGCTCAGAGAGCGACTCAATCTATCTTTGAACTTGTCAGCTTATCATATACTAGGACAAAACCATAAAGCGGCCAATAGAATTATTAATGAATTTAATAAATCAGAATCCTATTATCAAAAAAATATGGGCAAAGAGTGGGTGCTTAGAAAACAGATGATTAAATCAATTATTCTTATAGATTTAAAACATATTGACCTTGCGGAAAAAGTAATTAAAGGGATAAAAACCAATTATAAAGACTTATTTGAAAAAAGACAATATAAAATGGTCAAGCCATTTATTTTAGCTATCGAAAAGTATATTGCTTCTCCACATGAAGTGAAATTAAAACTACTTGAAGATATTGAGCAAGTTATCAGTCTAAACAAAAACAAAGTTTTTAAAGATCCTAGATTAATTATATTTTATTCTTGGCTCAGATCAAAATTTACAAAAAATGAGGATATTTACTCCATTCTAACAGAGGAATATGAAAAGCTAAGCAACTAATCCTCTCGTCCTCTTTTCTCTTTCCTTCTCTTCTTAAATTAGCTCAATTATAGGGGATTATTTTTTTATTACCCTAATAGTCAATAACTATTATACATTTGCAAATTATTAGAAATTATGAAAATTAGAAATATTGCGATTATTGCTCACGTAGATCATGGTAAAACCACTCTTGTAGATAAAATGATTTATGCCTGTAAAGCGATTGATAATAGAAAAGAAACAAAAGAATTAATTCTAGACAATAATGACCTAGAGAAGGAAAGAGGAATTACCATTTTATCTAAAAATGTTTCCGTTACCTATAAAGATTACAAGATTAATATTATTGATACACCTGGTCACGCTGATTTTGGTGGTGAGGTAGAACGTGTTTTAAATATGGCTGATGGTGTTCTTCTTTTGGTAGATGCATTTGAGGGGCCTATGCCCCAAACCAGATTTGTTCTTCAAAAAGCTTTAGCTCTTGGGTTGAAGCCATTAGTGGTAGTCAACAAAGTGGATAAAGAAAATTGTCAGCCAGAAGAAGTTCAAGAAAAAGTATTTGATTTGATGTTTAATTTAGATGCTACTGAAGAGCAATTGGATTTTCCAACCATTTACGGTTCAGCTAAGCAAGGTTGGATGGATTTAGATTATAAAAAACCAACTGATAATATCCTTCCACTTCTTGATGCTGTCATTGAGCATATTCCTGCTCCTGATGTAAAACAAGGCTCAACTCAATTATTAATTACCTCTTTAGATTATTCAACATTTATTGGTAGAATTGCTGTAGGAAGATTACAAAGAGGAAGTTTAAAACAAGGTCAGCAGGTTGCTTTAATTTCCAGAGAAGGAGAAGTCAAAAAGAGTAAAATTAAAGAACTTTATGTGTTTGAAGGACTTGGTAAAGCAAAGGTAGATGAGGTTTCTGCTGGTGAACTTTGTGCAATTGTTGGTTTGGAAGGTTTTGAAATTGGAGATACTGTTGCTGATATAGAAAATCCAGAAGCATTACCAACCATTAGAATCGATGAGCCTACCATGTCTATGCTTTTTACTATTAATGATTCTCCATTTTTTGGTCAAGAAGGTAAATTTGTCACTTCCAGACATTTAAAGGACAGATTAGAAAAAGAATTGGAAAGAAATCTAGCACTAAAAGTAGATGATACTGGTTCGGCGGATTCGTTTAATGTTTTTGGTAGAGGTGTTTTGCATTTATCAGTTCTTATTGAAACAATGAGAAGGGAGGGCTATGAGTTACAAGTTGGTCAACCTCAAGTTATTATCAAAGAAATTGATGGTATGAAGCATGAGCCAATTGAAGAGTTATCAATTGATTTGCCAGAAATTTACTCAGGAAAAGCCATTGAAGTAGTGGCAATTAGAAAAGGTGAAATGTTAAGTATGGCTCCAAAAGGAGATCGAATGTTACTTGAATTTCAAATTCCTTCAAGAGGTATTATTGGGCTAAGAAATTATCTTCTTACCGCTACTGCAGGAGAAACCATTATGTCTCATAGGTTTATTGAATTCCAACCTTATAAAGGAGATATACCAGAACGTCAAAATGGGTCACTAATCTCTATGGAAAAAGGCCAGTCTATCCCTTATAGCTTGAGTAATTTACAAGATAGAGGTAAGTTTTTTGTAGATCCTAATGAAGATATTTACGAAGGTCAAGTTATAGGAGAAAATACAAGGGCAGATGATTTAGTAGTTAACGTAACTAAAACAAAAAAATTATCTAACATGCGATCTTCTGGCGCTGACGAAAAAGTTAAAATTGCTCCGGCTATTCAATTTTCTTTAGAAGAAGCGTTAGAATATATTCAGGCTGATGAGTATGTTGAAGTAACACCATCTACCATACGTCTTAGAAAGGTTTTATTAACAGAAAACGAAAGAAAAAGAGCTAGAAAATAGATCTTTATGGAACTATTCTGAAAGAAAACGTACTTTCATTTTAACTTCATTTCCTTGATTGTCTACAACAATTAGTATTTTTTCACCTATAGATTTATTGTCAATTTCAATTTTGTGAGTGCCTTTTGTTCTTCCTAAAAATTGTTCATCTAAAAACCAAAATAAAGTAGCATTTTCATCTTTATGAACAGCATGAAAAACTGTTTTTGACCTTTTACCACTAAGCTCTTTTGGGATATATATTGAAGTGTTATTTTTTGGGTAAATAAAGTCCATTACTTTTTTAGCTTCTTGGCCACAATCGTTTATATAGGGAGGTAAAATTTCATAGCTGGGGTGACGATATTTGTAATACCATTCTTGTAGTGGAGGAAGGGTAAACCAAGACTTTTGTACAGATTTATGTATTGGGTAACAGTTGCTGTTAATTCTATACTGTTTATTACTGTCTAACTGAACCAAGGTATGATAAGGACAACTTTTTTGGTGAATTCCCATGGATGGAGCTTTAATTGAAATTGTTTTTTCGCAAGCATTTGTTGGTAAATAACCACTTTTTTCACATACTTTAATTGACTGAAGCCCTGAGGGTTCATTGAACCATGTAGTTTTTGGAAGAAATCTGAAAACATCAAACATTACTGGAGCTGCTTTTTTTACACCTGTTAAACCTGGTCTTCCTTCTCCATCTGCATTTCCTACCCAAACCCCAACAACATAATCCGGAGTCATTCCTATTGACCAAGCATCTCTATGTCCATAACTAGTTCCAGTTTTCCAAGCTACTTTTCTGGCTGAACTAAAAATTTTCCAAGCACCCTCCTCCAAAGGACGTCTTGTCTCAGTGATCATTTCTGACGTAACATATGCCGCTTCCTTAGAAATATAGGGGAATTTAAAAAACAATTTTTCTTCATTTTCGATTAATTTTAAATGACTTATTTCACTACCGTTGGCTATTTTAGCAATAGTATAATAGGCTTGACATAGTTCCCAAAGTGTACACTCTGCACCCCCTAATATAAGAGTTAGCCCGTAGTGATTTGGACTTTTATTAATGCTATTAAAATTCAAATATTTAAGTCTTGCATGAAATTTTTCTAGTCCATATTTTTGTAGCAGTCTAACTGCAGGAACATTTAAAGATCGGTACAAAGCAGTTTTAGCACTGACAGCTCCATCATATCTACGATCAAAATTTTCAGGACGGTACTCTGCTATTTTTGTAGGAACGTCTTCAATTAATGTATTTGGAAAAATTTGTCCTTCTTCAATAGCAAATCCATATAGAAACGGTTTTAATGTGCTTCCAGAACTTCTTCTAGATTGTATGATATCTACCTTTCCCCCGCAGTTCTTAGAAGGGCAATTACTATTACCCATATAGGCCATTACTGTTCCTTTTTTAACATCCAGAACTAGTATTGCAATGTTGTCAATTTGTTCATGTGCATATTGTGTATAGTACTGTTTACCAATATTATTTACTTGCATTTGGAGCTGTCTGTTAATGGTGCTGATTACCCTTTTCCCTTTATTTCCTTTCTTGTTTAAATACTGCAATAAATGATTTGCTTTTTGAGGTAGTTTTATGGGTTTTTGAGGAAGAGGTTCATCAAGAGATAATTCAAATTGAGTTGGATTGATATACTTCTTTTTAAGTAATTTTTTTAGTAGAAAGTTTCTCTTTTTTAATAATCTCTCTTGGTTTTTACCTGGATAAATTAGTGAGGGTGCGTTAGGTAATACAGCTAATGTTGCTGCCTCTGACCAAGATAAAAGATGTGGAGCCCTTCCGTAATACCTCCAACTAGCTGCTTCAAGACCTACCACGTTCCCACCAAAAGGAGCATTGGCAATGTATAACTGAAAGATTTTTTCTTTCGAGTAATTTATTTCAGTTTTTACAGCTAAGAATAATTCTATTATTTTTTGGAAGTAAGTTCTTTTTTTACGTCTAGAAATTCGAACCAGTTGCATAGTAATGGTGCTACCTCCACTTTTTACTTTATTTGATTTTAAGTTTTGGCGGAATGCTCTAATGAGTGATATTGGATTGAATCCAGGATGATAGTCAAAGTATTCATCTTCAAATAAACGAATTGCAGTTTTGAACTTATATGGGACACTATCCGATGGAGGAAATCTCCATTGTCCGTCAGGAGCAATAGTGGCTGATAAAAGTTCTCCATTTTCATCCTCTAGGATAGTAGAATATATTTTTTCTAAGCCTTTATTGGGGATATATACAAAGCAAAATAACCCAATAACAATAAATGAAAAACCAAAAATCCTGATTTTACTAATTAAAGATAAAACTGTTTTCTTATTCTTCAACTTCACTTAGTTCTCCACCAGCTTTGATAACCTTTACTTTTCCACCAGCTTTTCTTGAATAGTATTCATTATCATACATGGCTTCACAATAGGTTATTGGCAAGAAAAATTCCCCGATATAACTTGCGTTAAGAATCACTCTAAATGTTTTTGTTTGTCCTCTTGACAAATGAAAATAGCTGTATACACGATCATCTCTAAAATCTTGATAATTAGGATGATCTTTTAAGAATGAAGAAGAAACATTATCCATTCTTGTATTTCTAATTTCCCAACCTGAAGGAAACATTTGAGATAATGCCAATTGGTGAAGATCTTGATAAGAAGTATTTTTAATCACAACTTCTGCCATAAAATCAGTTCCTTGATCAAGGACATAAGGACTAATGTTTTCCCCTTTCATATTTAGGTATTTAATCGACATAGAAATATTATTTTCTTCTTCTTTTATATCGGCTTTAAGAGGGACGCCTGAGTTTTTAATTTTTATAAAAATCAAATCACCTCCATTGTTTGTAATTTGAAGTTGGTTAACTCCATTTTTCATTTCCAAATCATTCTGATGAATAGGATTTTTACTTGAAATATTAGTTGATTTTCCATTGTTAATAAAACTGTAATTTAATCCTTGTTGAGAAATATTACCTATGAATTTACTTAATCCAAGTAATGAATAAGCAGTAGTTTGAGTGCTATGCCAATTATTACTACTAAGCTGCTTTGCAATAGCATCAAACATTTTTTTACCTTTCAACTTATCATTAGTTAAATTCAATACTTCTAATATCATGGCTTGGTCTCTTAAACTGCTTCCATACGAGTGTCTCATTTCTCTGTAGGGTTTAATATCAGTATTTAAATCAGCTATAATTTCATTTGCAATTTTTTCCTTACCTATCAAAGCATATGCACCTGCTAATCTCCAAAGTGCAATATTTGATACATTTTGCATTTCTTTCATTCTATTCATGGCTCCTAAAGCTGGCTTTTCACCAAGAGCTAGTGTATAAAGCCGGTAGGATTGAATAATTTCATCAGACTCTTTTCCATGAGGATGGTTATAATAGCTTCCATCTCTTTTCCATTTGTTGGCTTTTTGTTTTTGATACTTTAGAATTCCTTTCATCATTCCATCAGGAACAGCATAGCCCATAATTTTAGCTTCAACTAGGAAATGACCTCCGTAGTTGGTTCCCCAACTGGAAGCATCATTTTCACCTGGCCAGTAAGATAAACCACCATTTGAAACTTGGAATGTCTTTAGCCTTTTGATGCCAGCTTTTATATTTTTCTCTAAATTATCTAATTCCTTTTCGTTCAAATCCATCACTTTAGATAAAAATAACTGAGGAAATACTGAAGATGTAGTTTGCTCAATACAGCCATGTGGGTACCTGATCAAGTATTTTAGCCTTTTACTCAAGTCAAGTGGTGGAATTGAAGAGACTTCTACAGTTCCACTGTTGGTTCCATAAATACCAATTTTTTCATAGTCAATAGACCAACTCTTCCCTTTCTCAAGGGTTGAAAATTGAAATTCATCAACTTCAGGATTTGGGGTCCTGACTTCAATTTCTATTTTATGACTAGCTGTATTTTTACCAGAGCTAACAGTCACTTCCACAGTAGCTTTACCAGTAATTTCAGGAGTATTTAGTGTATAGTTAACCACTTGGTCTCCAATTTCATCAAATAAAACTTCCTTTGTATTACTGCCATTGATTTTTAATAATTCATTGGTCTTTACTTCTACTTTTACCTTTTTAATACTTTCATCCATTGCAAAAATATTAACAGGAAGTGCTACGGATTCACCGGGGCTAATCACTCTTGGAAGTGTTGCCAAAACCATAAGTGGTTTTCTTACAGGGGTTATTGCTTCTGTTGAGCCATAGCAATTGTTTTGTCCAGCAATTACCATTGTTCTAACAGATCCAACATAGTTGGGCATATGTATCAGGTGCTTATTTTCAGAATCACCATCCAATTCAAAAGGACCTAAAAACATAACAACAGGTTTAAATCTGTTGACTTTTGAACTTTCTTTTTCTTTTGCCTCATCATCACCACCAAGGGCAAGTAATCCAGCCATTTCCCCTTTGTTAGCACTGATAACATATTTATACATGTCCCAGGTTTTAACTCCTAGTGCTTCCTTGGCATAAAAATAATCCCATGGCTTTGGAGTTTTGAATGAGGTTAAATCCAGCAAGCCTTCGTCAACTACAGCAATGGTATAGGTCATTTTTTTACCATTACTCTCGCTTATTTTTACACTAAAATCTTTTTCAGGCTCAATTTCGTCTGGCATTTCAATTTCAGGTTCTAAAATTGTTTCAGCATTGACAACCTTTATTGATTCCACACCATATAATCTCATTGGAAGGTCATTTTCTTTATTGCTATGGGGTTGAATCATTGCAATATGAACATATACATTGGGACTCATTTCTGGAGTGGCTTCGAAACTTAGTCCGTTCTCAGCGTCTTGTGAAGTAGCCCAGAAGCTATTCACGACACCAGATGCAGATTCAATACTAATAAGTGCTCTTCCTGTTTCAAATTCAGGGATGTTAATCTCAACTTCATCTCCAACTTCATACTCTTTCTTTTCAAGTGAAAACGTTAGCATTTCTGCACCCATTCCGCTATCACCACCACCACGATTCCACCAACCACTGTAGGTGAGATAGAAAATTTGTCCTGTACTATGACCAGAAACTGGATCAGTAATTCTAATTAATTTTCTTCCGTAAAGATTTTGGTTGAATTCCAGTGCATAGTTTGCTTTTCCATTTCTTGCATTAATTGTTCCACTATGAATTAGATTTGCACTTTTATTGGAAACATAGCTTGCTAAATCATTATAATTACTTGTTTCCCACCACCATCTCCAACGAATATCAAAGACTTCAACTAGTAACCCATTTCTATCAATAGGATTGCCGTCTTTGTCAACACAGGCAATTGGAATAATGTTCTTTTCGTTTGAAAATAATGCTCCATTCCATCCTTTTCCTTCAGGGACTTTAACTCCTACATAGCTGTAAAAAGGAGAATATTTGATTGAATAATTATCTACACTAAAGTCTCCACCTTCTTCAAAAACGCGAGTTTTGAAGTTGGCTTTCAACATTCCTGGGGCATTCTTTTTCACATTAATTTTTGGATTAAAAAGAATATGACCTTTATCGTCCGTTTTTCCTTCAAAAACAGTGGTATTTTTAGAATAGAAATTCTTGGAAGGATCATCAAAAATGAAACTTGTATAATCTTCAAATGAAGTTTTGCCACTACTTAAACTCATTTCAACATTTGTTTTCAGTTGCTTAGCAATAGCACCGTGTAGCCAATTAACTTGAATATCACCTTCTTTTGTATCAAAAGGATTAATCACTTTTTTTCCATTAAAAGCCATTTTTATTTTAAGACGGTTGGGTTTTACGGTTTCAATTTTTAGAATTTTACTAAAAACAGAACCACCTACAGAAACCTGAGCTCTCCAGTTACCAGTTTTGTCTGAGCTTTCGGTTTTTGTTCTAAAATCATAGAAGCCATTGATACTATGTGTCCTCACTTTTTTGTGTCGAACTTTATTATCTGGGCCAAATAGTTCAAAGATTACGGGTTGATCTTTGGGTAGTAATTGTCCCTTATCTTCAAGGATAAATGACATAAATAATGAATCCCCTGGTCTCCAAACACCACGCTCACCATATATAAATCCCTTCACTCCTTTTTTAAGTTGTTGGCCGCTTACGTTGAACATGCTTAGGGAAAGTGAATTTCCATCATCTAGCTTTAGATAGCCTCTTTCTTTTTCCTTTTTAGCAACCAATAGAAATGGTTTTTTTGAAATATCAATAGCCACCATTCCTTTATCATTTGTTTGGGCTGTTCCTATGATTTGGTTTTGGTAATCAAATAATTCTACCGTAACATTATTTAGAGGTTCAGTTGTTTTTAGGTCTGTAACATAGGCATGCAGTGAGTTTCCTTCAGCATTTTTAGCTATAATACCTAAATCTGAAGCCAATATATTGGTGGCAATTATTCTTTCCCTACTTCTGTAATAGTTGTCCTTGCAAGGGTCATCATATCCATCATAATAATAATAGGAATAATAATTATTTTCAATGTCATTATAATACTGGTTGGGTTGATTGAAAGTTCTTAAATCATTAGCGTTAATCTCATAATTACTTTCCACACTTTTATTTTCTCCTTCACAACGATATAATGATTGGCTTTTGTCAAAACTAATTACCACCCTATATATTGCTCCTTTTTCTATTTCCAACATCGATGCAAGGTCCAAAGAAAAGGTGTTCCATTTGCTGTAGTCTACTGGGTTATCGCTGATTAAATCAACCTCTTTTTTAAATACAATATTTCCAACTCTATTTATTTCAGAGTAGCCATTGAATTGGTTTTTTTGGAAAAACTGACTGATATTTTTTTCAAATACTCTTATTATTTTAACGTTTACAGCTCTCAGGCTGACTGCTTTGAAAGGAAAGATCAGTCCATCTGTAGAAGGCAAAATAACACCGCTACCAATCATTTCAATACTGGGTTTGATATTTTCAAATTGAACAGTATTTTGGTAAGTTTCTTTTAACGTTTTCCCTAGAGTATTTTTAATTTCCTTTTCAACAACAATATTATTTTCACCCACAAAGGCAGTATTACCATAAATATGTATGTCATTTCCTTCAATAGAAAACTTTAAGTTTCCTTTATAGTTATTCAAAGTAACTAAGCCATTTAGGTTTTGTTTCTTCAAAATGGGATCAGAAAAATGAAGAATAATTTCTTGGTTAGGGTGATTGTGAATGGTGTAGTTGATTAGTTTAAAGTCTCCAATTGCAGGAATAGAGATAATTTCTGTACCACTATTGGTTCCGTTTATGACACTTCCATCCCAAACCAATTTTAATTTACTTTCATTGTTTTCCCTTTTAACACCACTTACCGAAAATAGAAAGTGGTTTTCCATATCAGCTGCTTTCCATTTTATTTCTAGCGAGGTTCCGTTTTGACTTGCTTTAATAACAGACTGAACTTTGTCAAATTCAGCAAAATCAGCAGTTTTAATTTCTCCATTGTAAACAATATTTTTATAGTCATCTTGGTCTTCATGTTGCAGGCCAATAAAATCTGGAAATACCGCTTGTTGTAATGTTTGGAATTCAAACTCAAAGTCTGGTAGATCAATATTATTATAAATTTCATCAACTAAAAAAGTAACTTTAAATTTCTCTCCAGAAGGCATTAGTTCACTTGGAATATATTCTAAAGTATTTTCATCAATCCAATTGTTAGTTCCTTCAATTTTTGGCTTTACTGAGAAAAGACTTTTAGTAATAACTTCATCTCTCACTTTTTGAGAAACAGGATCCATAAATCTTATTTTAATAGAAGAGTTATTGGAAATAACACCGGCTGAAAAACCAGAAATTACTTCAGTAAATTGACTTTGAGAAGCATTTATTTTTTTGTTGGAACATTGTGTAGCCCCAAAAAAGGCAAATACAACGATTCCAACTATGGCGAGATATTTGAAGTTTTTTCTCATAAAGGGATCTTATTTGTTAACTTTGAAATTGACCATGAAGGTACTTAAAATTTATTTTTCAATCATTTTTATTTCAAGTAGTATTTGTTTTAAAGCACAGCAGAAAAAAGTTTCTTTATTTGTTGCCGTAGTTGTTGACCAAATGAAATACGAATACGTAGATAGATTTTGGGATTCTTACGGAGAAATGGGGTTTAAAAAGCTTACAAATAGTGGTACTTTCTGTAGAAATACTCATTACAATTATATTCCTACATACACAGGCCCAGGTCATGCAAGTATTTTTACTGGCACAACACCATCAGTACATGGAATTATTGGAAATAATTGGTATGATCGTACTGATTTTAGTCCAGTATATTGTGCTGGAGATTGGAAATCTCAAACCGTATGTTTGTGTAAAACTCCTCATGATAAGAATGATGTTGGTAGTGGTCAAATGTCACCTATTTCATTATTGAGTAATACTGTAGGTGATCAATTGAAATTATCAGATTCTCTTTCTAAAGTTTTCGGAATTTCAATTAAAGATAGAGGAGCAATTCTTTCTTCTGGTGCACTGGCAAATGGAGCTTATTGGCTGAATAGAAATGCTCAGTGGATTAGTAGTTCTTATTATACCAACGAACTGCCTTCTTGGATTTCTGATTTTCAAAATACCCACTCAGCGGAGTCTTACATGAAAGGTCATTGGAAAGGAAAAACATTTGATTATGACTTGAACCAATTGATTATTGATAAAGGGCCTTCTGCAATAAAATCAAATCCAAAAGGAAATGATTTTACTCTTGATTTTGCTAAAAGATTAATTTTGGAAGAGAATTTAGGGAAAGATAATCATCTTGATTTATTGACATTAGGGTTTTCCTCCACTGACTACATTGGCCATACTTATGGTCCTGATGCTGAAGAAATTAAAAGTACCTATATTCAATTTGATAAAACATTAGCAAGTTTAATTGCTTTTTTAGATAAGCACATAGGGATTGATAATTATACTTTAATGTTAACTTCTGATCACGGCGCAGGAACTTCCCCCTCTTTAATTAAAGATAAGAGACTAAAAGGTGGAAATTTTAATTCCAAAGAGGTGAAATCTAGAGTTAGTTCTGCATTGGAGCTTTCTTTTGGAGTGGATAATTTAATCGCAAGATATTCCAATATGCAGTTTTATATGAATCATAATTTACTAGATTCATTAAATATTTCTTTTGGTGAAGTGTATAAAAAAACGCGTGAAGTTTTATTGCAAGAAAGTGCAGTAAAAGAAGTTTATAACTGGAAAGAACTTAATGCTGCTCACCCATCAATGATAACCAAAATGTTAATTAACGGTATTCATAAAAATAGATCGGGAGATATATTTATGGTTTTAAATCCTGGCTACATTGAGTGGTCAAGCACTAAAGGAACTTCTCACGGAACCCATTATAATTACGATACGCATGTCCCGCTGTTTTTTTATGGCTCTAATATTGAGCCTAATGTAATTTACGATAAAGTAGAGGTCTCTGATATTGCCCCTACATTATCTGTCCTAATGAATATTGGATTCCCCAATGCATGTACTGGCAACCCTGTTGTTGGTGTTTTGAAATAGAGATTAATTTTTTAATTTAATTTTTTATTTTAAATTGCGATGTAAAACTAAAACAATATTTTATAATAATTAAAATGAAAAGAATATTATTTTTTATTTGCTTTTTATTTACTTTTTATAGCTCATTTGCGTGCCACAACTGCACAATTAATAACCTTTCCTCTATTAATAATGGTAATAACACCACTACTTTTACTATTGATTTTACTATCGATGTAGGGTCATTAGATGGTTACAGCTATGGCTTTGCTTTAATTTTTGAAAACTCTACCGCAACACCACCTGTTGTACTTAATTCACCTGCGTACACTCCATTTTTAACCAAACCCTCATATAATAATTTAACTGCTTATACTGGGGCTGCAATTGGAACTGGGATGGGCGCTTATGCTCGAAATTATTTTGATGATAGATACGGAAATAGAACAGATGTGTTGACTTATGAAACGGATGATAACGGATACGGATTTGGTTCAGTTGATTATACAAGACAAGTCGTAGTCACGCTTTCAGGCTGTGTTGAAACAATCACAATAGATGGAGATTTTCGTAGTTCTTTTTCAGCAACTGCAGCAGGAAATGTAGGCTGTACAGTGAGCTCAAGTACAGGAATTACCTGTCAAACTTCTTGCGGGACTTGC
>MDTC01177635.1_pt1 | contig 14742 bp, 12 predicted proteins | sample 811181 | NCBI WGS metagenome assembly MDTC01 (sample SAMN05326644, study PRJNA326480) | marine metagenome | isolation source: seawater | place: Pacific Ocean: North | collected 2011 | reverse complement strand
TCAGAATTCTAATTAATGGCAAACCATCAGGACTTGTCGGAATATCAGGACCGCAGGGATTAAGACAGCTTCCTGCTGAATCAATAGATAAAGTAGAGGTTATTACTTCACCATCGGCTAGATATGATGCAGAAGGAACAGCTGGAATACTTAATATTATTTTAAAAAAACAAGAACTTGTTGGTTTTAATGGGAACTTCTCTCTGAATTTTGGGACTCCAAGGGCAGACCGAGGCACCGCTTCATTAAATTGGAGAACAAAAAAATTGAATTTTTTTACTACAACAACCATTGATAAATCAAGAACAAAAGGTAATTCCTTAAACAACAATGAATACTTTAATGGAAATGATCCAAGTAGCTATTTAAATGAAACAAGAAATAGTAACAGAGATAGAAATAGTATTTTTAATAGTCTTGGTATAGAATATTACATTAATGAACAAAGCTCGATAATAGTCAGTGGTTTCTATAGGAATAGCGAAAACACGAACTTTACCAACAATGACATTAAAGAGCTATCCATTGGAAATAATATTGAGAGTTTTGTTACAAGAACTGAGGATGAGAATGAAAAAGATGATTCATTTCAATACTCTCTTGATTATGATAATAATTTTGATGATAAGGGACATAAGGTTTCAGCAAGAATTCAATACGAAGAAAGCTCAGAAGATGAAATGGGTGATATTGAATCTTCAACTGAACTCCCAGCTCCAATACCCTCAAAATTCGAAAAAGTTTCAACACTTGAAGATCAGAAAAGGTTTTTAGCACAAGTTGATTATGTTTGGCCTATTGATGAAAATACTCAATTTGAATTGGGTTACAGAGGTACATTTAATAGTCAAACTAATGATTATGTGGTTAGTTATTTAAATTCAAATGAAATAAACCCATCTCCAACAAGCGTATACGATATTGATTTAAACCTTTCAAACATCCTAACATATAAGGAATATGTGCATGCTTACTATACACAGTTTGGAAGAAAAATAAATAAATTTTCATATTTATTTGGGTTGAGAATTGAACAATCTAATATCCAAATAATTCAAGAGACCACTTCTGACAATACACAAAAAAAATATACTGACTATTTTCCAACTCTAAACTTATCATTTGAAATTAATGAGTTAGAAAATCTTACACTTGGTTATAGTAGAAGATTAAGAAGGCCAAGATCATTTTTTATTAATCCTTTTCCATCAAGAAGCAGTGTTTCTAGTATTTTTCAAGGCAATCCAGATCTTAACCCAAGTTACTCAAATACATTTGATTTTGGTTATTTAAAACGATGGAATAAGTTTACGTTCAACAGTTCAATTTATTATCAAAAATCAACAAGTGTTTTTACTTTCATTCAACAAGATACAGGGCAAACTGTAATTATTTCAGGTGACCCTGATAATCCACTAAGTAATGTGTTAGAAGTTCCTGTATTAAAATTAAGTCCAGTTAATCTTTCCGAAAATAATAGAATAGGTACAGAGTTTAATTTAACATATACACCATCGAGAAAAGTAAGGTTAAATGGGAATTTTAATTTATTTAATTCTGAGACGCTGGGTTCATATAACGGAACTGTTTTTGATGCTGAAAATTTAAGTTGGTTTGCTAGATTAAATTCAAATATTAAACTCCCTTACGATATTGACTGGCAAACGATAATTTTTTACAGAGGTCCAAGAGAAACAGCACAATCTTACAGTCGTGGAGTTTTCACAATGAGTGGTGCGTTAAATAAAGATGTCTTAAATAAAAAAGGAACTATTTCTTTTAGAGCTAGTGACCTGTTCAATACTTCAAAAAGAATGACTGAGACTAGAACCCCTACTTTTTTTAGTTATGGCGAGTTTCAGTGGAGACAACCTACATATATATTTACTTTTACCTACAGACTCAATCAAAAGAAAAACCAATCGAGAAGAGGACAATCTGGTCAAGGATCAGATGGTGGAGGTTTTGACTTCTAATGACCAAGTAAGGATTTTTAATAAATAATTATTTATTAATTTGTTTAGACTTTCTCCACTCATTAAATGTTTCGATTACGGAACCTATTAACCAATAAGGAATTACGAATGTTAAAAGAAATATCATAAGCCAAAAGCCCATTGTAAGTATAGATAAAAAAGCAAGAAATCCAAGATATTGGTCAAATTCAAACATAAAATAATTTGTTTTAACAAATTTACAATAAATATCTTTTTTTTTAAAGGAAATCATATTTTTTGATTTGTGTATTTTTGTATTATAAAATAGCATTATGAATTATAGAATCGAGAAAGACACACTTGGAGAGGTAAAGGTGCCAAAAAATGCATATTGGGGTCCCCAAACTGAGCGCTCAAGAAATAATTTTAAAATTGGACCTGCTTATTCAATGCCTCTTGAAATAATTTATGGATTTGCATATCTTAAGAAATCTGCTGCATATACTAATCACTTACTTGGTGTTCTTTCTCGAGAGAAAAGGGATCTAATATCAAAAGTCTGTGATGAAATAACCAACGGTATGCATGACAAGGAGTTTCCTTTAGTTATTTGGCAAACTGGTTCAGGTACTCAAACTAATATGAATATTAACGAAGTGATTGCAAACAGAGCACATGTTCTTTCCGGAAAAATTCTGGGGGACGGTAAGACTCTTCTTTCTCCTAATGATGATGTGAATAAATCTCAATCCTCAAACGATACATTTCCAACTGCAATGCATATTGCCGCTTACAAGAAAATCAATGAAGTAACTATCCCAGGATTAATGGAATTAAAAAAGTCAATAGATAAAAAAATTTTAGAATTTAAATCAATTGTAAAAATTGGTCGGACACATCTGATGGATGCAACACCAATTACTTTAGGTCAGGAGTTTTCTGGTTATTCGTCACAATTAGATCACTCTCTAAAAGCAATAAAAAACTCTCTACCACATCTATCTGAAATTGCAATTGGTGGAACTGCAGTTGGAACTGGAATCAATACTCCCAAAGGTTACTCTAAAAAAGTAGCTGAATATATTTCAAAATTTACTGGTCTTCAATTTATTTCAGCTAAAAATAAATTCGAATCTTTGGCGGCTCATGATGCGATAGTTGAGACACATTCAACGTTAAAACAGTTAGCAGTTGTACTAAATAAAATTGGAAATGATATTAGGATGTTATCTTCTGGTCCTAGATCCGGTATTGGAGAAATTATATTACCCGCAAATGAGCCAGGAAGTTCAATTATGCCAGGAAAAATAAATCCCACTCAGGCCGAAGCCCTAACTATGGTTTGTGCGAAAGTCATTGGTAACGATGTGTCAATATCAGTTGGAGGTATGCAGGGACACTATGAATTAAATGTCTTTAAACCTTTAATGGGTTCAACCATAATTGAATCCGCAAATCTTTTGGGTGAATCTTGTGTAAGTTTTTCAAAAAATTGCTTTGATGGAATAAAAGCTAATAAAAAAAGAATTAATGAATTATTAAATAACTCATTAATGTTAGTGACAGCACTTAATACTAAAATAGGATATTATAAAGCTGCTGATATTGCAAATAAGGCTCATAATGAAGGAACTACACTTAAGGAAGCATCATTGAGTTTAGGATATTTAACAGAAGAAGAATTTGATATATTAGTTAGACCAGAATTAATGACTGGAGATGAGTAACGACTTTAAAATTATCCCATTTGAAAGAAAACTAATCAATTTCTTTGTTGATTTGAATATGGATTGGTTAAATGAGTTTTTTGAGGTAGAACCATATGATTTAAAAATTTTAAATCAATCTGAAAGTCTAATAATAAATCAAGGAGGTTATATTTTTTTTGGAAAAAAAAATGGTCAAATTATAAGTACTTTTGCTATTATAAAAAGGGGTGAAAGAAGTTATGAGCTTGCAAAAATGGCCGTAGAAACAAATAAAAGAAATCATGGGTATGGCAATAAAATGATTCAATTTGTAATCTCCTTTGGAAAAAAAAATAATTGGAAAGAGATATTTCTATACTCTAACACTAAACTTAATAATTCTATTCACCTTTATAAAAAATATGGTTTTAGAAAAATTGAAATTGAAAAAAAAAGCCCTTATTTACGAGGTAACATAAAAATGAGAGTATTATTAGACATTTAACCTCTGGTTATTTTTTTGTACTTAATCCTTTTTGGAAGTAATTCTGTCCCTAATCTATTCTTCTTATTCTCCTCATATTCTGAATAAGTCCCTTCAAAAAAATAAACTTCAGAATTACCCTCAAAAGCTAAAATATGTGTACAAATTCTATCTAAGAACCATCTATCATGAGATATAACAACAGCGCATCCTGCAAAGTTTTCAAGACCCTCCTCCAGAGCACGTAATGTATTAACATCAAGATCGTTTGTCGGTTCGTCTAATAATAATACATTTCCTTCCTCCTTCAAAGTCATTGCAAGATGAAGTCTATTTCGTTCTCCTCCTGAAAGTGAAGAAACCTTTTTATTTTGCTCACTTCCACTAAAATTAAATCTACTTAAATATGCTCTTGAATTAACCTCCCTGCCACCAACCCTGATTAAATCTTGTTCATCACAAAAATTTGACCAAATAGATTTTTTTAAGTCTATATCACTATGGGATTGGTCTACATAAGCAACTTTAACTGTATCTCCAATTTTGAAGGATCCTTGATTTGGAGATAACTCCTTAATTATCATTTTAAAAAGAGTTGTTTTACCAGCCCCATTAGGACCAATTACACCAACAATTCCTGCAGGAGGGAGTCTAAAGCATAAATTCTGATAAAGAAGCTGATCCCCAAAAGATTTACTGATATCTATAGCTTCAATTACTTCATTTCCTAGTCTTGGTCCTGAGGGAATGTAAATTTCAAGTTTGTCGTCTATAACCTTTTGATCCTGACTGATAAGTTTATCATAATTAGACAATCGAGCTTTTTGTTTTGATTGCCTACCTTTTGGTGACATTCTTACCCACTCTAATTCCCTCTCTAAAGTTTTTTTCCTTTTACTATTTTGTTTTTTTTCATTTGATAAACGTTTAGCTTTTTGATCCAACCAAGAAGAATAGTTTCCTTTCCAAGGAATTCCCTCTCCTCGATCAAGCTCTAAAATCCATCCAGCCACGTTATCTAAAAAATATCGATCATGAGTAACAGCTATAACTGTGCCTTTATATTGAGCTAGGTGGTGCTCTAACCAATTAACTGATTCAGCGTCTAAATGATTTGTTGGTTCATCTAATAATAAAATATCAGGTTTTTGAAGTAATAATCTACATAGAGCAACTCTTCTAACTTCTCCCCCTGAAAGAGAAGAAACATCTGAATCAGATGGTGGTGTTCTTAATGCATCCATTGCAATTTCAAGCTGATTATCTAATTCCCATGCGTTTCTTGAGTCAATTTCATCCTGTAATACTGATTGTCTAGCCATCAGTTTTTCCATTTTATCAGAATTTTCATATACTTCCGGTAAGGCAAATTGATCATTTATAGAATTGAACTCATCAAGTATTTTAACTGTCTCTGATACACCTTCCTTTACAATATCTATTACGGTTTTATTTGGATCAACTTTTGGCTCCTGTTCTAGGTATCCAACACTATATTCATTGTTAAAATTTACTTCTCCTCTGTAGTTTTTATCTATTCCTGCTATAATTTTTAGCAAGGAAGATTTTCCAGAACCATTTAAACCAAGGACACCAATCTTAGCACCATAAAAAAAACTAAGATGAATATTTTTTATAACTTCTTTTTGTTGATCAGGATATATTTTTGAAATTCCTGACATTGAGAAGATTATTTTTTTATCATCAGACATCTTATATTCGTCCTCTTAATGCATTAAAAGCCCAGGCAACAGCATTAAAACCTAAACCCATTACAGTAAACCCAATAGTGTATTCCTTGTATAAAAAAACACCTAAAAGAATTAAAGTACTGCCTAAAACCATCAAAATCAAAGCAGCATAACCAAAAATTTTATTTTTATTAAGACTCATAATTTAATATTTTAAAGTTAGCTTACTTATAGAATTTTTCCAATTATATTTTTTATGAAATATGAAAATTAATAATGGATAAAAAATCAAAAGGTTAACAATTACCTCAGTATCCATGGTTGGCTCTGTAATATCTTTTAATATTGCATTTGTTTGTAGGACAGTCCAATCTGTTGTAACTAAAAGTGAAGCAACTAAATTATTTGCGGCATGCCATCCTATTGCCAATTCTGCACCATCATCTAATAATGTTATAATTCCCAGATAAAATCCTGTTCCAATATAAAAATACATGGTTCCATATCCTAATTCAGAAACTTCTGGATTGGATATATGTACAAGCCCAAAAATAAATGAAGTAAAAATGAGAGGTAAAAAATTATTTCTAAATAAATTACCGAAACCTTTCATCAAATAACCTCTAAAAATGAACTCTTCAAGACTTGTCGCAATAGGCATAAAAATTAAAGAAATAAAAAATAGAATTAAAAACGGAACAGGTTTAAAATTTATCTCATAATTTTCTGGATTAACGAAAAAATCGAATAGAATAAAAAAAATCATCAATGAAGCCCACAAAGAAAAAGAAAAAAGAATTCTTTTCAGATCAATTTTAATTCTACTTGTAAAATAATTTGTAATTGTTCTTCCATGAATTTTATTAGAAACCAACCAAACACCAATAAATGAAAAAGCAAAGGGAAATAACATCAGAAATAAACGCAGGTTTGATGGAATTGCTTTTAGTAAATCCATGGGATTCGAATCTGGTTTAACTTCGATATTTGATTCGATAAGACTACCTGCAAAAGCAATGGTGAGAGGGATTTGACCAAGAAAATTAAATATTATTATTACTAATGATCCTAAAAGGTAATATCCAAATTTATCAAATTTACTTTCACTGAAGTTTAAAAACATAGTGTCATAATTAATTTGTAATATACCTATTATTTCATAGGTATTTAAAACAAAACTTTAAAGGTTTAGATAAAAAGGATTTAGAAGAAAAATATAGACTAAAGTAAACAGCATTTGAAAATATATTGTGTTTATGTTTGACTTAATCAAATTTCTTGAATTGTAATTTTTAAAAAGATGAAAAAATATTGAGAGACCCACAAAAAACAATAAACCATTTGCAATTAGGTATGAATTACGTGAAAAATTAACAATATTTTGAACTAAAATATCAGTAAAAAAATACATAAAAGAGAACGTACAAATTAAAAAGAAAAGATATCCCCATCTAGATGCTTTTTTTCCGAACAAAACAACTAGATTATTCTTTTTTGCCATTTTATCTGACTTATAATCTGGGAATTGATTTATAAATAAAATATTTGTTGTTAATAACCCACTAGGAATTCCGAGTAATAAAAGATTTTGAAATTCTGTAGAAAGTAATTCAATTGTATTAATAGACAAAGCATATCCGGAACCTAAAGTTAATAGAGGACCAAAAGTTAAGAAGATCGCAAGTTCACCAAGTCCGAATCTCGATACAAGTCGAATTGGTGTGGCGGTATAAAAATACCCTAATAACCCTCCACTTATCGCAATTATTAACATGAGTATCAAGTTTTGTGAAGAGCCAGTATTAAAATAGGATAGTGACATTACTATTAATAAAAATAGAATACCTGCAAACAACATTTTATTTCCAAGAGATTTAGTCTTTTTAAGTGTAATTAAACCCAATTCAATAGCTCTACTTCCACCCGAAACTTGTGCTCCCTCTAAAAACTTATCGTTTAGTCCTACATTAAAATATTCATCATTTAAACCATCAGTACCATCTTTAACATCAAAATAATCGTTATAAAGATTTGAAAACAGTTGAAGTGATAAAATTCCACTCACAGTAAACAATAAACTTAGTGATGATAGAGCTGTGTCACTTCCTGCGAAGAAAGCCGCAACAGCAAAGATGGGTAGAATTGAAGCTGAACCGAAGCCTGCTCTAGTTATTGCGACACCTTTAATAATTTTTGTTATGAATGATATAGGAATATTGACGTTCTCGTCTATAGGTTCAGTCATTCCACAATAACCTGTTTGAGGATTATTTTTTCCATTAGAAAAGTTTGGTGTTATTCTAATTTTTGCAGCAAACTTAGTTCCATCCTTTTTTATAAAGTTAGTTTTAGTTTCATAAAAACCATCCTTGTTAGCATTCTTTAACCACATAAGAACATTTTGAAGAACTATTTCTCCTTCAGAAAATATGGAAACTCTTTTTTTTCCTATTAATTCTGAATTTTGATAACCAAAAAGTTTTTCTGCATCTTTATTCAAATTTTCAATAACACCTTCCATATCACATATAATAACACTTTTCATATTTATTTATTTGTTTATCTTGTTTGAATATGTAGTTAATTTGCAAAGCGAAATTAAGTTATTTTTATCATCTGTAACTTTAATTTCCCATAATTGTATTGATTTCCCAGTTTTAATTGGCCTTGCAGTAGCATACACAAATCCCTCTGAAATACTTTTTAAATGATTTGCCGAAATTTCTATACCCCTGACAGATACATCTTGATCATTTTTGAAGAAAAAAGAAGCAAAACTTCCTACAGTTTCAGCAAGTGCTACTGTTGCCCCACCATGTAATATTCCATCTGGTTGGTAAACTTTTGTCGTAACGGGCATTTTAGCTGTAACAAAATCATCACCTAAATCAATAAATACAATTCCGAGTGTTTCCATCAAAGTATTTGAATTATTATTACAAATTTTTAAAATATTTTCTTTATTCATATTATAAAAAAAAACAACCTTTGAAAAAGGTTGTTTTAAGTTGTTAGATGAGTTATTTATTTGACTTCTTCAAAATCTACATCTTGAACATCATCGCCACCTTTATCTGGTGAAGATTTGGTTTCACCTTTGGTTTTTTTTGAACCTCCACTAGATTGAGCAGTCTTTGATGCCTCTGATTGTGCTTTATACATCTCTTCGGATGCATTTTTCCATACTTCATTTAGCTTTTCAACTTCAGAGTCGATTAATTTTAAATCTTTTGTTTCATATGCCTTTTTTAAATCTGCCAAAGCAGATTCTACAGGTTTCTTTTTCGCATCAGAAATTTTATCTCCAAATTCCTTTAATTGCTTTTCAGTTTGGAATATTAGCTGATCTGCACTGTTCATTTTATCAACTTGCTCTTTAGCCTTTTTATCCGACTCTGCGTTGGCTTCTGCATCTTTTTTCATTTTTTCAATTTCAGCTTCCGTCAAACCAGAAGATGCCTCTATTCTTATATCTTGGCTTTTTCCGGTTGCTTTATCTTGAGCACTCACCTTTATAATACCATTTGCATCAATATCAAAAGTGACTTCTATTTGTGGTGTTCCTCTCGGAGCTGGTGGAATTCCATCCAGATGAAATCTTCCAATAGTTTTATTATCAGCTGCCATTGATCTATCTCCTTGAAGAACATGAATTTCGACCGATGGTTGATTATCTGCTGCAGTAGAAAATACTTGTGATTTTTTACTTGGTATAGTTGTATTAGCTTCTATAAGTTTAGTCATCACACTACCCATAGTCTCTATACCTAAAGAAAGAGGGGTTACATCTAACAGTAGAACATCTTTAACATCTCCGCTAAGAACACCTCCTTGTATTGCAGCACCAATAGCAACAACTTCATCAGGATTTACCCCTTTGGAGGGTTTTTTTCCAAAAAACTTTTCAACTTCTTCTTGTATTATTGGTATTCTAGTTGATCCTCCCACAAGAATGATTTCATCGATATCAGATTTTTTTAAACCAGCATCATCCAATGCTTTTTTTACTGGACTCATGGACCGCTTAACAAGTTTTTCGGAAAGTTGCTGGAATTTAGATCTTGAAAGACTTGTAACAAGGTGCTTTGGTCCACTATCGGTTGCTGTTACATATGGTAAGTTAATTTCAGCCTGTGTTGAGGATGAAAGTTCAATTTTTGATTTTTCAGCAGCTTCTTTTAACCTTTGAAGTGCCATTGGATCTTTTCTGAGATCTATATCTTCAACCTTCAAAAATTCATCTGCTAAAAAATTAATTATAACCTGATCAAAATCATCTCCTCCCAAATGAGTATCACCATTTGTAGAGAGCACCTCAAAAACACCATCTCCTAGTTCTAATATGGAAATATCAAAAGTACCTCCTCCTAGATCATAAACAGCAATTTTTTTATCTGAACCACCCTTATCTAACCCATAAGCTAATGCAGCGGCTGTAGGCTCATTGATGATTCTTTGGACTTTTAGTCCTGAAATCTCTCCCGCCTCTTTTGTTGCCTGTCTTTGTGCATCATTAAAATAAGCTGGAACAGTAATTACTGCTTCTGAAACATCATGCCCAAGATAATCTTCAGCTGTTTTTTTCATTTTCTGAAGAGTCATCGCTGATAATTCTTGTGGTGTGTATAATCTTCCATCTATATCTACTCTTGGTGTATCATTGTCTCCCTTTACGACTTTATATGCAATTGTACTTAAATCATTATTTGAATCAGAAAATTTATTTCCCATAAATCTTTTGACAGAGGCAATAGTTTTTGTTGGGTTTGTAACTGCTTGACGTTTTGCGGGATCTCCCACCTTTATTTCACCACCTTCTACAAATGCAATTACAGATGGAGTTGTTCTTTTACCTTCAGAGTTAGGTATTACAACTGGCTCATTTCCCTCCATAACTGAAACACATGAATTTGTTGTACCTAAATCAATTCCTATAATTTTACTCATCACGAATATTTTTGTTTATTGTTTTAACTTCAAGCTTTATGCCAACTTTAGACAGATGACATGTTGTCATTTTAAACTTATATCATAGATAAATAAAGTTAAAAAAATATTATTTTTGCTTTTACCTTAAACAAATATGATGTCAAAATTCAAAAAAAACTATTCTAGAATTACTACCAACACATTACTAGAGATGAAAAATAATAGTGAGAAAATTGCAATGCTTACCGCATATGATTTTACCCTATCCAAAATAATCGATTCAGCTGGTATTGATGTTATTTTAGTAGGCGATTCAGCATCAAATGTAATGGCAGGGCATGAAACCACACTTCCAATAACTCTAGACCAGATGATTTACCACGCATCATCTGTAGTAAAGGCCTCAAGTAGAGCATTAATTGTTGTTGATTTACCATTTGGCACATATCAAGCCGATTCAAAAGAAGCCTTGAGGTCTGCAATAAGAATAATGAAAGAATCTGGAGCACATGCTGTGAAGTTAGAAGGAGGAAGAATTGCCAAAGACTCTATCGAAAGAATTTTACAGGCAGGTATTCCTGTTATGGGCCATCTTGGGCTAACTCCCCAATCAATATATAAATTCGGAACATATAGTGTCAGGGCAAAACAAAAAAGAGAATCCGATGAGTTAATGAATGATGCATTTTTATTAGAAAAAATCGGTTGTTTTGGAATAGTTCTTGAAAAAATACCATCGAAATTAGCTGAAAAGGTTGCAAAACAAATTTCCCCCCCAGTAATTGGAATAGGTGCAGGAAACAAAGTAGATGGTCAAGTACTTGTTCTTCATGATATGCTTGGGATGAATAAAGACTTTAGCCCACGTTTTTTGAGAAGGTATTTGGATTTAAATAATGAAATTTCAGAAGCAGTAAAATCTTATTCCACAGATGTAAAATCTGGAAAATTTCCAAATAAAAATGAACAATATTAAAAGTGAAATTAATAGAGAAAATATTTTATTTGAGGATAATCACATAATAGTGGTGAATAAAATTTCAGGAGTATTAGTGCAAGGAGATAATACTGGAGATACAACTCTACTTGATCAAATAAAAAAATACCTAAAAATCAAATACAATAAATCTGGAAAAGTTTTTTTAGGATTAGTTCATAGAATAGATAGACCAACCAGCGGCATAGTTATTTTTGCTAAAACTTCAAAAAGTCTCATCAGACTAAATAAACAATTCCAAGAAAGAAAAATAAAAAAAACTTATTGGGCTATAACTGAAAAAAAAGAAAATTTAAAATCACAAACAATAAAAAACTGGTTAAAAAAAAATAAAAAACAAAATAAATCTTATGTATACAATAACAAAATCGAAGGAAGTAAAATTGCTGAACTTAAATTTAGCATACTAAGAGTATTAAAAAATTACATATTAGTAGAGATAAATCCAATAACTGGAAGACACCATCAAATTAGAGCTCAACTATCAGATATTGGCCTAATAATTAAAGGAGATTTAAAATATGGTAGCAAAAGAAATAATTTTGACGGGAGCATAGATCTGCATGCTAGAAACATAAGTTTTGAGCATCCTGTCAAGAAAAAACAGATAAATATTGAGGCTCCAACACCTACAAGGGAACCCTGGGTGTCCGTTTTTTTCGATTGAATTGTTTGGCTTTTTCTCTAATTATTTCACCGATTGGACGATTATAAATGTTACTCTCTAACCATGACAAAATGTCTAAATATAAAAAAGATCTTCTTTCATATGGATCATTCTCATGTATTTTTAATTCCCTGTGTAAATTAATAAATGCTTTTTTTAAATCCTGAGGATATAAATCTCCAAGCTTTTTTACAAATCTTATCATTGCTTTTTGAACTTCATGCATGTCATTCATTTTAATCAAAAATCTATAAGTTTCTCTTATGTGTTGATCTAAATGATAATCAAATCCAGCTTCGTAGTGAGCCACTAGGCTTAAAACTCTTGTGAAACATAATAAATCCTCACGCATTTTTAGATGTCTGTTAGTAATAATTTTATTCAAATACAATATACAATTCTCATGTTCACTTAAACCAAAATATAAACAAGCAATTTTATAATAAAAAACCATTACATGATGAGGGTCAATTTGACTTTTAAACCTTTTAATACCAAATAAAACCTCATCAATAATTAACTCGGCTTTTTCAAAAGCTCCCTGAAAATTGTAATAATTTAATAAATTATTGTATTTGTATAAAAAAGTCAATGTTTCTAAATTTTCATTAGCTGGAAAATCAGGACTTTTAGTTTTTAAAATCATTTTATGAAGAGTTAACTCAAATTTCTGAGGATATTTAATTAGAGTTAAGGATTCCAATAAATAATTATTCCCTTTTAAATAAAAAACTGGATGAATTGAAATCATTTTGGGATTGTTTTCAAACATGTCAACCCATTTGGAAGAATATTTATAGCTAGATAAAAAATCCTGAATTAAAAAACTATACCAGACATGTGCTATGTAGTACCATAACTTTTCTCTAAATTCAATTTTTTCAGAATCTATTTTTGGAAGACTTTTATAAAAGAATCTAGTAATTTCTCGAAATTCGTCATCGCTTTTAGCATAACCAGATTTAATAAACCTTTCATACAGACGAAGAGATAAATTCGAGAGTTTACTAGCTAAATCATTTTGCATAATTAGTTTATCAGCCTGAGAAATTAGAATCTCAGACCTATTACTTAAACTTCTGGTAATATATTGTGATTCAATAACTTTTTCAAGTTCAACAATATCAAAAGCTGTATATTTTTCTTCATTTTTTAATGCTAAATTTTTGGCTTTCTCTAATAATTTAAGGCTTTGCTTGTATAAACCCTTTTGGTATAAAATTGTTGCAAAATCAATTTGCTCTCTAATTTTTAATCTGATGTTTTTATGAGCAGGGTTTAACCTGAGACTAATTAATATTTGTTTGTATAAATGTGCTTTAAGATTTGAAAGCTGTTGTTTTGAAACAATTTCTTTATCTAAAATTGACTTTTCATCATAACTATCAGATTTTTCCAAAAAATTAAATAAATTTAAAAACTTTGAGTCAAAATTTGAACCCATTCTGTTAACGTATAGTTTAAATTGTCTTTTTTCAGATTTCGTTAGGGATTTTATTAAGGTAAACAACTGTTCTTTTTGATCCTTAGTCATTGTATGATTAATTTTTTAATTAACTTTATATTAGTTGTTTATAGCTAAAAATAACTGTTGAATATTGTAATAAAATTAACTAAATATTAAAAGATAAAGTTACAAAATATATTTTCGTTAACAATCAATTTAACATGGACAAAGAGATCATACATATTTTTGATACAACGCTTCGAGATGGAGAGCAAGTCCCTGGTTGTAAATTAAATACGGAAAACAAGTTAATTATAGCTGAGCAACTAGAAAATTTAGGTGTTGATATAATTGAAGCAGGGTTTCCAATATCTAGTCCAGGTGATTTTAATTCAGTCACAGAAATATCTAAAATCATCAAAGACACAACTGTTTGCGCCTTATCCAGAGCTGTGAAAAAAGATATTGACGTTGCATTCGATGCATTAAAATATGCGAAAAAACCAAGAATTCATACTGGTATAGGAACATCTCCAATGCATATCAAACATAAATTTAATTCTGATAAAAAAAAGATTATTGAACGTGCTGTAAGTGCTGTTTCCTATGCAAAATCTAAGGTTGAAGATGTTGAATTTTATGCTGAAGATGCTGGAAGAACTGAAAATACTTTTTTAGCAAAAATATGTGAAGAAGTAATTAAAGCAGGAGCAACAGTCTTAAATATTCCTGATACAACAGGTTATTGTTTACCAGAGCAATATGGAGATAAGATTAAATATTTAAAAGAAAATGTAAAAGGGATACATAAAGCAATTTTATCATGTCATTGTCATAATGATTTGGGATTAGCAACAGCAAACTCAATAGCTGGTGCAATGAATGGAGCCAGACAAATAGAG
>MDTC01122954.1_pt1 | contig 14745 bp, 18 predicted proteins | sample 811181 | NCBI WGS metagenome assembly MDTC01 (sample SAMN05326644, study PRJNA326480) | marine metagenome | isolation source: seawater | place: Pacific Ocean: North | collected 2011 | reverse complement strand
CCCTTTGCACCATCGGTGTTAGAAGAGCACGCACACGAAATATTTGATATGCCAGTTCGTAAATCTCAGTTTATGCAATTTACTGCCCCTTGTAAATTTCCTGAGAAGTATCCTGCAATATGTCATGTCGATAATACTTCAAGAGTTCAAACTGTAAGTAAAGAAGACAATCCTGGCTACTACAGACTGATAAAAAGGTTTTACGAAAAGACAGGTTGTCCTATGGTATTGAATACTTCATTGAATATCAAGGGAAAACCAATCGTGAATTCTTATCATGATGGTGTGGAATTTCAAAAAAAATATGGGGTGAAAGTTTTTTAATGAAAAAGAAAATACTTTACACAATTGGTGATTCATTTGTTTTTAGGGGTTTTGATTACACATCTTGGAGTTCTTTATTATCAAAAAAGTTAGATTGGATTGATGCAAACAATGGAATGAGTGGAACTTCTAATGACAGAAGTTATAGAAGTGTTGTACGAGATATTTCAAGAATCAAAAATGAAAAAAAGTTATGGACAGAATCTACAGATGACATCGAGTGCCATTTAGATGACATCTTTGTAATAGTAGGTTGGACATCACCAACAAGATTTGAGTGGTATCAAAATGGAGAATATCTTTCATCAAGATTATGGTCAAGGTCAACATTTAAACGCCGTGATAATTTAAGAATAGATTTTTCATTTTCGGATGAAATAAGTCTACCGATGTCAGACGAATGTAATTCCATGATAAACTTTTTCAATCAAATAATAACTTTGAAAACTTTTTTAAAAATGAATAATATTCCTAACATATTTTACAATACTTTTTTTCCATTTGACCATGATACAGAAGAATATTTTGAAAATGCAATCTCTAAAATTGAATCTAATAAGCCCAAAAGTTTTATAGGATTTGATAATCCAAATACCTATTATTCACTCAATGATTTATGGAAAGAAGTTCCTAATGATTATAAAAAATACAATCAACTGAAATGTGTTACCTTAGACAATATCGATGAGACATTACATCCAAATGATAAAGGTAATCAAATTTGGGCTGATTTTTTATATGGAGTAATCAATGATATTGGATAACAAAAAACATTTATTGATTTTAGGATGTAGTTTTACTGTATCCACATATAAAACTTTTGGAGAGGTCATATCTGAAAAGTACGACCTTCAACTTCATAATTTAGGTATTGAAGGTGGTTCAAATGCTTACATAATCAAAAAGGCATACGAATGGTTTACAAAAAATAAAAGTGACATTGATGATACATTTGTAATTGTTGGATGGACGCATCCACAACGGAGAGTGTATTGGAATAATAAAAAAAAAGAATGGTTTAATGATACCAATCATATCCATATGAAAGACACCGACAGATTCAAAAAACCTTTTATAATGAACACATGGACTTATAAGGAACGACAAAAGTTTTGTGATAATTTCTTGAATAACACTTATGCAGAAAACAATAACTACATGGAACATATAATAAGTCTACAAAGTTTTTTAAAAAATAATAAAATAGATTATATAATGTTTAATAGTCTTTGGGATATGTTTTCAGATGGTAAAAGTCCATACCAAGCAGAAATGATTATTGATACAGATTGGGATGAGATAGGTGAGAGACCAAACCTAAATAGAGAATTGTGGGATAATTTTGTTGACAAGGACACCTTCTATTTGAAGATATTTCACGATATGATTGGTGAGGATAAGAGTCTTTGGTATTCAGAAAATGATAATCACCCTAACGATAAATCACACAAATTATGGTCTGAAAGACTTATAAAATTCATAGAGGGTGTTTATGTATAAGGTAAATATCTTAGGTAAGAACACCTTTACATTCAAAGAAATTTTTGATAAGTATGAATACGGAAGTAAAGAAAATTATGATTTCGATTTATTTGTAACGGATGGGTTTCATTTATCTCAGGTCGGGCGGTCAGAACCAAAATTGAAACATGATGATTTGAAAACTAAAAAATTAATAATTTTTAATTATGATAAATGTTCACCTCTTAAGGGTGAATTTTTTCCATTCGTAGAAGAATTCATAAAAGATACAGATATAGATTGTTTAGTATTGACACTTCATCATTTGACCAATAAGAATGATTTACCGAAAAGTTTTGAATATGATAGTTTTGATTTTTTTGTTTTTCAAGTCGTTCAACATTATGGTAAATGGAATGATATTTCAAAGGTTTGGAAAGAAAATTTGCACTATCTTCGTCCAAAAAAGTTTTTGAGTTATAATAATGTACCACATAATCACAGAATTGAACTTAGAAAATTTTTAGAAGAAAAAGGACATATTGGTGAGGGTTGGTTTTCATTTAATCCTCGTGAAGATGATGGTATTAATTTAGATTGTATAGAAGGTTTTGGAAATCAGCACTTTACCGAAATAAATTTAGGATTGATTTTAACATCTTACTTTAGTATTCTTACCGAAACTATTTTCTCTGATGATGATATTCCATCAGTAAAGTTGACTAATAAAGTTTTTATGACCATGAAGTCCTTTCATCCTTTCTTTATAATTGGTCAGCCAAAAACATTAAACTATTTAAAACAAAATGGATTCAAAACATTTGATAGGTTTTGGAATGAAGATTATGATTCAATTTTTGAACATGAAGATAGAATGTCGAAAATCTTAGATTCATTAGGTGAAGTTTTGGGACAGAGTAACGAAAACATACATAGAAAATTATTTGGAAATCATTGGGATGGTTCTTTAGAAGAAGGTGATTGGAGAAAATTATTTGATATATTAGAACATAATTACAATCATTTACCAATTCATGCAAATAATCAGAAAGTTAAAATTTGTCAATCAATAAAAAAATTTATGGATAAGTCATGACATTTGTTGCTATAGGAACAAAAAAGTTATGGATTGGAAGTGGGAGAAAATGTGCATCTACAACAATACATAAATTGTACCAAAGAAATTCTCTGAATCAAAAATTCTTCACGGAAGATGAGATGAAAGAAGATGTAAAATTCGTTGTAGTGATTAGAAATGTTTGGGAAAAATGGCGTAGTGGAATGCTTACAGACTGTCCTTATGTTGAGAAAACCTATGATTTTTTTGACCATACAAAAAGAATAAATTGGGGCCCTAAAGATGAAGACGGAAAATTTTCATTAAAATTTTTTTATGATGATATTGTAAAACATCATAGTGTTGATTCGGATTTAAGTTGGATGTGGAACAATGACCATACAAGGTTTTGGGAATGGAATAATGATTCACTCAATAGTCTTGTAGAACTTTCCAAAAGAAAAAATGTTTATTTTTTAGAATTATCAAAATTAAATTCATTAGAATTTAGAGAGTGGTGTGTATCACATGAGCCGGCTTGGAAATCTATCGAAACTATAAAGACCAATAATACTTCTCCATCGGAAGGATATAACAATTTTTGGAGACTTTATGAACATGGTGGTATATTGAGAAATTCAGAACTCCTCAATCCGATTAAAAATTTACCCTTTAATAAAAGAAGTGAGGAACTCATGTTTTACAAAAATCTAGCAACTAAAGAACAAACTTTCTTAAACGATATAAGAAATACGAACAAAAATTATTTAAATTTGAAATGAATTTTGGAAATTTAAAACTTGTTGAAATAGAAATATTCAACTATTGTAATAGAACTTGTGAATTTTGTCCAAATGAGACTATAGATAGAAAAAGTGCTGTCATTGAGTTACCTGAACCTTGTTTTCTACAAACACTTGAACAATTAAGGAATCAAAATTTTAGTGGTTATGTCACATTCAGTCGATACAATGAACCTCTATCTCAAGATAAATTATTGAAAAAAAGAGCAAAACAGGTGAGGGATTATCTACCTAATGTGACGCTTATATTTAATACCAATGGTGATTTTTTAACGAAAAAAAGATTAGAAGGTTTGGATGTTGATGAGATAAGTGTTATGGATTATGATAATAAGGGTATTGATAAATGTAAAAGAAACCTTGAAAGAGTCGAAGTAGACATACATGAGATAGATTACCCATTCATTAAAGGTAAGTTGAATGATATTAGATTCTTATATTATGTGGATTTTGTAGAAAATCACACCTTATGGAATGATAGAGGTGGTGCATTAGAAGAATTATCACTTAAGAAAAAGAGAACAGAACCATGTCTTGAGCCTGATAGATTTATTGGTATTGATTATAATGGTAAGGTCATGCCTTGTTGTGTGACTCGCAGTGATATTGATATACACTCAGATTTTATTTTAGGTGATACCAAAACACAAAATATAAATGAAATATTCAATTCAGAAAAAGCAATCAGAATTAGAAAAAAGGCAATGGAAGGTAACTTCGATAATGAAATGAAACCATGTCATTATTGCCCATACGAATTAGGAAGGTATCGTAGAGATGATGTATCGTTGGATTACGAAAAGGGTAAAGATTACAAATGAAAGATATAAGTAAAGTAGGATTAGTCGTACAGGCAAGATTGAATTCTCAAAGAGTACCAAACAAAATGATAAAACCATTTGGAAAATCCTCGTTGTTTGAGATAATGTGTGAAAAGTTAAGGCAGTCTACCCTCATACCACAAAAAAATATTTTTGTTTCAGTATACGAGCAGGAATTGGTAGACATAGCAGAAAAATGTCAAATGAATATTTTTATACGAAGCAAAGAATCTGCCTTTTTTGATGGAGATGGTTCAGTATCTATAATGTATGATTGGTGGGATAGTCTACCTTTCGATTATGTTGTATTGGTAAGTGCCTGTTTACCATTTTTAAAGTTAGAGACTATTGAGAGTTTCTTCAAAGAATATTTAAATACCGAGAAAAATGGAATGTTAGGTGTTATTGAAAAGAAAACTTATTATTGGAATGAGAATAAAAAACTTATCACTAAAAGATTCGAGAAGTCAGGTAATATGAATACTAAGTTAGTTGAGACTACCTATGAAGCGGCACATTGTCTTTATGCTGGTAAAACAAAATTGATAGGTGATGGGGTTTGGATGGGTGATTTTAAAAAAAATGAAATTGAATTGTTTCCGATAGAGGAAAGAGAATGTTTTGATATAGATTACGATTGGGAGTTTGAAGTTGGAAACAAATTATCGAAATAGAAATCATAAGTGGATAAATTTTGATAGGAAAATAGTGCCGAAATACTATTTTTCGTCAGATAATAATTTACAGCTTAGATATTATAAAAAGTTTAATTTCAATCAATTACATTTTGATAAACAAAAACCTAATCATAATGATGAAATTAATACTTCTGTCACAAATTTCAAAGATTATTTTGAAAATCAAATTGATACTGATATAGAAAAATTAAAGGCTGAATTCATGGAATACAGTCATACTTCATTTCTTTATTCAAAAAGTATGTGTCAAGATTTATTGAAAAATGGAGTTCATCATCCAATAGGAATAGTTTGCCTTAGGCCATCAGCTGTAAATTCTCATGTAGAAAAATTTAATATGGATACTGGTTGGAGGATTTTAGATGATGACTTGGTTGTTTTTATGTATAGTGGTGTAGCAAGGTTAAGATATTTCAAAATATTAGAATGGTCTCATGTTCAAGCATTTGTGCAATCTCCAAAAAATCATGACATAGAATTCGATGGTGACTACACTCTGATAGATTCTTATGATAAGCTAATTAACGAGTATGCTAATCATGTAAGATATGATACTCAATTTTATCAACAAGAAAAGTTTTTTTACATTCAAAAGGATAAATTAGAATTTCATGAAGATGATGATAATCTTTTCTTCAATCGTACCAAAAAACAATTCGGTATTGATGCCAAACATGAATGTCTGTCACACTTAGTCTGCTGTGATATGCAAAATAATCATAAAGTTAAAAATTGGAATTTAGAAAATGTAAATAAATACAATAAAATTTTGAAAAATAGTTTTCCATTGAAAATTTATATTAGAAGTGATAATCAATCTGAATTTAAAAATTGTAAAAATTCGATAATCGATTCACTTAATACTAAATTTGACATACATTTTAAATCAATTACAAACAAAAAAGAAATCGTTGACAGACGAGGATTTGTTTTTTACACGGATTCTTCAGTAACTTGGAATGAAAATATGATGAAATTGTTTTATTTTTCTAATTCATATGAGAAAGAAATAACTTTCAAAAAAAATGTATCGGTGATAAATTGTGAATATTAATTTTAAAAAGTACTTCAAAGACATCGACCACTCCTTGTTCTTCAATAGGTTTGTTTTTCATAACACAACGGATGGTCAACACTTTATTGGACACACTCCATTGTATAATCACATTGGAAAACACATTGAATTCAGATATAATCAAAATTTCTCATATCAAGAAAATAAGATTAATATTTGGTATGTACGAAATGATTATTGTGCTGAATATGTTTATAGTGATAAAAAAGATACTATTCAAAAAAACATACCAAATGAAATCGTCAAATATATAAATAATGGTAAATTGATATTGTTACTTTCTACATCTACAGAATTCGATACAGATCATTTCTGGTACAAAGTCATAAAATATTGCGAGTCAATCGGAATTGATAAAAACAAAATTTTTATTTTGAATTCAAACTTTAAAACACAAATACCTAATTCTTTTAAATTATCATTTAGTGGTGTAGCAGCTAATAAATATGATATTGGTATACCTTGGATTGAAAAATATTCTGATAGGTTTCCTTATACTGAAGATTATATTGATTTCTTAAAAAATAATAAAAAGACAAAAAAGTTTATGTGTCTTAATGCACACTACAGAGAACATCGTCATTATATTTTTTACAAATTACATCGTAATAAATTATTGAAGGATTGTTTTTTTAGTTTTTGTCTTGGTCAAGGAATCAATCATGTGGAACATCCAAGAAAACGAATGATAGAAGAATGGAAAAATTATAGTGTAGATCTTGATATTGAAGATTATGGATATTCTCTTAAAATATTGGATGAATTACCAATAAATTTAGAAGATGATAATTTTTGGGATACACCATTGATAGTCAAGAATCCTATTTTGTCCAAATTTAATCATTATTATAGGCCTTGGGTTTTAAAAGATTTAGATATGATAAGCAATACATACTTCAATGTGGCAACCGAGAGTACAAATGATTGTGACCACGGTCGGTTTAGTTATTTTTCGGAAAAAACATTTATAGGATGGATTACACAACCCACCATAATAGTAGGAACTCCATTTACAATATCACAATTAAAAAGTTTAGGATTTGAATCTTTTAGTGAAATGTTCGATGAATCTTATGACGAGATAATCTCAAATGATTTAAGACTTCAAAAAACTTATAAAGAGATAGAAAGAGTTTGTAATTTACCTGAGAATGAGTTGTCTGCCATATACAATGATATATTACCAAAGATTAAATACAATCAAGAAAAATTATTCGAACATGAGTTTATAGGTGAGTTTAAAAACATATTAGAGAAATTGATTCAGGAGAGTGGTGTTGAAGTTAGCCAATAAAGTATTTCAAGATTTACAAGAGAAATATACAGACTTTGTCTTGATTAATCCTCATGGGGGAATGAATCATTTTGTTGCTCAATTCAAAAAAGTCAAAAAATTTGACAAAAAAACTTTATATATAATATCATCATATGCCGAAGGTCATTTAGAAGAGGAAACCTTACAAGAGATACATGATAAATTTAATGAATTCAAAATACCATTGAAAAATGTTTTATTGATACAGAGTAACTATAATTTAAAAAAACAATATGATGATTTTTGTTTTAAAAATAACATAAAAAACAAGATAAATATTTTGATTACCGAACATAAACTCGAAAGTTGCGTTGAATCATTTCAACAACTAAAAAATGGGGAATGGGATTTAAAAGGCGGAACTTTTCCAAAGACACCATCCATAAATATGTGGAGTGATGTTGAGGATATATCAGATAGAGATTTTTATTTTTTGTCATATAATAAAACATTACGACCAGACAGAGTTGCTTTATTATCGATGATGTATAAAAATGATTTGTTGAATAAAGGTCTCGTATCTATAGGTTCGAAAGATTATGGTTCTATTGGAAAACAAGTATGGCCTAAAGAATTTGATTTTATAAATGACAACACAGATAAAATATTAAAATGGTCTAAGAAACTGCAAAAATTACAACCTTTGACTGCAGATGGCGAACCTCGAATTGAAGAATTGGATGAAGGAAAATATAAACATTTAAATGTCTGTGCATATACTTATGGTGACCAATTCCGTAGAGTATACTACATGATTGTGACCGAAGATGTATTCAATTCTGATTCTATGTTTTTTAGTCAAACTACATACAAACCAATTGTCTCACTAACACCATTCATAATGTTTGGTAGTCCACACATGATGAAAAATTTAAGAGAGGAACAAGGATTCAAAACATTTTCGCCTTGGATTAATGAATCGTATGACGATGAAGAAAATCATGAAAAAAGATTATTTATGATAGTTGAAGAAATAAAACGATTATGTAATATAAAAAAGACAGATATGGACAAATGGTATAAAGAAATGAAAGATGTGCTTATTTATAATCAAAATCATTTACTAAATTACCAAGTAAGTGATTATGATAAAATCTATGAGTTTGTAGAAAATAAATATTTATTACAATAGACAAGGAAATTTAATTGTTAAAATTTTACAAAAATGTAAAACCCAAGTTTGATATCACAAAGATACCTTTGACACTTGAAAGACTTAAATTAGATAATAAAAGTCATTATGAAAATAGGGCCATCAAAGGATTAGATAGAGTTGCGTCGACTCAAAACAAAGTTTGGGATGAAAACTTACCAAATGAAGTAGTAGATTTTATTGAAGAAATCGGATTCGTAAGAAATTGTTATTCTGCCAACATAAATGTACAAAGACCTGGTCAAATGGCACCTTTACATAGAGATAATCATGGTTACGCATGTAAAAAACTAAACAAAAGGTTTGAGGATTTTGAAAGGGTTTTAGTATTTTTGACCGATTGGAAAGTTGGACAAGTATTTGGGTGTGAAAAAGAGTGTATTACAGATTGGAAAGAAGGAGATTGTTACACATTTGATGCCCAAGACCAACACTTTTCTGCTAATACTGGTATGGAGACAAAATATTCAATTGTAATTTCAGTATTGAAAGAATATATTAAATAAAAAAAGAAGGTTATTATGAGTTTTAAATCATCAAGGCCCGTACCTGATACGGAAGCATATGAATTTATTAAAAAAAATATTGATGGAGATTGTCTTTACAAAAAAGATTTACCAGAAATATTTTGCAACGAATATTTAGAATGGATTCGTAATTCTAAATTAAACAATTTATTAAATTTACAAAGTTATAAATCATTACAATATGTTCATGGAACATCACAATCGTTTGACTTTTTTTATCTAACAAACCATAAAAAAAGGTTTCGTACTTTTAGAGGTGATTTTATGTACCACAAAATAATGTGGAGAAATGGTTATGAGTGGAAGTATATAGAAGATGGTGTGATAGAGAAAAATGACGCAGTGATATTTTCATTACCTTTTTCCGATTATGGTGATATTCATCCAAGAACTAATGATGTTTTAGATGAATGTGACAAGTTAGGAGTACCTGTATTTGTGGATTGTGCTTATCTTGTAATGGCAAGAGATATAAAATTTGATTTCGATAGAGAGTGTATTGAAGGAATATCATTCAGCTTGAGTAAAGGTTTTTATGGGGCTGAACATTTAAGAATTGGTATGAGACTCACCAAAAAATTTATAGATGATCCTGTTGAAGTCTTTAATGATTTTCAAATGATAAATTGGATAGGTCCTGATGTCGGTTTGAAACTCATCAATAACTTTGATTTTGATTTTATACAGAATAAGTACCATGAAAAACAAATTAAAATTTGTAAAGAACTTGAAATAAGTCCATCTAAATGTGCCATATTTGGTATTACGGATGGAGAACATAAAGAATTCGGTCACCATGACAGAGGAACCGAGTGGAGAAGAGTATGTATATCACAATTACTGGGTGATATGAAGGATATACATAGCAAAAGCTGATGATTTTTTTCCATTTCTTATATTTATATTTGAAGACTAAATATAACTTGGAGACAAATAATGGACACGAGTGGAGTAAAACTACCTGAATCAGGTTCTTATTCATTAACAAGACCATCACTACTTACAGAGGAAAGATGGACGGCTGTAGTATCAGGTTCAAGTCTTAAACAAACTTGGGAATCAGGAGACGCTAGTCAAATACACTCCTATGTAATAATAGGTCAATCGGGTTCCTCTTACTCATCAGTCCATATACAACAAGCTTTAGACCAATTTGTAGCACAAGCATCTCGTTCTCAATATGATTTGAGTGGTAGTTTACTATGGAAGGACAATACAGCGAAGCATCCATTTATAGATAGGTAATTTTAAAAGTCAATTGGAGTGAACTGGGTAGAGAAAGACCCAAAGACCTAACCGACCAATTAAGACTATAAACACGGAGGCACTAAGTAAGAATAGTGTCCTCAATTTGAGGATTTTTTTATGCGAGTTTTAATCACAGGCGTTACAGGTTTTGTTGGTAGTCATATGGTTGATTACCTTCTCGAAAATATATCAGACATACAAATATATGCCACAAGAAGGTGGAGAAGTAAAGAAGAGAATATCAAACATCTTTTCGGTGATAAAAGAGTTGTATTTGAAGAGTGCGACTTATTAGATAGAGGCAGTTTATCGAGAATAATTGATATATCTAAACCAGATATAGTTTACCATTTCGCAGCTCAAAGTTTTCCTGAGACAAGTTTTTTAACTCCAGCAACAACCTTGACTACAAATATAATCGGAACAACAAACTTGATGGAAGAGTTACGAATAGCCAAACAGAGAAATATTTGTAATCCAACAATTATTAGTGTATCTTCTTCAGAAGTATATGGTAATCCAAACGAGGATGAAGTACCCATAACTGAAGAAAACTGCATTAGGGCAGCTAATCCATACTCAATATCAAAAGTAGGACATGATTTGATGTCACAATATTATGCTAAAGCGTATGATATGAAAGTTATAATTACTCGTATGTTTTCTCATGAGGGTGCAAGAAGAGGTAAAAGATTTGCATTATCATCATTTGCACATCAAATAGTAGAAGCAGAGAAGAAAGAAGATTTTCCAAAAGACTTTCCACCTAGCTTCCCAATTTATCCAGTAAAACACGGAAATCTTGATTCCGTGAGAACATATAATCATATTGAAGATGCTGTTGAGGCTTATTGGTTGGCAGTTGATAGTTGTGATTATGGAGAAGTATACAATATCGGTGGAGATTATACCTGTACGGTTGGTGAAGCGTTAGATATGTTAATCTCAAAGTCTATTCAACCAAAGGCATTTATTAAACAACTTGATATGGATAGAGTTAGACCAACCGATATAACATTACAGATACCGAGTAGTGATAAATTTAGAGAGAAGACAGGATGGAAACCAACAAAAGGTTTGGAAGAAATTTGTGAAGACTTGTTAAATTATTGGCGTAGTATTTTATAATGAATAGATTTGAATCCGTGAATCGGTTTTATTTACCCTATGTGGAAAAGTATTTGAGGGATAAACCTCTACAAAACATTTTAGTATGTGGAGGAAATATTGGTTCTATAGAAACTGAATTACAAAGACACAAAGGATTTGATTATGATAAAATATTTCATTTTGAAGTTGTGGAAAACTCAATTGATTATGATGAAGTTATAAAAGACGATATTTTATGTCCTGAAGTTCCTATTGAATCTGTTAATTTAATTTATGCTGATGTCGGTGGTACAGGCGTAGAAAAAACAAGTAAAATTAATGTTAAGGAAATTGTTAGAAAAGGACTACGAAATAATAAACTTAAAATTTTAGTTTTTTTATTTTTTGATGGAATAAATCAAAAACCTTTTTTAAACAATAATTTTAATATAAAATCCAAAGATTTTTTTAGTGAAGATATTTCGTGGTACGACAAATGGAATAATGAATATTACACACAAAGATTGGATGGAATAGTTTTTTATGAGTAAATTTAAAGTCAAAGTAATTAATTCGAAATTATTTCAAGATGTTAAGGTCATTCAACCTGAACCATTCTATGATTATCGTGGAGAAATGTGGACTTTTTGGGAAAAACAAAAGGAAGTTTTACCTGATGGATTAGAATGGAAAATTTCTAAATTTAGTTATTCGAAAAAAAATGTTCTTCGTGGATTGCATGGTGATGGAGTGACATGGAAACATATTTCTTGTGTGTATGGTGAGATTTATTTTCTTGTTGTAGATAATAGACCTGATTCATCAACATATTTGAAATGGGAAAGTTATGTTTTATCTGATAAAAATCACACGAGTGTGTTAGTACCACCAAAATTTTTGAATGGACACTTATGTTTAAGTGATGATTGTGTATTTCACTACACACAATCTTATCCAAATGATTATGTCGATATAGATGGTCAAGATTCTATGAGATGGAATGATAAAAGGTTAAATATTAATTGGCCTATTGATAACCCTATATTGGCACTAAGAGATAAATAGGAGTAAGAAATGAATATACCGAGTCACCTTGAAAAAGTAAAAGAGGTAGATTGGACTATCCAAGAATTAAAAGACTTTGAGTTAGAATGTAAAAAAGAATGGGAGAGTGGTCAAGTGTTAGGACCTGTCCACCTTTCGAAAGGAAACGAAAAACAATTGATAGAAATATTTCAATATGTTCATCCTGACGATTATGTTTATTCAACTTGGAGAAATCATTATCATGCACTTTTACACGGTATTCCGAAAGATTGGTTAATGGACGAAGTGAAGCGAGGTAGGAGTATGAAGATTATAAACAAAGAGCATAACTTCATTATTTCTGCTATTGTAGGTGGAATAATTCCACAGGCTCTTGGTACTGCATTATCACTTAAAAGAAAAGGTTCTGATAGAAAAGTTTGGTGTTTCGTAGGTGATATGGGTTTTGAGACTGGTGAATTTCATCTTTGTTACAAATACGCAAAAAACTTCGACCTACCATTACAATTTGTGATTGAGGATAATAATCTTTCAACTAACACTCCAACTGATGAAACTTGGGGTCAAAAACAAAAAGTACCTGATGATGTCATCTACTATCAGTATGAGAGAGGGTTTCCACATCATGGTTCGGGTACTTGGGTATTATTTTAGGAGTTATTTATGGTCGATTCATTAACAAAACAAAAACAAGAAATGCAAAAGTTTCAAGAAGAGGAGATGTTGAAACATTTGGATTTGAGATACAAGAACGAGATTATCCGTTCAATGGAATGGTTAGCAGAGAAAGATGATACAATCTTTCTTGGACAGGCTGTAAATTACAGTGGTAATGCGATGTTCAATACAACCAAAACAATATCGAGTGACAAAAAGATAGAACTACCTGTTTTTGAGGATGTTCAAATGGGAATGTCATTGGGAATGGCATATGAAGGAGTTGTACCTGTTACATCATATCCAAGATTTGATTTTCTAATATGTGCTGTCAATCAATTAGTAAATCATGTAGACAAGATGACGATAATATCAGAGGGTCAATATCAACCGAGAATCATAATAAGAACATCTATTGGGAGTAGAATACCATTAGATGCTGGAGAACAACACACCCAAGATCACACACAGGCATTTAAAAATTTACTCAAAAGAGTTCATGTGGTCGTGTTGGATGAATGGCATGATGTGTTTCCAGCATTCCAACATGCATATGAAAGACAACCAGTTTCAAAATATGATTCACTTGTGACTCTATTGATTGAATGGGGTGACCATTATAATGCAAAATGATTAAAGTTACTAAATATAAAAAATCAGTAGACCAAATGATTGAAGGCAAGGAATCATTTCATGTATATGGGTTTTCAGATAAACTACAGATTGTACATTGTCTCAAGTTAGGTTCTGTCACAATGAGTGGTTTGATGGAAAATTATGATAATTTTAAAAACTTCGAAACCTATTTTTCTGAAAAAACCATTTACATAATTAAATTAAGAGATGTACATGATAAATGGGAAAGTGGATATATCACAGAATTGATGAACCATGCAGACGATAGAACAAAAATGATTGTCAGTTTACATGAAGTAAAATCCTTTCATGATGATGATGAAAAAACAAATTTTATTAAAAATTTTTTTACTGAAATCCATAAAATTGAGGAAGACAAAAGTTTCGAGTGGACATCTCATCATCACGCTAATATTAATAATTTTGGAATGGAGAATACATTACTCTATCACAAAGATGAAAGAAGCCTCAATGATGAGAAAAATGTTTTTTTCATAGAACTTAAGGATTTAAGCAATCCTAAATTTTTAGATTGGATAAAAAACAAGGATAGTGATTGGAATGTCGTGAAATCAATTCCTCATCTACATCAAACACCAAATATATTAAAGAAAAATCTGAGATTGTTTTGGGATGAAAATAAGACAGATGAAAGTTTATTTAATCCATATCTTTTTGAACCATTACAATCAGTCATTTCCCAAAAACAAAAAGAAGTGGATTATATAAGAAAGTATAACAAAAGGTATATAAAATTATGAGTTTATTTAAAGATAAAAAAGTATTAGTGACTGGTGGTACAGGTATGATTGGAAGGGAATTGGTCGGTCTACT
>MDTC01074359.1_pt1 | contig 14745 bp, 22 predicted proteins | sample 811181 | NCBI WGS metagenome assembly MDTC01 (sample SAMN05326644, study PRJNA326480) | marine metagenome | isolation source: seawater | place: Pacific Ocean: North | collected 2011 | reverse complement strand
AGAAGCGACAGCTCCTAACACTCATGCGGAGGTTATTAGGCAAGTTAGAGCTAAGTACGCAAAAGAAGAAGAGGCTGAGACTGAGACAGCTCCAGACCCTGAAGAAGCGAAACCAACTGAACAGGAAGTTGCAGAAGAAGCAGAGCAGCTAAAGAGAGATCTTGAGGCAAATCAAAAAGAAGATGACAACCAAAAGATCATCAATGATTCTAAAGAAGAGGGAAGAACTAAAGCCGAATCCTCTCCTATAGTCACGGCTAGTGAGGCTGTTAATAGCGTTACCGAAACCGACACTAATCAGGCTTCCGCTAATGCTGATGTCACCAACAGCAATCCATCTGCTAGGCCCCCAAGAACTCCTCAACAGAAGTATCAAGACACAGTCAATGACATAGAAGTTTTAGAAAGAAGATACAACGTACAGATGGCAGCTCTTGAAGAGCTTCCGCCAGAGTTACGAGACAAGAGGCGAAACGAAATTGAAGCAGCAGTAAAAGCTGGTCGTATGCTTGACCCAGACACAGCAGGTGAACTTATTGCTCAAGCAAACAAAGACAGGGAAAAAGAAATAGCGGAAGAAGCTAAACCTGCCAAGGTAACAAAGAAAGATTTAGATAAGTTAGAAGAGGTAATTGAACAAGGATTCCCAGTTGCTGATATTAAAAATCACCTAGAACAATTGGGTCTTAACCTCGAAAGAACAGATGAGAAATATCTTCGAGCTGTAGAAAAAGTAATCAAAGAACGGATTGCCGAAAGATACCCGACATTAAACCCCAAAAGACAACAAGGTGGGGTAAGACTACCAAACACTTTAGCTCCTTCGGGGACAGTCGTAATTGATAAAGACGGGCGGGGTGTATTTAATAATGATCCTGCAGGGATGCTTACTTTGTTGCAAAACAATGTTGCTATTCCTTTAACTGAAGATCAAGCGACGAACCCTAATTTAAACAAATCATTTGTAGTAGAACAAATAGGAACTGATTACTTTGTTTCCGATATCATGATCCCTGTAAAAGGAGGACTGGTCTCGGCTAAGACTCCAGTAACAAAGATCGCGGTTCACGAAACAAATTACACACCAGTTAAGGACAAGATAAGAAGAGTAAACACTCTTAAAAACACGGTAGATTTAAATGATGTCAAAGACATTAAGATCGTAAGCCCGTTCCGTGTTGCTTCAGGAAAGAAGCCGACAAAGATAAGTTTGGGTGAGCTTCTCGTAGAGGCTAAAAATTTACCAGCACTTAGAAAGTTTTTAGCTCAAGATTCTATACCTACTTTAAGTAAAGATTATTTAGACGCTGCTGCTATAACGATGAGTTTAGATCTGCAAGAGCAGATTTATAACCAAGCCAAATCTCTCTCCCAAACTCAACCTACCACCTCATTAAAGAAGGAGGAGAATGCACTAGCCTTTGTAAGAGAGGAATATGGATCACTATATCCTGAGTTGATAAAGGATAAGTCGATATCAGAGATTATAAATATAGGTAATGAGGTTGATGCAGGGGCAGTTCCTTTTGAGAATCTTAGTAAAGAACAAAGAGGAGCACTCGAAATAAGAAACGCATACCTTAGATTGACTGAGCAAAGTCCATCTTTTGTTTTAAATTTAGAAACATCTGCTATCAAGAATGCTAGTTTCTTTAACAAGGTAGAATCAGAAAGGAACTCAAAATCTATTCGTGATGTAGCCACTCTAATTGATCCCGATTCAGATATTCATAAGCGTCCAGACTTGATGGATGCAGAGAAGCAAAAAGAAGATCACTTTATCCCCCCCGCTGTTACAACGATCCCACCTATTGCGGAATCAAAACTAGCTGCTTTTATCTCTTCCAAAATTGATGACGTAGCAACCGCGATTAGGTTAGATAGCCGTCTCCGAAGAGATGTAAAAGATCTGCTTAACAATGAGTATCATAATGGGAAGAAGGTAGCCACCAAATATTCAGCAGAACAAGTAGCCGTAGAGCTTGTTCATTTCTTAGCTTCAAGGGGTGGAACAAATAAACCAGCATCAGTTCTAGAACAGAAACTCAGTAGCCGTAATCTGGATGTCATTAACCCTGAATATAAGTTAGGGCAGGACATGAAAGATGCTCTTACTTTGTTGGGTGTTACCAGTCCTTCATTGCAGGGTTCGTTAAATACCGATGCTTCCTTCTACACTTTAATAGAGTCTCAACTACAAGGATTAGTTGGGCCAGATGTCATGCTTTCGTATGGGGATGTTAAGGCTTTCTATACGCAAGTTAGAAAAGGAGCTGCTGCTTACAAGAAGAGAGCGATAAATGACGGACGCAGCAGAAGAAAGATCATCAAAGATAACCTCGAAGAGATAGATGAGTTAGGATTGCGAGATGATGATCCTCAATCTGTAATTGATGCTCTCGAAGAGATTGCTGAGTCAGGTGTTAAACCACTTAGGGTTTTAGCAAAAGCTCTACTTCGGAATAAAGACTTCATACGCTCAATAAAATTCGTCATAGACGGCACTCCTGCGGACTTTTCGGGGCTATATTATGTTGATGGTAACGGGAATAGAACTGTACTAATTAATACAAATAGGTCTGGAGCAAGAGGTGTAGCGGATACTTTAATCCACGAGTATCTCCATGCGTTTACTAATGACATTCTCAATGCACCACCAGAAAGTAGAACACCTGCTCAGAATGAAGCAATTGCCAACCTTGAAGAGATACTGAGGCTCGCAAAAGAGAAAGCCCGTAAGTCTGGTAAAGCTAACTTAGAATATGGTACTTCAAACCTAGATGAGTTCTTAACTCATATATTAACTGATCCTCAGTTCCAAAGATTTCTCAATGGCATCATACCTGCGAAGGGTAAACTCAACCTCTTCCAAAAAGCTATTGATGCTTTAGCTAAATTGATTCCTTTCGTTAAGAGGAAAGAATTAAAAATAGCTCTTGGGCAAGCACTTGATCTTACTCAAAGGGCAGATATCCCACAGCCCTCAACTAAATCAGGGTTTGCGAGTCAGGTTGCAGGAAGCATTCACAGGGGTCAGTCTGAACTCCACGATATGTCTAAGGACATGGGCATGGCAGAGCAATCAGCCATCAACGAAAAGTTGGAGGAAAGGGCTAAAGAAGTTATTGAGTTTGCTATGGGTTATGTCCCAAGCGAACTCAACATCGTTGTTGATGAAGCAAACCCAGAGATTGCTAGTGTTGATAGCACTACAGGAGCTATCGTTTTAAATCCAAAAAGAGCAGCACTCTACTTAGCCGAGCAAGGGGCAGATGGGATGGATGCTCAAAGGAGACAACACGCCCTTGGAATTATTATAAATAAAGCAGTCGGTAGAGCAGCAGCAGATGCGATGATTACTGATGCTCAGTATGCAGACATAACTAAGTCCATGACGGACTCAGAATTCGAGGCAGAGATTAGAGAAAACTATCCCTTGGATCAGCAAGAAGCAGCTTTTCAAAGACTTAGAAGTTCCGACCCAGAGGTCTCTGCTACAGAGAGGTTCGACTTAGCAAAGAAAGCGATTGCTAGGCACACAGAGCTGTCCACTACGGGATCAACAACAGCTCAACAGATTGCTTTCCTTAGAACGAATCCTTCTTTGATTCCTCTATTCATAACTTACATGAAAGCCTTCCTCAGTAAACTCACATATCACAGGACATTGAAAGATGTTTCTCCTGAGATGAGGAAAGCAGTTAATAATACTGTAAGAGAGATCAGGGCTTTGTCTCTGAACTACAGGCCCGCTGACAGTATCATGACCCACAATCCTCGCAACCCTTATGCAGTTGTGGAGCAACTTATGCAGCAAGCTATTGATACTAATATGCTAGAGCCGACTGCTAAAACTGATAGTGCTAGTTTACGAAATAGATTAATAGAACAAACCTCTCCTACCCCTGTTGTTTTAGGACAAGAGAGTGAGGCTCCTACCCCCGATACACCCTCTCAATTTAGTCAAGACTCTAAGATTCCTTCTTTCCTCAACGAAGTTGAGATGCAAGAAAAGGATATTAATAACTGGCTTGAGGTGCTTGATGTCCCTCTGACTGAGTTCAGTGAAGACTACGAGTTTGATAAGATGGGCAAGATACGAAGAGGGTTATACAAAACCTTTGTGCGTAAAGCTGACAAAAGAGTTGTTAACTTCTACGACCAGAACAAAGCCTTTGTTAGGGAGACAAAAGGTCTCGTTGAAAAGCTGCAACAGAAGCACAACAGAATACTTAAAAGAGAAAACGAAAGACTCAGCACTGTAACAGGACAAGAAACAGGGAACATCCCTGCCGAACTTATAGCTAGAGCTTCAGGAACTAACGAGGGATCAAACTTAACAGAACCTCAAAAAGATATTGTTGATGCAGAGTATAATGCAGCTATCGCTGAAGCTAATAGAAAGTCGGGTGCTGAAAAAGATGACGCACTTGCTCTGGCTCAGATTAAGAAAGATAAAAAGATTTTAGAACTACGGGAAAAGAATCGTAAACAACAGTTCGCTAGGAGAGATGCAGCTCTTGATGATTTGTTAAAGATATCTCCCGATATGTACAACCTCGTTTTAGAAATGAGGCAACTTCAAGATCAGCTCTCAAAGAAGGCGATGGAAATCTTCGGGCCTACTATGAAAGAAGGAGATTTGAAGATGGCTTTTGATTTCAACAGAGGTCTGTACCTGACTAGGTCATATAGAATGTTTGAAGACCGTAACTTTGCCAAACAAGTTAAAGAGTCTGATGAATATGCGGATGTTCGTGAACGAGCAGCAGCTTACTTCTTTGAGCAATTGAAGAAACAAAGAGTTCAGCAGTTGCAGGATACTGAAGCTCTAACTAAAGAGCAAGCTGAAGCTAAAGTGAGGGATGAAATGGTTGCTAAAAATACTAAAATGCAATCACAAGCCTCCGCTATGGTGGACGATTTCATCGACGGATATGCACGGGCGGAAGCCAAAAAGAAGTTTGAGCAATCGCAACGAACATTCGGGGAGCAGGATTTAGTGTTACAGGATGCAGGATTCAGTGAAACCGATCCCCTTAAAAAGATTGTCGAATCAATCAATGATAAGAAAAACATACCTGAACCCATCAGGGAATTACTCGGAGAGTATGGAGAAGACACAGGCATTTATAATCTCAGCTACTCTCTGAACCACACAGCTAGTTTACTTTCTAATCAGGCGTTCTTTAATAAACTCAAAGCATTAGGGACTGGCGTTAATCCAGAGACTGGGGAAGTCGAATCTGATAATCCTTGGATGGTTAGTTCAGAACAATATTTTGAAGACAGAGCGAGACCAAAAGCAGATAGAAAATATTCTGGTTGGGTAGAGCTAGTTGATCTAAGTAGTGAAACTAATCCCCTAGCAGGGATGTATGTCCCAGAACAAGTGGCCTCCAACATAACAGATCTTTTGGGTGGCAAGAAGAAAGCGGACATCACAGATCCACTGAATGAACGGGCAGAATTGCAGGGGAAAATAATGCGAGGAACTAAAAAAGCGGTGGGTCTATCCCTTGCTTACAAGACGCTTGGGTCTCCTGCTTTCTACATAAGAAACATAATTGGTAACGCTTTGTTCTTCGGGCCTATGCAAGGGTATCCTGCTCATAGAGTTATGGGAGATCTCTTCAAGGATGTTAAAGGAGCTAATGTTCCTTACCTTACTAAAAACCCTGACTCTATTTTCTACCAAGTAGGGGGGTCAGAGTTGAGTTTCAAACTAATGGAACTTAGATCTAGAAATGTTTACGGTGATGAGCTTGAAGTTTCACAACTCCAAGACCTGTTGGAGGGAAAGACATCCTACGCAAGTTTGCAAAAGGATCTGGATAAAGTAGCAGCAGCCTCTAATTTTATTGCGGGTCTTAATAAGAAGAAAGGGCCTATCAAAGTTCCAGAGGAACATATCGAAACCTTGGCAAAGTTGGGGGTCAATGTGACTTCAGCGGGGCTTCTTCCATTCAAAGCAATTAAAGAAGCGAACGCAATACTTCTACAAACAGGTGGAAAACTTGCTTCTGCTGCTGATGGTTTCTTCAAAGTTGGTCTCTATGATTTCGAGATGCAGACTTTAACTAAAGCTGCAAAGCACGAGATAGAAAAGGGTGAGATTAACGGAAAGTATGCAAAGCTCTTAGATGAGAATGGGGAACCTACTAACACCATGAAGGACATGGCTGCGAATATCGTAAAAGATACAGCTCAGTCATACAGTAGGGCCTTACCGATTATCAAAGATTTAACAGATAGTAACATCGCAATTGCCATCGCTCCTTACGTTCGATTCGCAGCAGATATCCCAAGAGTTTTTGTTAACGGAATCTTTAGAGGAGCTAAAGAAGTTGCGAGTGATAACCCCGAAATTGCGAAGAGAGGACGTAGGCGGATGAGGGGATTAATCACAACAACAACACTTAACATCGGCCTTACTAAAGGAACCCAGATGCTTCTTTGGGGAATAGATGACGAAGACGAAGCCAAAGCATTCCGTTCAATGGTTCCTAAATGGATGAAAGATGCGGGTATTCTTGTATGGAGAGATGATGATGGGGCAACATGGTCAATTGATATGACTTACCTAAATCCGTTTGCCATCATCCAAGATCCTGCTGTTAGAGCTTTTGAAATGTTAATGAGAGGAGAGGGAGCTGGAAAGGCTTCACTCGAATTCATGAAACTATTCTTAAAGCCTTACTACAGTGAGCAAATTTTAACGGGGGCTATGGTTGATGCCTTCACAAATGAAGACCAATATGGTAGACCAATCGTATTGGATGGAGAGGAGGACTGGCTCAGTAGAAAAGCTAGTTACGTCTTTGAGAAAGCATTTTCTCCTAGATCTCTCATGTCTGCTGATCAGGCGTATGATGCTTTCCTGTCCAAAGAATCAACAGGGAACTTCTTTGATACAGCTTTCGGTCACTTGATGAAATCGATAGTCCCATTTCGAGCGCACAAACAAGATTTCGTAACTGGATTTAATAGATTCCTGATTGCACATCAGGAGAACTACAGGAACAACAACAATATGTTTAGTAACAAAGTGGGGCAGCAAGGAATTCTATCAGACAAGGCTTTGTATAAAGCCTATGATAGATACTACAACAGTAGGATGCTCTCAAACAATGAGTTCAAACAAATTGTAAGAGGCTTTGAAAAGCTAGGGCTTGATCAAGGACAGATCGAACGCCTAGCTAAATCAAAAGGGGTAAGCAAAGAAAGACTACAGCTAAACCGCCAAGGTTATATGAACCGCCCTATATTATCTAAGCCTCTTGAGAGAAGGTTGGTGGAAGAAAACCCTAACGGGTTGAGTAGGCTAAGAAAGCTAAGGGCGTATATAGAAAAAAAGAACACAGAACCATACATCAACATAGATAAATGAAAAAGAAAGACTTCAAACCACACAAAATGTACGACCCGAAAACGGGTAAAGCATACACTGCAAAAACATACGAACAACACCTAGCCATGAAGAAAAAAGGATACGGCCACAGCAAACCTGACAAGAAGAAATCCGCTAAGAAGAAAACAGCTAAGAAGAAAAAGAGCAGAAACTCTTTTACTGAAGCTGTTGCAAAGCGGATGGGTGGAGGATACTAAAGTATCTTCTGCTTGATGACTTCGGTCATCTCCTCTTTGAGAGCCTTGTAGTTCTCATCAGAGCAAGCTCCCTCAATAGGGGGCTTTTCTTGTTGTCTCTCTTGACGGAACATTGCCTTCGCTAAGATGGCATAATTAATGATGTCTTCACACGCATCATCCACCGTCTCTCCTGATACTGATAGTTGTCCATCGTTCGTGAAGGTTTTGATACGTTGGATCTTATCCATTACACGCATCATGATTCCAGTTACAGGATGCACATCCAATATGGTTGAGCAACGGAAGTTAGCAAACACATCGTCCGCCTCCTTTCCCCCTGTATAATCATTGTTCTTTTGCTCCATTATCTGACGGCATCTATCCGTAGTTTTTTGATGCAGTTCTAGTAGTTCCGTAAGGGTCATAGTTCGTATTTTATTAAGGTGATTAGTATTATGAATAAAGATATCAATAGAAACACACTAGCTTGTATCTCTCTGTCATTTATTATCTCCGTTAGCATGGGTTTTTCTATAGAGTTTAGTTAAATTAACAGCCACTCTGTTACGCATCTTCTGTTCATTTGCAGATTTATTGGAGCTAGTTATTTCTGGCCCCACTAAATCTTCCCCTTTATCATTCTCACACAAAAAGAAAACTTTTACTGTGTCAGGGGATACATAATCCTTGTTATTAACCTCACCTTGAAAAAGGTATCTAGTTACTGCGTGGGGAATAGGAGATCTACTTGTGTCTACGATCTGTCTGATTATTTTCACTTGTATTCTTTCTGTCTATGATCAAACACGCCACCAGTGATTCTGTGGATAGTATCCAAAACAAGTTCATAGTGCGTATCAACCATGTGTGTGTCCCCGACAAGGGCCAAGATGCTTTTTATAAATAAATCAAGATGGTTTATTTGATGCGCTCTGACACAACGAATACTTGCGGACGGGGCAAAGGCTATGATGCTCCACCCCGATGGGTTCATTTGGTTTTCATCTGGTCTGGCTTTTAATGATAGACTGAAATCATTAATATCTAGTACGGCTGCGGTTGTATTTTCTGGTTCTTTCATATATTAAAATGTGTTTTTTCCTGTGTAATATGAGGAGGTAAACTCCCCGACTTGTGAGTGATGTATCTTGTTCATGTTGTCCATCTTGCGACTGATTGCCTTCATGACATATTGTTCAATCGAACCACCTGAAATCATCACCTTTTGTAGTGCGTCTGACTTAGCTCCATTCCTATGAATCCTACCAAGCACTTGACTGAATTCTTTGGCGTTGAAACTAGGGCTAATCAAAGACAAGCGAGGACGATTTCCAATAGTGTCGTGAAGTGATATACCCGTACCACCAGTAGCAGCATTGATTACCACACAGTTTGTCTTGTCCTCTTGGAAGTCTTGTATGATTTGATTACGCTTTTCTTGTTTTACTGAACCGTCAATGTATTCACAATCAAGTAAGGTCTTTGTTTCCATAAGACTTTCTTGGAAGTTCATAAACACTACGACGTTGTATCCTTCTGCGACTCCGTCTTGAGCCATTGTTACGATGTCTCTTACTTTATAGGACTCGCACTCTTGTCTGGCCCGTAAGATCTTTACGAGGATTGTCATCTCGTCCGCTTCATCAAGCCATTCAACGGGTAGCTTCCCGTCTTCAATGTATTCCTTAACGCTTTCTGCGGTCATCTTGAGGGCCTTGTAACTCTTCACAATCTTGTCATTGTTGTGAAATTTAATGGGGTCAACTAGCACTCGGTTGGATCTGAAAGAATCAGGGAAGTCTGCAACAGTAAGACCGTGTGTGTTCTTGCCATACATTGTTCTCCTCAATTCAGACAAAGCAAATTTTGGATCAGACATTTCATAGCCCCCAAAATAACCCGCCTTAACTTTCAGATAACGCATCCATTGAAACCAGTTGAGCTTGTTCCCTCTAGCCTTGTCATTGCTATGAAGACCAAGCATATATCCAAGGGGTCTCATCTCCATCGGAGATTCACAAGGGGTTCCACTCATGCCATGAATACGATAACCATATCTAGTTAGTCCTACTAATAGGTTGGCATTCATTGTCCAAGGCCCCTTTGCTTTATGTATCTCATCAAATAAAACAAAAGTTCCTTTCGGGAGCTTCCACTTGAATGTCTTCTTTCCCACCTTACTAACCCACTCGGACTTGCCAGTGCGTAGCTTTTCAAGGTTCGATATAAACAATGGGTCAATGCCTGTTTCTTTTAGCTCGTTCTCCCATGAGGGGAACACAGCTTTAGGACAAACAACAGCAACACCAGTAATATTGCCCTGCTCTAAAAGAGTCTTGGCAACTTGTGCTCCTACCACTGTCTTGCCAGTCCCCATGTGAGAGCTGTCCAAGGTGTTCTGCCCTTCAGACAAACAGCTTACAAAGAAATCGTGTGCTGCTTTTTGCTTCGGGTATAATGTCTTCACGTTCCTAACTCAGATGCTGCTGCCCAAGTCTCAATGACTGTAAGACATTCCTTCAGTGTTTTATTATCATCGAGATAAACCCACTCACCTTCTGATTGCTCATAGATACACCATCTCCCGTGGAGGATAGTTCGTGGATTAGGACAAGCTAACTTTGATTGATCGATCAGTCCGTTTGGTTTTTCCGCCCGCCTCTGATCTTCGATTCTGTAGTTGTTGTTCTGGTCATCTATAACTTCATAGAAACCCTTCTCTATTTTTCTAACTAACATGATTAAAGATTCAGGGTTCGGGATTCAAGTTCATCTTCGATTGCCGTGAGGTCATCGATTGCTTTGAGCACCTCGACCTTCAGCTTGTAATCCATATCGGAAACAGCGAGCTTTGCTTTGATCTCACTTGCAGTCCAAGCGGGGTCAGTTGCCATTACTCTGGCATGAGTTGTCCTCTTTACCCCTTTTGGAGCAACGGTTACTGTGTCTGGTTTGAACTCTGGTTCTGGTGAAGAATCAAGTTCCTTTACTAGGCTTGCCATACTCTGACGGTAAGTAGCCTTGTGTCTCTTTTTACGAAGTGTAAATTCAAGAGACGGATCAAGAGAAGCAATGAAGTCTTCTCCGTTTATTGTCACCTCACGGTGAACTGGTTTTTCTAGTCTGGTCATATTCAGTTTTGTTATTCAGTTGTTGAAGCCCTAATATACAGGCTATGTTTTATTTGTCAATTATTTTGTCAGTAGCCTCTCGGTAAATAGTCGTAAGGGTTCTGTTGCATTTCATCAAGGTCGGTCAGATACGGCTGCCCGTTCTTTCCTTTATCGTAGAAACAACGCTCACAAAATATAGCGTCCTCCCATTCGTGAATGTATCCTTCATCGAACCAAGAAGAAGCATCAGGGGAGAGAACATTCTCTTTGCCACAGCGGTGACACTCTTCTATCTCCCAATCGAGGTAATCTTCCTCTTCATCTTCTTGTTCTTCAAGTAACAGGTCGAATGGATTGTCGTGTGGCTTACAAGATACTGCAAAGAATCTAAGCACCAAGATGATAGCGATGATCCAAGAGAGTATTACTACTGTCAGTATCATTTCTCGTAAGCCGATTCTAACTGCTCCTCTATCTGTCCTTTCATGAACATGAGTTGAGATCTCATCTCTTGAGATAAGTCTTTATCATTCTCCTCATTGATCATTTCCATGATGTTATTGATGTGTTCGTCCAGTATTTCTAGTATGTCTTCTTTCATGAGTATTGCTTTTGGTATTCTAAGTCTTCGTCCATAGCTTGTTGAGCTTCTAATGCCCTCTCATCAAGCCACTTGTTGTATGCTTCTAGCTCCCGCTCCAGATCAGCGTCCGTCCAGTTTGCGTAAGCTCGTTTGCCATCCATGATTAAGGATTCAATGTTCATTGTGCGCCCTCCAAGATATTATTTTCCAAATGCATTTCAAAAAATAACGAAGGTGTTGAAACTTTATGCACGGGGTAGTGAGAGGAGAGAGGACGGGGTTGTCCCCATCTTCCATACTTTTCATCTCCCATGCAGATCGTCGAGTGAGATTCGGTTGTCCATCCAATGGTTGATACCCCCTCCCTTGCTAGGTCAGGCATTTGATCTCGAAACTCGTCAACAGTAGATCGATCACCCATGTCTAACCACGCTACGATTCTCTCCTCATCTCCCTCCTTGTTAGCAAAGGGAAGTACAATCTTATCCATCCATTCGATGACATCCTTGATGCGGGGGCTGTCACTCTCAACAATATAGATCTGATCGACGTAGCGTTCAGGATCATTAATGTATTGGTTCTTACCTCTGGTGAAAATCTTGTGATAATATTTCATCGGATAGATCCTTTCCTCATTGTAATGAGTAATGCCTTGGCATCTCTTCGTGAGACATCGATACATTTAAAATCTGTGTCTGATACTAACACTGTTGCAAATGCTGTTCGTTCTTTATCTTTGGGTATGATCAAACCCAACTGCTCATTATCGTAATGGTTAGCGTGATCGTATCTTGTTATTCGGATATTCATTTTATTGAAGGTGACTCTGCCCCAAAGATGTTCTAACCCCACAGAAAGAACATCCCCCTCCATTGAGGGCAGAGTCGAATTGTTATAGTTTGATGTCGGCAAGGGGTTTTCCTAGTGCAGTTTGGTGAACTTTTTTGGGGCGGTTCAGCCAATCAACGAAGCATCCTAGTGGAGCAATAACCATAGCGGGGAGATAAGTAATCGCCATGAAATGCAACAGGTTGAACGAGTGAAAGTGAACGATACCATTGTCTTGTATAACATGGTATCCGCTTACATTACTAAGGGCCTGTTCAAGGTCTGAAAAGTACCACATCAGACCGAAGAAAATGAGGATGGCCGTGTGTGTTACAAGAACGATTGTGATGAAGTGAGAAAGGTATCTCATGATGATACCTCCTCGACTACTTTTTTACCTGCCTTCTCAAGTTCATCAAGGTGAACTCCCATCTTTATAAACTCCTCTTTTGCGAAGTTTACATTGTCAACTTTATCGCTCTGCATAAGAACGATTAACATTTTAGCCATGCCTTCCCATGTAGGTTTTACTGACACGACTTCTCTATTCACGTTATTCATAATATTCATGGTGTTTATTTACTTCAATTATTTTGTCCAGTCAAGGACTATTCATTTCTGTTTGGTTGTATTAATATTAAATGGCATTCCGATTTGGTTACCGTGTGCCATTCCAAGAAGATAAAGGTTATCTAGCTCCTTGTGTAATTGTTCCTTGTTCCATTTTCTTTTAGCCACATTAGTTATGATATGCTCCTGCAGATCTGATAGCTCTGTGGCCTGTTTGAAGGTTACTTCTTTAGCTTCTTCAGCGTTCATTGTTCGGGGTTCGGGGTTCATTCTTCTTGTTGCTTGTTTGTTACTACAAAGTGAATGTCTATTGTAAGATCCTCTTTACATTCAGGACAATAACCGTGTCGGCCTTCGTCAATAAAATGGTCGTTATTTTCTGTGGCATCTTGAAAAAGATCTTCGTCCATGCCATCAAGTAAATAATGTCTCGGCTTGTCACAAGAGCATCCTTCTCTAATCGTCTCAACAACAAATCCTGTTCGCATTCTAAGCCTCCATTAACTTGGTTGAGTTAATAAAGGTATCCCCGTGATGGTCTACGTAGATCTTGTTTGACTCTTTTAAATACTTCTCAAGCCAATATTGACGGGCATCGTATGCCTTTTCGTTCAATTCGTCCTCGTCCATTCCTTCTTTGTTGAAGATGTCGAGCGGGGAATGTTCCCAATCGTTTGCTTTGTCCCATTCTTTTTCAATGAAACTCATGTTCTCATCGATCAGTTCATGAAGCCCACCGTCTAAATAATGGTATTCGTTGCCGTCTATATTTATAATTTCTTCTTTCATGTATTCAGTTATTTAAGTTCAAATTTTATTGATCGTTTAATTTTTTTACACGAGTTACTAGTTCTTCTACTACTGCATTCCTCTCGTCTAATCGATCGATAGATTCCACGGCCCCCAGTGCATTGTCTGCCCATCCTCTAAGGTTTTCGGCATCAGGCCCAAGCCTCCCGAAAGAGGCTAATTCTTCTAAGCTGTAACTTGTCCATGATCTGAATTGCATTACTTTGTCGGCCTGATCTTGGATTGATTTATCTGCTGTCATTTTTTCGTTTAGTTTAAGGTTCGTTTATAATGTTTAGTTATAGATTAATTTGCTGATTTGATTCGCCATGAATACCCAATAATTAGATATTACTTTTTCCTCTTCTTTGTCTGTCATAACAGGCGATGCACTGCCCATTGAAACAGATAGCTCCAAAATTTCTTCATGGTAAAAAGGCAGATCGAGGGCTAAACCTTGGAGCCAGTCGGCTATGCTGTCGATTCTTGTTGATGCCCTTGAACCTTCCCGCTCAAATCGGGTTTTGATGTAATCGATTCGGCCTTGTTCGGAATCAGGAAAACCCCGCTCTTCAAGCTCGTCCGCTTCTATTGATTCAAGAATGAACTGCCTGTAATTAGCTTGGTATTTTTGCCAATTTAATTTCTTTCCGTTCGGTGGATTTGGTATTGATGTATTCATTTAATTTAGTTTTGTGTTGATGGTTTATATTAAGGGGGCAAAGCCCCCGCTAGTCAATTATTTTGTTCAATTATTTTTTTGGTGCTGTTTGTTCTGTTTTGCCACTTGTATTTCATGACCTTGGCAATCGTAAGGCAGAGGCTTTGCCTTGTTGGAAGTCCATTGTCGGCCATGTATTCTTGAACCGTCTCGGCAATTTCAGGCAGTCGAGATGCGCTTGTTAAATTGAATTCAAAGTTTATTAACAGCTCGTTCGAAATCTCTTCTATTTTTTCAGGTGTTATAAACATGATCTAATTATTTTGAGGTTACAAATATGCCTGTAATTTCTGAACCGTATCCAAGTATCCAAGTCTGTTCTTTGGGGCTTGGAGTTTGGCCGTCTGTTAAATTAACTTTTGCCGTGAATCTTTTTAAATGGCCCGCTGGGAAGTAAATCTCGTGTATTTCGCCATTGTCTAGATATTTGATATCCATTACAGGCTCCCCATGATATCCGTATCTGTTGAAGTTTGGTAAACTATCAAATAGATCTGTAACTTTTTTCATTGTTGAGTAATTCATTTTATTTATTTATTTATTTATTTATT
>MDTC01149015.1_pt1 | contig 14746 bp, 15 predicted proteins | sample 811181 | NCBI WGS metagenome assembly MDTC01 (sample SAMN05326644, study PRJNA326480) | marine metagenome | isolation source: seawater | place: Pacific Ocean: North | collected 2011 | reverse complement strand
TGGTGAAAATGTATCTCAAGTGATGTGGCCCAATGTGGCACGATTGAAAGGATACACATATGGTTCCTCTGTATTTTGTGATATTGGTATCGTATTTCAAAACAATGAAACAGGTGAAATCAACTTTCGCAACTTAGAGAAAATTGATTTGGGAATTGTTCCAATCATGGTTCGCAGTGAATTGTGTGCCTTGAATGGTTTAGATCCTGTGAAATTGACAGAAGTCGGAGAAGATCCCTATGAACAAGGTGGATATTTTATCATCAAAGGCGCAGAAAAAGTTATTATCTCTCAAGAAAAACGAATTGATAATATTTTGTATGTCAACAAAACTTCAAATGAAGCCATCCCTATGCAAGCGGTTATAAAATCTGTAAGTAATCAAGGATTTCAAAGTTCTCGCAACAATACAATCACATTGAATCGCACTATCGTGGCTCCCGGAAAAAAGCAAGAAAGCGAAGGTGATCAAGAAGAACAAGAGGAGTTTCAGATGAATTCCGAGACGAAACTCAAATCTCGAAGAATCGAATATAGAATTGCGGTCCGTATACTTGGTATTGAGATTAAACTACCCTTATCAGTGGTGTATCGCGCTTTAGGATTTGTAAATGATTCACAAATCTACAAAACTATCGTGTATGATACTGATGAACCTTCTTTGAAATCAAGATTATACGATGCCTTGTTACCTAGTTTCAAAGATGGTCAACCCATATATGACCAACGAGCAGCATTATACATGATTGCTCAGTGCACCAAAGAAAAAGAAACAATCAATGCACTCAATCTGCTGACTCATAATTTATTACCCAACTATCAAGATTTTCGAGATAAAGGGTTCTATCTAGGTTACGCAGTTCGCACATTGCTCATGACTCACCTGGGAATTTATAAAGAAACCGATAGAGATTCGTATTCACGTAAACGAATCGATCTAGCAGGTTCTTTGTTATATGAATTGTATCGTGAACTTTATTCTGGATTTCAGAAAAATGTATCACTCAAGATTGACAAAGAATACAAATTCAATTTCAAGATGTATAACAATGACATTTATCAAATGATATCAGAAGAAAACAAACGCAAGATATTCAATGCCAGACATATGGAAACTTTTTTGAAATCTTTTGGTGCGGCCTTTGGAACTGCAATGAGTAAACGACAAGGTATTGTGCAACCGCTCAATCGTAATTCAGCATTGGGATATACATCACATATCAGAAGAATACTCACCCCATTGCCCAACGATTCCAAATCAATTGGTCCGAGGAAACTTCACAACTCTCAGTGGGGATTTATTTGTCCATCGGAATCACCCGATGGCGGCAATGTGGGTATTATCAATCATCTAACTGTGGGTTCATCGGTTTCATTTCATGTAGCTGAGAAATCATTATATACGTGTTTGCTAGATCATGGTATGATACCAAATCAGGCAATTACATCTGAAGATCTAGGTGGGTCAATCAAAGTGTTTTTGAATGGAACTTTGATTGGAATTCATCGTATGCCCGCTTACTTGTCTAAAATCATGAAACTGTTGAAATTAAATTCATTTATTCATCCTCATACAAGTTTGTATTGGGACATTGATAAGAGTGAATACTTTGTATTTACTGATTCAGGGCGTTTACTTCGCCCCCTTCTTCGTCTCAAGAAAATTGGTCCTTTGCGAACCAATGAATTGATAGAAGGAGATTACAGCACGGCACTCAATTGGTCTTCACTCACAAGAGGTTACATGGGAACACTTATACCTGATTTGAGTATTTATGATGAAAGATACTTTCAAGAAGAATTATCACAAATCAAGATAAAACATCCTGATTACTTAGAGTTTTTAGAAGCCAATGCAAGTCCAATTGAAATGATTGATCCCCAAGAAAGTGAAGGATGTTTCATCGCAAAAGACATATATTCAATAGACAAACATGAATACACTCATGCAGAAATACATTCCAGTTTGATATTATCTGCATTGACACATCACGTGCCTTTCCCAGAACATTCTCAATATCCTCGGAATGTGTTTTCTGGACAACAAACCAAACAAGCCATGGGATTGTATTCTGCCGCTTATCAAACACGATTTGAAACCTTTGCACACATCTTGAATTATCCTCAAAAACAATTAGTTACAAGTCGTTACAAACAATACACTGATGTAGACAAATTACCTTATGGTGTCAATTGTATTGTCGCGATCGCAAGTTATTCAGGTTACAATCAAGAAGATTCTGTTATTTTAAACAAAAGCTCTGTTGAACGTGGTATGTTTCAATCAGTTTATTATCGCTCTTATGAAGATAGTGAAGAAGTTCAAGAAAATGGAGACAAAGTGTATTTTGGTAATCCTAAATATCAACCCAATATCAAGAAAAATACTGTTATCAATTATGATTCATTAGATGAAGGCGGATTCGCACTCGAAGGTAAGTATGTGACTTCCAGTGATGCAATCATTGGCAAATGCACTAAATCATTTGGCGGAGGAAAGTCGCAAGTTACGAACGTGTCAGCAAAAACAGTAAAGTTTGGCACTTCAGGAACAGTGGATAAAGTTATCGTATACAAAAATGTAGATAATGTTCGTTCTTGCAAAGTAAGAATACGTAAACAAAAGATCCCTGAGATTGGAGACAAGTTTTCGTCTCGACCCGGTCAAAAAGGTGTGTGTGGGATGTTACTTAAAACTGAAGAAATGCCATTCACGAAAGAGGGGATTGTTCCGGATATTATCGTGAATCCCCATGCAATACCCAGTCGTATGACCATCAATCAATTGTTAGAAGTTGTTCTAGGTAAATCTGCTGCAATCGGTGGATTCTTGGGAGACGCGACACCCTTTCAAAACAATGATATTCATGATTATGCATCATTATTGCAAAAATATGGTTATGATGAATGGGGAGATGAAGTCTTATACTCTGGTATTACTGGTGAACAATTGAAAACACGAATATTCATAGGTCCAACATATTACCAAAGAATCAAATTGATTGTTTCTGATAAAATGCATTCGCGTGCGACAGGACCCTTGCAAAATCTAACTCGTCAACCAGCTGCAGGTAGAAGTAACAATGGGGGCCTTCGCATCGGAGAAATGGAACGCGATGGTATACTATCCCATGGAATCTCTAAATTTTTAAGAGAAAGCATGATGGTTCGTTCAGACAAATACAATCTCAAAATCAATCGCAACACAGGAATAATATCAGACACACCTCATGCAACAGATACAGATGATCTTGTGGAGATACCTTATTCTTGTAAATTGTTATTACAGGAACTACAAACGATGAGTGTCGGCGCTCGGCTAGTGACTGATCCTAAGTTGTAATTTAAAGGTTCAAAAAACTTGGAGAGAATAAAAAATATTTATAATGTATAAATGGCTAAGACTAAGAAAAGGACTGTCAGAAAATCTAAAAAGAAAACACAAAAACGTGGAAGAAAGACATATTATGGTATCAAAAATAATAAAGTAATCGAATTGTATCCTCACAAAATAAAAAAGTCAATAGGTAGACATAAATATATTATCTTGTGGAAGACTACTAAAGAAAATCTACCTGGAAAAACGTTTCATGGGAAATTTTATAAGTCTAAAGAAGAAGCAATGGAAAATATTAAACAAGAGAAACAGACTGGTGGAAAATCTAAAAAGAAAACAAAGAGTAATTCGGCTTATTTTGAATACAAAAGTATATTCGGTTCAAGTAATAAGTTTTGGAGAATTGTTAAAGATGGGACAAAAATAACAACTCATTATGGTAAGATAGGGTCATTGGGTAGAATGACTACAAAAGACTATGGATCCAAAGTAGATGTAACATATGATAAATTAATTGAATCTAAAAAGAAAAAAGGATATGTTGAAGGATTTGACTATGGTGATGAGAAACCAAAACCACCCACCAAAATACAAAGAGAGTATGTAAAAGTGTGTAGAAAGACAGAGAAAAATTCTAAATTAAATCCTGGAAGTCGTAATTTTGATTGTGAAGGAATGCTTGATCGTGAGGATAATACATTACAATTAATGACAGATTGGTATAAGGATGCTATGAAAAAGGGTGATTTTGATTGGTCTAAATATGAGAAACATTTAAAAAGAAAATAAATTATGATTACAAAGGGTAATACAATTTCATAAATACCCCAAATAATATAGAAGAGTTGTTGCTAGTGTAGGAGGTGTAGTCAACGAAAGAGACACGGTAAGAAAAAGACTAGTATAAATTTATAAGTCTAAAGAAGAAGCAGTGGAAAATATTAAACAGATTTAAACATGTCTAATCTTTTAAAATATACTAACAAAACGATGTTCTCAAAGAAATTATTCTTGATTCGTCATGGACATGCCTATCACAACGAACTGTTTCCTATCATTGGTTCCAAAGCCTTTCGCGTTCAAGAAGTCATTGATGCACCACTCACAGATATAGGTCACGATCAAAGTAATGAGTTACACGAAACCATTGACCAATATGGTATTCAATTGGTTCTAGTAAGTCCATTGCTCCGAGCTCTTCAAACAGCACATGGGATCTTTCGTAGAAAAAACATTCCGATGAGATGTATTGAACACATCAGAGAATATCCTATAGGAGAAGAAACGTGTAATCAACGTCTTTCACTTGACGAAAGATTTGTGGAGTTTCCCGACATAGATTTCTCAGAAATACAATCGATAGATGATATTTATTGGACTCCCCAAAGAGAAACATTGGATGCATTAAATCATCGTATACAAGATGTCAAAGAATATATACGAGAATTGCCTCAAGAACGCATTGCGATTGTATCGCACAGCAGTTTCTTGGGACAGTTTAAAGATAAACATATCGCTTATATTGAAAATGGCGATACAGAAATGTTACATTGTTGGCCTCTAGAATACGACCTACCTCTTGTAGATCAACCCAATCAATCTTTATGATCCTCACTTAATTTCAATTCAAGTTGTGCAATGTGAATCCATTGACACAAAGTTTTTAACATATGACGATCCGAAGAACGAATATGTTTCAAGTTGCAACACAAACGCACATGATCCATATGTTTCAATTTTTCACAAATATGAGAAATATCTCTTATAAATGTATCTCCATGCATCTTTATCACAGATTTGGGTATACTTTGAACATATATTTCTGGTTCATGGTTACCATAATCTAAATAACTACTTGTTAACCAACCAAGCAATACTGAATAAGGATTGGGACCGTCAGATGTTTTTGTAGAGATACATTTCATAGATACAGAATAATCTTCATCAGAAAATTCTAGTTGTTGAGAAAAAGAATGAAATCTGACAGCGGGTTCACACAGCATATGATAATGATACACGCTTCTATACTATATTCATATTTTATTTTTGACAAGGTTTGAATGACCGACGATGATATTCAGTCACACCATGAGTTTGCAATGCATCGATATGTGTTTTTGTGCCATATCCTTTGTTTTTCTCAATTCCATATTCTTGTAATATAGGATTGTCATTTACAAGTTGTTTCATGTATTCATCACGATAAGTTTTAGCTAAAATCGATGCTGCAGCGATACTTTGATACGTGTCATCTCCTCCTGCAATACAATGATGGGGTATACATTCCATATCTTCTGTCATATAATAATTGAAATAAGTTCCATCTACAAGTAAACTATCGGGTTCCAATGTTTTCCGTATATCATCAATACATTGATGCATCCCTTTCATTGTGGCTTGCAGTATATTTAGAGAATCAATCTCTTTTACAGAGATCATCTTAACAGAATAAGCTATGGAATACGTTTCTATGTATTCTCGTAAAGCAAGTTTCTTTTTTTCTGAACATTTCTTTGAATCTTTGATTTCATAAGGAGGAGATACATCACATTCGGGGTTTAATACCACAGCTGCGACACATACCGGACCCATCAAACATCCTCTTCCAGCTTCATCGATTCCGATTTCAATCTTGTCTTTTGTATGAAAAGGTTTAAGCATGAAAATTATAATATGTGAATTATCAATATGGCTTTAAATCAACCCGGCATCAATCAAAGAGATTTTCAAGAGGGTGTATCTCTTGCAGGTTATCGCAAAACCAGAAAAACACTGGGAACAGTAAACTACACACCCTACAGATATTCTAACTTATATGAACCGATAAGTCGTAAGATTCAAAAAGATCTTGAGTTTTTCCGTGAACAAAAAACAATTCACAAAGCATCCAAACGCAAATCTTCTGAAAAGAAACGCATCGGGATCACAGAAAAGAAAAATCTTATGGAAGACATTCTGGTTCCATCAAATATGTTTGCTAAACCTAAACAATCAGTTCAGTCAGGCTCTCCTAAGGAACACAAAGACAAAAATAGTAAACAGGATACCATAGAACCTCCAAAAGAAACAAAAGAAACAATAGAAACAAAAGAAACAAACATAGATGATTTCCCGAGTGATCAATCTGGGGGTAAGTTGTCTTCAAAAAAGATTATCCGTGTATCAAATATTTCACCTGAAAAGAAAAAAGAGCCACTCGTATTATAATGTTTCTTACATTATATCTTTAATCAGCATGGTTAGTTCATATCATGTTCATTTTTCTCAGTTTTCAAAACACTTTTTCCTGATAGCGAGTGTTGTGTTGATACCTGTCTTTTTGTTTGTGTTGATGCATTACCCCAAAACAAAGAAATACATGCTACAAATCATCAAAAGTATCAAGCGAAAAGCAGATGCCGGATTGGTTGGAAGATTGTATTTTGTGGGATTTGTAATTGTGATGAATTTAGTCTTTCAAGATTCAACGATTCCAAATCTTGTATCGGGTTACATCTTTGGTTTAAGTGAAGGTGTTGTTCTTACGAGTATTGGTTGCACTCTATCAGGTATCGTATCTTTTTACATGTCTCGGTATGAGTTTACAAATGAAGTCAACAAGATGATTCAAGATTATGATACATTGAAATCTCTCCAAGATAGTGAAGATGATTTTACAACAAGGGATTGGTTTGAATTAGTCGCATTGTCTCGATTACCTCCAATTTATCCATATCATATGATAAGTTATTTCTGGGGAACAACCAAGGTGAATCCTGTGACATATACGGTTGCAACATTCTTAGGAAGTCTCCCAAGCATAACATTAGAAACATATATTGGTTCATCAATCACAAGTCTTGAAAATATAGGAAGCGCGCATAAAAAACCATATCATATAATTGTAATTATTGTAATAAGTATTCTTGTCTCCATTGGTATTGGATACAAAGCAGAATCTATTATCAAACATCACAAAAAACACAAAAAACACAAAGACAAATCAACTTAAACACTCTGATATCTTTTTATTGTATAATGGAATCTACACTTTTCTATCTAGCGAAACCCACATATGGTGGTTGGGTTACGTTTACCGCTCACTTACACAAGTTGACACAATCGCCTATATGCAAAGTATCAAAACGAACAGAAAAAAACAAACGGTGTTTCGGATATGATTCTCAGTATCAGAATGTATCTGTTGAAGATGCAATTCAAGCGAAAGATATATTAATCACAGCAGTTGACAAACATTACTGGGATATCTTGCCGAAGTTTCCCAAATCAACATCCATCGTGATACATGACCCAACAGAATGTCAACCCAACAAAAAGAAACCAAATCCATTAGTTCAATCTGGAGAACATGGCGATCCATTGTTGAAAACCTTTCATGTAATAACTATTCGCAAATCAGTGCAACAATATCTCAAACAAGTATACAAGATCAATGCAGAATACAAGCCTCATCCATTTTATATATCTCCAGAAACATCCACTACTGTAGGAATGGGTTACCCATTCGTATCTATTGCAAGAATTGATTTCGACAAACACACAGATATCTTGTTGCAAGCAAATCAACAGTTGATGGATGCGAACAAACCTCCTATATATCTATTTGGGAGTGAAAATCGTTTGTATGTATATCATAAACTTACTAGTCTCAAGTTTCACGATTACTGGAAAGGCAAGTTTCCGAAAACAATAGAACCATCATTCAACGGATGTTCGATTCTTAAAGATGCAAAATACATGATTGATATGTCTATCATCAAAAAAGATGGTGGAGGAACACAGTATTCTTTTTTAGAAGCAATTCATGGTAATTGTGTGTTGATTCTTCACACAGAATGGATATCTCATCCTCAAAGCGTGTTTGTAGCCAACGTCAACTGTTTAGCTGTATCTGATGCAGATCAACTTGCAAAGATCTTGATTAATGATATTGATGATAAGTTGTATCAAAGGATTCTGAAAAACAGTCGCAAGCTTCTTGTTCAACATTCTAAAGTTCAATGGTGAAATAATATATCTACTACCATATCATAATGAGTTCCGAAGATTCACCACAAATGTGTTTGAATTGCAAAGTAGAGGATGAAATCCCCCCTCCTCAGGTAAAACAAGCCAGTGTTTCAAAAAAGAAATCAGATGATGACAATACGCTAGGTGAATTTGCAGAATCTACAGAAGAAGTCCCCGAATGGTCCAAACGCGTGGGAAATTATTCTCCTTATCCCAAGTTTCTTACATGTGACAAAGATTACAGCCTAGAGAATCGTGATACTCTTGAAGAAAAAAAACCCACATTAGGAGACAAACCAATTACTGTTGATTTGTCGCTTGGTCCTGAAAACAAGCATGCATGGGTTGTCGCTTGGGCCGCCACAACAAGTGAAAATCCCATGGAAATTCAATCTCCCGAAAAAGCGTATCAAGATGATATCAATCATGCCATGAAACAATCTGATGATAAAGGCAACGTGTCCGTTTCTCTCAATTGTCCTCAGCCTTATGAGGTCAATGAAGTAACCTACTGTCGTCATGTTCATTATGTGATTGAAAACCGTGATGAACACATCTGGATGCCGATGAAAACAAAGCGAGTTGTGTGTCAAGTGTCCATTGATGATCTAGATACTATTCTCAAAGATAAAACGATGATGGTAATCAATTCTCTTCCAAAAGAGATGTATGAAAAAGACAAAATACCCAACACTGTAAATCTGCCTCGTGAAACACTAGACAAGTTGTCTGCAAAAGAAAAAGAAAAACGAGTCACTGAATTTATAGAATCGAATTTGTCGAAGTATCCTGTCATTGAATCTGCGGTTCGTGAAAAGAAACTCAAACTCAAAGACATCCCTATTGTCGCATATTGCATGAATGAATCATGTAAATCTGCTGGGAGATTACTGAAACATTTCTATGAAGTGGGTGTTAACAATGTATTGGAATTTGGATTAGGCGTGCAAGGATGGTCTTCTCAACGTGTGATGTTTGATGACGATGATTTACAAAGCGATGAATCAGATGAAGACGAAGACGAAGACGAAGACGATGAAGACGATGACGGAGAAGATGACGATACCGTAGACGTAGACGTAGACGATGGTGGCTCTGCAGACTATTCTACGATCACTTATGACGGCATTGATTACTTGCTTGATCCGGAAACAAAAAAAGTGTATAATGACATGTTAGATGAAGTAGGCACCGCTGTAATGGTGGGGAAAAAATGCAAGAAGATTGAATGGCTAGATGAAGACAAAAAGAAACAACACATTCGTGAGAGAGATGGAACACCAGAAACCGACGACGAAGATAATTCAGATGATGATTCAAAGGATGATGATTCAAAGGATGATGATTCAGAGGATGATGATTCAAAGGATGATTCAAAGGATGATGATTCAGATGACGATGATTCAAAGGATGATGATTCAGATGATTCAGATGACGATGATTCAGATGATTCAGATGACGATGATTCAGATGACGATGATTCAGAGGATGATGAAACGGATGACGATGATTCAGATGACGATGAAACGGATGAATCCCCCGAAAAAGAGACTCCAGAAAAAGATTTGTATACCTACACCGAACAAGATTTACAAACTATGAAACTTCCCCAACTCAAAGATCTTGTTAAACAAATCAATGAACGCTCTGAAACATCCTATACTTTTCCTTTGGGGAGTAAGGGTTTGAAAACACATGAAGAAATCATCGGGCTGATCATGGGCTGTCAAGGAAAACATACTAAAGTGAAAAGTCAATTTGAGTATTTATCATTAGAGGAACTTCGTAAAAAACCATTAGAAGAACTCAAAGATATAGTCAAGAAAATGTCAGATAGAAAACCAGGCGAATTCAAAACAGAAACTACCTATCATAGATGGTCGAAGGGAAGACTGGTCGGATATATCTTAAGTTGTCGCGGAAAACCCCTATCTCAAAGTGGCCAGGGCTATCGCAAGCGAGCGCCTCGTGGCTTTGGTTGGGGATACACATTGAGATCCCAATAAGCATCTTACTAATTCTGTTATAAAGAGATTACTGAATTCTTAAATTTGATCACACATATTTTATGAGATGTCAGTTTCACAAAACAATAAATAATGAGTTCCGAAGACAAGCCCAACAAACTGTCTAAGGAACAGTGGAAGCAATTGAGTTTGAATCACTGGGTAATGACCCAGAATGTACTGAGCATCCATCACATGATCCAACACTATTTTGGATTACAGGGTCGCAAAAAACACCTAGATCCCCTGATGGAACTTTATGAAACAATGAATGATGATATACGGTGTATTTTGGACGGTCTTGTACATGATGACTTCCTGGATAGGGGAGGAAATCTGAAACCTGGATTGGTCTGGAATGATTGTCCTTCCACTTATGACGGTATTTGCAATCGCCGTTTGACTATCTTCTATAATCCAGAAGATGAAATGGTATCATCATACAAACCCTATGATTTGGGTCTTAAAAGACCTAAGCGACTGCAGAAATATATCCCAAATGAAGACCGCGTAAAGTTCATCAAAGACTTGACCGATTTAGAAAACTTCGTCAAAAAATGTCTTGAAAAAATGCGACCACTTATGAACAGTTCTAAAAAATACGCATTCGATAACTGTTTGACCAAGATACAATCGTGTATAATGATCATATCTTCTCTCCCATAAATAACGAAATATATTAATATTATAATTGTATCCTGTAATAGGATATTTTTTACTGTAATAGCGTCCTCCGTTTCAAGACACTTCCTAATTTAAATAATAGTATCTACAAGTAATCATAGATGATGGACAACAAAAACGATTTACTGTTGGGTGGAATACATCGTGATATCAGAAGAGATATTGAAAGAGAGATGCGACTTAATTCTTCTAAAAGCAGTAATACGTGTTGCTTGGCAACTACACTATTTTTCACTAACACTTTGTTTTATGCGGGATTGGGTGCTCTGTCTTATTTGTATGTCAAACCTCAATATGACACCTATCAACATGCAGTTCAAGATACCTTCTTAGACAATCATACTCAATTTCATGACATGCTAGAAAAGTTTCCTAAAATTATTGATACTCTTTGTCATCAGTTTCATTGCTAAAATATAAGCTATATACAAATGATACATAACGAACTGGTAAAACAAACAGTGTATGTGTCTATTTTGATGCAACTTGTAACGACACTTATCTCATTAGATGGTCTCAATTACAATTTGTTACCTCGTGACAGTGTATTGCATGATATCTTGATATTGGAAGCCATTGTGCAATTTATTGAGGCGGGATTTTACATTTGGGTGATACTCGCTTTGAAAGATTTAGACAAGATGACATCGCGTCGTTACATTGACTGGTTTTTTACAACACCGACAATGCTAGTGAGCACAATTGTATTTATGGAATATCTTCGGATCAAACAAGAAAATAAGGACTCGTTCACGCTAATTGAATTTGTGAAAACACACAAACAAGATATCTTGATCATCGCTACATTGAATTTAGGCATGTTGACCTTTGGATTTTTGGGAGAGATAGGAATCTTGTCTGTTTCTAAATCGGTCGCATTAGGGACAGTCCCTTTTTTGATGAGTTTCAAGTTTATCTATGATAATTATGCAAGATATACAGAATTAGGAAAAGGATTGTTTTGGGTCATGTTTTCACTCTGGTCACTATATGCTGTAGCTGCATGCATGCCCGTGGTTGGGAAAAACGCATTGTATAATATCTTGGATGTATTTTCGAAAAACTTTTACGGGCTGTTCATCTATTATTATGTAACCACTGTGGGTCAAAGAAAAAATCACGGTAGTATTTCAGTAATGTCTTCATCTTGAATTGTGGATTGTTGCACCAACTCTGTCATCTGTTTAGGATCTACCTGTCCTTCACAATGATAGATATACACAGGAGCTACGGGTGATTGTATAGTAAATATAAAATCCAATAATCTTCGTATACCCACCCGATTCACGAGTATCAAAGAACGTTCCAGATATTGGTCTCGATAATCTTTTTTCAGTCTTCGGATAAACCATGCCATCTGAAAACAATAATATAATGAGGGCAACTCTTTCAAACCTCGTGTATCAAAGACAAACCGAAACCTTCTTTGTTCAATATATTGTGATTTCCACAACTCCAATAAATCATCAAATCCACTCAGCCGATTGTAATCGCTAAATGTGACATATATAATTCGCAATCCCTCAATATCGTGGATTCTTCGGTAATAATACATATACTTAAACAAGACCTATGTTTTTAAACTATGAATCATTCTACGACAATACCTATAAATCATGATAAAGAGAAACCTCTTGACAAACCCTGTGAAAAAAAGTATTCCAAGCAAAAAATACCCAAAGCTGTGAGAGAACAGGTGTGGGTTCAAAATATGGGAAATGTATTTGAAACACGATGTTATGTTCCTTGGTGTAAAAATAAGATTACTTGTTTTAATTTTCATGTAGGTCATGACCAACCTGAAAGTAAGGGAGGCACGTTGTCTATAAAAAACCTGAAACCCATCTGTGACCGATGCAATTTCTCAATGGGTGACAGATATACTATCCAGCAATGGTCTGATGAGTTTACAAACAAACGATCATGTGGATATTATTTCAGAATGCTGTTTTGTTGCGGATGCTTTGGTTGTTTTCGTTGTTGTCGTTATTGAGTTATCCTGTATCCTGTTTTGATCGCATTGTTTACTTTTGTTTCTCCCATGTTACAACCTTCAATCAAATATTGCTTCAAACCCAACAGATTCTTTTCACTGCTATGAAGTGGTAATGCTGTTAGATCAATTTTATCACGAAAGATCTGAAACAATTCACGACTTTTTTCAAATCTTTCTTTGAATCCTTCAGATATCGTAAACTTTCCCGATTCTATCATTGATTCAATGCTACCATATTGTTTTATATATTGAAATGCCCTTATCGGCCCCACTTTGGGAATCGTGGGACAGTAATCGCAACCACACAAGATACATATATCTACAAATTGTTCTGGAGTGACATCAAATCCCGAAAGCAATGATTCATAAGAGAAACAGGATACCACATCTTTTCGTTTGATTGTTCTATCAATGCAGTTTCTTATCATTTTCGGACATCCATAAGCTAATGTATCCATGTCTTCTGTGACAACCGCTTCTACATATCCTAAACGACACAATTCCGCAGCATAAGCTTCTGCTTCACCTACATCATTGTGTATATAAGGTATACCCATCAAATCAAACAAATGCTTTACATCGTCTATGTGTTGTTTTGTCAGACGTATCGTTCCCTTTTCTAATTTTTGCTTTTCATGTTGTGTGATTTCTTCTGATTGCATCTTTTGCTTGCACTCTTCTACTTTTTGGTTACGTTCTTTGATACATTCTCGTTTCTCTTCTGGTGGTTTCCCATCAAATATGTAAAGGGGCTGTATACCAACCGACAAGTATTGTATCGTTTTTTGAAAGATTCCTACAATATGACTCACAATGTCTCCTTGACTATTTCTCAAATAGTCTCCATTGTATCTAACATTTGATAAACTTTTGTAAAGAAAGATACTGATATCAATCGCAACTCGCTTGTCTCTTAACTGTGAAAGAGATATACTTTCAATGCTTTGAGGAGCCTTATCTTTTAATAGAGGGGTGAGTCCTTTGATTCCCATTCTAGTTTTAATAGTTTATTTGAATTACTATTTAAATCCAGTCAAATTTATGTTCAAACTGTCAAAATATAACGATGCATAACATAAATATATCATGTCTTTTGGTTCGATTGTATCTAAAATACTCATATCTGTAAGAGAAGAATTAGAAAAGCCTGAAAATATGAACACATTGATGAATGATATTCTTGATCCTGTCATGGAACGCGTATTAGAAAAACTGTATTCTTATTTCTTTGGTGTTATCTGCTTGTTTACATTTATCTTTATCGCAATCTTTCTTATATTGTTAATGAATGTCAAGATATGTTATTTCAAGTAATCTAAAGATTGGAGATATATCATGTATCATAGAAAGATGGAGGATATACAGAAGGATGTGTTGCAATGGATTTCTTATGAAACCAAACTCAAAGAGTTGAATGCAGAAGCTAAAGAATACCGAGACAAGAGAGACAAGTTGGGGGATTCTCTGAAATCTTCATTGCAAGTCTCACCCGATACTATACAACTTCCTCAATTTAACATCGATTCATTGAATGCGCGACTCGGATTTCATAAAACAACTAGTTATGAATCACTCAATTACAAATTTCTCAAGGATACTCTTGAAAAATACTTTCAAAACAAACATGAATCTCCCGAAACTCTTTCAGAAGATATCATACAATTTATCAAATCCCAAAGAAAACAAGAACAAAAAATATCCATTAAGCTATCA
>MDTC01133480.1_pt1 | contig 14747 bp, 13 predicted proteins | sample 811181 | NCBI WGS metagenome assembly MDTC01 (sample SAMN05326644, study PRJNA326480) | marine metagenome | isolation source: seawater | place: Pacific Ocean: North | collected 2011 | reverse complement strand
TGATGTTGCGGAAGCTCTGCGGCGTATACAAATGACAGCAGCAGCTATTCGACCACGTCGCATCCTGTTAGAGGAGGCCGTTGGCCTTCAGTTGCAGGAAGATGTGATATCGGATACAGACTCACCACCCTGGCACCGTTCAATGATGGATGGATTTGCAGTTATCTCGAAAGATTTTGTTGATTCGTTGGATTACAAACAGGCCGTAACACTCGAAGTTGTTGCTGAAATTGCCGCTGGTGAGATGACAGCAAGCGTTCTTGAGCAGGGCCAGTGTATTCGAATTATGACGGGTGCTCCTATGCCTCCAGGTGCAGACGCGGTGATCCCAATCGAGCGGGCCGTTTCAGGAACTTCTCATGCTCATGCGGGTGAGCAAGTATCTTTGCAGGATCCTCATTTTCGTTACGGCCAGCATGTCAGTGAAAAGGGAAGTTTTTTTCGTGCGGGTCAGGCAGTGATACGCCACGGTATTGAGTTGGAACCGGTTCATATAGGTCTTGCTGCCGAGGCCGGTGCTTCTCATGTGGTAGCCATTGCACCCCCTTGCGTGTCAATTATTACAACGGGAAATGAACTGGTTCCTAGTAGTCAAGTTCCAGCAGAAGGTCAAATCCGTAATACAAATGAGCCGATGCTCTCCGCTGCAGTAACAAGATGCGGGGCAGAGCCAATCCCAATGGGCATTGCGAGTGATCGACCGGAGCCACTCCGGGCTGTAATCGCTCAAGGACTGGCAGCTGATATCTTGCTACTTTCGGGCGGAGTCTCTACTGGAGACTACGACCTCGTGCCGAAAGCACTCGGAAACATCGGTGTCGAGTGTGTTTTTCATAAAGTGTGCCTGAAGCCCGGGAAGCCCATCTGGTTTGGAGTTTTGCACCGACCGGCGGCATCACCAACACTCGTTTTTGGACTTCCTGGAAATCCTGTAAGTGCTCTTGTTTGTTTTGAACTATTTGTTCGTCCTGCCTTGGAAAAGATTTCGGGTAAAAGTCAATTCTTACAGGATCGCGATCAACAGATGGCGAGATTAAAAAATTCGGTGCAGGGTAGTCGTGATCGACCCGTGTATCATCCTTGTCAGCTGGAATTAGCAGATGACGGGCTACTTGCAAAAGTATTGCCTTGGGGAGGGTCTGCTGACTTACTGGCACTGTCTTTAGCAAATGGGCTATTAATTGTTCCTAAAGAATGTGACGGTTTTGATCGGGGCGAAATGGTTCAGGTAATACCCTTGATATCACGACTCCGTCACAAGTCCGAGTGAGGCCAGTTTTCCAAAGCACTCATCTCTTTCGCGACAACGCTCAAGTGAAGCCCATGATTGGTCTTGAGCCGAATTGAAATCTTCGCGTGACGCTGGCAATGGTTTACCGCTTGACGCCAAACGGTGAATAACGCCTCTATCCAGTTGTGTGAGTCGCATCGCGTGGACTCGATAGTCGAGAAACGCTTCCCAGCAAAGAGGAAACAATTTTGCAATGATTTCATAGCCTATTGTTTCGGCATACTTTCGGATTTCAAGTTGTGCGTGACTATCCATTCTTAACGCAAGGAAGTGCAAGAGATTGTGAAGGTCTATTTTCCAATAAGCCTCCGTATATGTTGAAAGCGGCAGATCTTTACGTGCTTGTTCACGAGCAATGCCGGCCTCTAGCCTTTCCTCATAAACTCTACGAGCAAGGCTTTGTAATTCTTGTTCGGATTGGGTTAACGGATGTCCGTCATTGTCTTTGAGAAAACCGTCCGACCCCTGACGATTCGATACAGCCTGGCTTCGCCACCCATCGTTTCCAGTGCTTTGCATGGAGTCAATTGCAAGTGAATATCGAGTTGAGTACTCATTGATGTTTGCAGTTCGATGCCGGACCCATTGTCGCCAGCAATCCATCGGCACCCGCACGAGAAATTTTACTTCGGCCATCTCAAACGGTGTGGTGTGTGCATGCCTTAGGAGATATCGAATCAATTGTCGGTCATCACTGACTTTTCTTGTCCCCTCTCCATAACTGACTCTTGCTGATTGTACAACGGAGGCATCGTTCCCCATGACATCAACAAGTGTCACAAAGCCATCATCAAGAACGGGAAATTTTTCCCAACGAAGGCTGTCTAGTAAAGGGGTCGTTTGTGCTGTTGAGTGTTCAGATGACATGTATGTACCTTAGAGCAGCGAGTAAAATCTAGACACAGGATGGACTTCTCTGACGATCACTGCAACCGTTGGTCGTGTTGCAAGTTAATCACGCCATTCTGTAATGGCATTGTCACTTGAAATTCAACTAAAAAAGTTATCGCCGTATAGATTTATCGAGGGACAGGTGGTGACAGTAATGTCTCCATTGACTCGTGTTTGACATGCGAGTCGCATGGTCTCTTCATTGCCGATGTAGGCCATAGAGACACCCATGCGAGCTTTCTCAAGAATTCCTCTTGGGCTCGTGTTTTCCATTCCCTTTGTGATAAGCACCCGGCAACTTCCACACGATGCCATTCCGTGGCAATTGAGGACTTTATGAACACCGGGGTATAATGCGACGCCTGCGGCAATCGCTTCTTTGCGAAGGTTGGCACCCTCAGGAACTTGAATTTCTTTTTTCTCTGTAGCGAAGGTTATCGTCGGCATGGGATTCTCTCGATAGGAAGGCCTTGGTTTCCCGATACTGTAGTCATCTGGGGCGTTTGCTTCCAGCGCGGCTAAACTAATCCCGGAGGAATAGATGAATGGCGGAATTATCACGATATCAGCGTCAGGTCGTCAAAAACTATTACGAGAACCTTGATACAGCCCTTGTGCAACGCCTTGGCGAACAAGTTACCGATCTTTATCTTGCCGAGGGGAAGAAACGTACAAAAATCTGGGGTTCTGTTGCAAAATCACTGGAAAAGCTCGAGGTTGCTCAATCGACAATAGATCGTATTGTTGCTTCAGATGATGCTCAGCAAGTTGCTAAACTTTTGCAAGAATTGTGGGGTTGAACCATCCCTAGCTTAGCTTTCTTCTTAAATAAAAAATAAATAAATGAAATTTTTTTATCTGGCTGCTTGTGTGTTGCGAGAGTTGTCATTCAGTAATTACCCTGTTTTTAAAGTGTCGTTATGAAACAGGTTTTAGTAATCGTGAAACCGTTTTTAGCCGAACGTGTCCTTGAAGCAATCTCTGATCTCCAAGTAGATGCACTCGCTGTGCATGAGGTAAAAGGCTACGGACGACAGAAAAGTTATCTTGATGCTTCGACCGAGCAAGACCGATCACTTGCCTTCCTTCCAAAAGTCGAAATTCATTGCTGGGTCAAAGATTCCCAGGTCGATTATTTCATTAATAGTGTGAGTGAGGTTGCGAGAACGGGGCGGATGGGTGACGGGAAAATATTTATTCTTCCGGTTGCTCAGGTTACTGAATGAAGATGCCTGTTGCATACCAAATGCTGTTGTTACCTTGCCGAATGTCAAAAGCAAAAGCAGACTGCTCGCCATAGACTGCTCGCCAATGGCCGGGTGATTGCCGCCAGCAAGAAACGCAGTCAACGCAAGAATCGAGTAGGTCTTGGTCCGGCCAACTCTCAGCACATACCTCTTTGACTATGCCGCCATGTAGACGAAGCTGTTGTGAACGTCGTTGCCAGTCATGATGCCCCTGCTTTTGTAATTGTGCCTGATGGACAGAATGTAAAGTCGCTGCTTTACTAAGTTCGATGTCGAAGATTCCATCTGTGCTTCTGGGAAGATCAGTATGCCTGCGGACAGCAAGAATCATTGAACGTTGTGTCAAAGAGCCGGTGGGCAATGCTGGAAGCAGTAAGAGGTCTGATGTTTGGAACGTGTAATACCGACCATTTTGTCGCGGCAGGGCCGAGACGACTCGTCCATGCATCGCCTTGTTGGCATAGTCAACTACAAATATACCCGATCCTTTACGGAGTTGTTGAAGAGAATTTGAATGAAGGAGAGTGGTTGAAGTCTTGTCAAAATTAAGTTCACAAAAAACCCATAGTGTTTTTGAACGAATAAAAACTTCTCTGACAGAAGGGTCTGCAAGTTGTTGAGTAACTAAATCATTGGTATCGGTTCGATTTTTTGCACGTATTGACACCAGTAGCATCGCTGATTTTTCTTTCGCAACTTTTATGGCTTCCACGTAATCCGGTATCTCAATGATGCCCTGCTGCACTATCGAACGCGATGAGTTCGTCTGATGTTCATCCGCATAACACGGCCAACTTAAAGCGAAGATGAAAATTATTGTGGCTGGTTGTACAAGGCGGCATTGACTATTTATTGCCATGGCAAAAAGTTCTGATGTCTGGCGGGGAAAGAATGTCTTTAAAATCATGTTTCTGTCGTCGCCCATATTCAATCGTTGAGGTCGAAATCCGACAATGGTCTTCCCTTAGAAACCCGATGAAATGCAGGAAATCAACGGTTTTTGACAACGATGGTAGAAAAATATGCATAGAATCCTCAGACAGGCTGTAGAGTCTGCTGTAGAGTTTGATTCCCTAGAATCGTTACACTCTACCTAATCGTTTCTGTTTCCGATCCTTTTCAGTCAGGCGAATGTAATGCTCCGTCACGTTGCCCTTGTCTTTGTTATCTCTTTTTCCAGCGTCAGTATTCTTGGAATCTGTGGTGCGGCAGACATTGCTGATTTTGGTAAACAGCCAATTGGGAAAGTTCCACCATTTAAAAAACCGAACGAGAACGCTCTGCTCGAAGCATCTACTGATCTCAGTGAGTCACTCAGGCCATTGAATAAACTTCTGTCACGAAGTGCGAGTGGTGTTGATTGGCGAAGCTATTTGGATTGGTCGGCTCTTGAGACTCAAGCACGTGCAGGAAAAAAGCTTGATGTGAGTGTCTTGTTAAAGTTGTATCGACGCTTCAATGCAGATGAAAATGGGTTGGAGATGTATCAATTTGTCACGGTACGACGAGCGCTCGCTGCAGCAATTGAGGTCACTGTAGCCGCAAACAATGATCAAGCTTCAGAGACATATACAAAAAGAATAAAAAAGCTTAATGGCCTCATCAAGAACGCTACAAAAGAAAAGACACCCAAGTCTCTCGACGGTGTTGGCCCTCTTTTGGCGAGATTGCTAGAGTCTCGTCAGGCATCTGAAATTGTGACAAGGATTCGAAGCGCTGTTGACCGACCAAATCTTTTCATGAGTGTTGACGAAAGCTTGCTTTCATCAGCAGTTAATCGTGTTGTGGATCGCGTGTCTCCCGTGAATGAAGTTGTATTAGGAACACCTGTGCGCGGAAGTGGGCATACCAGTGGGATGGTATTCCTCGATTTTATTCCTTCTTCGCGGCAGGCGGTAACGCAGTTGTCATTTCAAGCAACGAATTTGGCGAATACGCGGAGTACGAAAGGGCCGGTTACTGTCTGCTCCGAAGGTGTGACAGAACTGTCTGCTCGGAAGCGAATTTATATCAATGATGAGCGATTATGGGCTGATCAGACTGTTGCGATGGCTTCGACCAAAACACGAATGACTGGGCTAGGGATTAAGAGCCGATTTGGCAAGAATTTTATCCGCCGTATTGCGACAAAAAAAGTTTCAGAACTGAAGCCTAAAATCGAAGCTATCAGTCAAAGGCGTGCTCAGGAACGGGTTCGGCAGGAGTTTGAGGCTGAAACAGCAAATGCAATCAGTGAAGCGTCACGAGACTATGAGCAAAAATTTCGTCAGCCACTCAAAGTTCGTGGTTGGTATCCCGAACTTCTGAGGATGAGTACGACCAATGACAAACTTACTGTTATTGGTAGAAAAGCTTTGCGTGATCAGATTGCAGCCTTTACAAATCCTCCAGAGGTGGACAGCAATGCTGTTCTATCGGTGCGAGTTCATGAGACACTGGTTAACAATGCGAGCGAGATTACCTTGGCCGGCCGAACCATCACTCAAGAGTTTGTTGAAGAACAATTAAAAGAGCGTGATGGTGAATTGCCAGAATCATTAACGAGTGATCCAGATCAGCCACCATGGTCAATTACTTTCGCAAAAAGAAAGCCTGTAGAGATTAATGCTACCAACGGCAGAATTAAACTGACTGTTCGTGGAAGTCGGTATACATCAGGCGATCGTGAATTCCCAGCAATGGATATTTCGGTTGCATATCGTATTGAAAAGGACGCTAATACAATTCGGTTGGTGCGAGACGGTGAGGTTCAAATCTATCCCCCAGGTTTTATTCCCGGTGGTGACAAAAAGCTGAGCGTTTCTGAAACTTCTCTGAGAAGAATTCTTCAGAAGCGTTTCGGTAGGGTTTTCAAGGAGAATGTCACTGTTGATCCACTTGAACTTCCTGACCAACTCGCTGCCGCTGGTCCACTTCCTATGGAGCAACTTGAAGCTCGTAAAGATGGGTGGATGGCCATCGGGTGGCGGAAGAAGTAGTCGTTCGTGCCAGGAGCAGTGATTCTGCTGATACGAAAGGTCAGTAGTGAGAATCTTCGGGCTGTTTTATCTTGTCTGATAATTGTAGAGGACTTATTCCTCTGCACGGATTGCCTTTGTCATGCAATTTGCTTGAGTAATGGCTTCATCAATTGGGAGTCCTTCAGCAATACCAGGTCGATTGTGCCCAGCAGCCGAAAGATATGCGTTCCGAAGAATCTCGAGCCTTTTTGTGACACGTGGCAGAATGTCTTGAATGCTGTCAGGAGTCCATGTTGGTGAGACACCAAAGTCGTTAAGGATAGCTCTGCAGATAGCCAAATGTCCTTCATTTCCAGGATGGACAGTGTCTGGAGAAAAAGTAAATGCAGGATGCGATAGACGTTTTCGTCGGAGTGATTTTTTCATTGAGCCATGTACGTCAATGACATTCCAGCCACTGCTGCGCTTTGTGAGCAACCACTCGGAATAGTGTTCAAGAACAGCGTCGTAGTCGGCTGAGCCTGCTGGACCCTGCTTGCCAGGACGTTGATCGTAGATCGGTGGGGTCAGATAAATAATCTGTGCCCCCGTTTGCTCAACTTTTCTATGCAGACGATGGATGCCAGTTTGGAATTTTTTGAAGCGATTCATATCAAGTGGTTGGTAGATGCCACAGTTCATTCCGTAACAGGCGAGTACGACATCAGGGCGACAGATACGAAGTACTCGATCTAGACGTTCATGTAAAAATGGCCTTGGGAATTTTCCACCGGCGTGACCGTTCTCTGAGAGACCAGATACAGTTTCACTCGGAATCGCCATGTTAATAACGCGAGCAGCAGTACCCTGGGTCTCCATCCAGCATGTGAGATATGAAATCCATTGGCCACTGTATGCGATCGAGTCACCGAGAATTACGACTCGATTAGCTTCCACAAGCAGGCGAGGAAGTGCTTGGTTGTCCTCGGTGGGTGTGGAAGCACGAATTTGTCTGTTTGTAGAAAGTAAACTAAGCCATCCAGAGGCAAGAAAACACAATACAAAGGTCTGCAAACATCTCGCTATCAAGCCACACTCCTAATTGTCGTTTGCTTTTTTGGCCGGCTCCGCACCTTCCCTGATTGCAAAAAGGTGGCTACGGTTCGCTATGTACAGCGTGTCGTTCGCCACAATGGGCGTGGTGTAAACACTATTCCCCATGTTAATTTCTGTAATCAGATTCATTTTTTTGGACAAATCAAAAATGCAAACATCTCCATCTTCATCACCAATATAAACTTTACCATCAACAATAAGGGGCGAACCCCAGCTCGCAGCGAGCATGTCGTAGGTCCAGTATGGCTTTCCTGTTTGAACATCGAGGCAATGAAAAAGCCCACTAAAATCTGCAATAAAAAGCAGGCCATCTTTAATCGTAACTGTACCGCAGGTGCGGTGCATGGTTTCTTCAAAACTAAGCTTGCCATTTTCATCAGCGTCAAATCCTGGGTAATGCCAGATAGCTGCCGAGTTTGAATTAGGACGTGCTACCTCACCTTCTTCGCTATTGATTGCCTGAAGGCGACGATGTGGTAGTGGCGTATTTGGGTCTGCAAGACTGACTGCGATTTCAGGGCTGGTGTCACCTCGTTTGGTTGGATCGATGCACCAGAGATGACCGACGCCTTCACCGTGTTCAGGGTCTTCACCAACAGCTATATAAACGAGACCATTGTAAAAAACTGGTGTTCCAATGATGTGATTTCTATCGGCGCGGCCTCCAAGTGAATACTTTGATTCCTTTGGGTTGCAATCAAACTCCCAAAGAAGTTTTGAACCACCGTTACCATCTCCCCGTGCATCAAAACCATAAATCCAACCATCACCACCACCAAAAAAGACTTGAGGAACACCTTCAACTTCCGCGTAACCCGGGCTCGACCATTGACCATGAAGGACATTAGGCCCAGGGGAGGCATCTGTCCAAAGAACTTTGCCATCTCTTTTATCAATACAGATGAAACTCGGTGCATTTGGGTTCGGTAAATTGATATGACCTTCATCGACACCATTACTTGTATGTACGAAGAGAAGATCACCTGCTGCTGTGACACTACAGGAGCACATATTATGTTGTGATACGCCGAGGGTGGTCATCATATTGAGCACCCATACAACGTCTGCTTCTGTTTCTGTTTCTGTTTCTTCTTCGGTAAAAGGGCCATCGTTTTCTCCATCTCGAAAGCCTTCTGTGTCAAGGCATTTGACCTCACCGCGACTGCTTACATACCAGAGCCTGTCGCCCTCAACCAATGGTGCACAACAAATTCCTTGTAGTGGCCAGTCATGGACTCGTCCCGTTGGAAGCTTTTCACTTGAATCCTGCCATAGAAATGCTCCATCGGAGCTATCAAAGGCGATGAGGCAACCCAAGTCTACTTTTGCAGGGTATCGCTCAAGCCATCCATTGCCATTGTTTGTTCCTACGAAAATTTTCCCATCCGAGACAACTGGATTTCCATAACTCTGACTGCCGAGTGCTGCTACCCACGCAATATTTTTACTCGTCTCTGCATTCCATTGACCTGTTTCATAATCAAAGTCTCCAGGCTCCCATTCTGTTGGCATCCCGGTGGCCTCAGGAACATTGTTGCGATGAGGAGAGCCACCCCATTGGTTCCAATCCTCGCCGCAAGTTGGTTCTGTGAACGATGTAGCGAGTACCACAACTATAAAAAAGTTGATATTGAAAAATCTCACTGAACAGCCTCCACCGTGATGTTGTCGACATAAATCTCAGACATTTTTGAGTTCCCAAAGAATCCAGGACTACCCTGAAGGTTACCATTTTTATGAATAGCTTGAACGGTCCACGACTCGGGCTCTGGTGCACCTCGTGGCCAAACTTTTCCTCTCAGCACAGCATTCGAACCTTGAGTTCCAGCCTCAAAAACTACTCGGTACCAAGTGCCGGATTTCCAAGGAAATGGTACGGTTTTTGAAAAGTGTGTGGCAACCTGTGGGGGCCAACTGCGAATCTGTACTTGCTGGCTCGCTCCCATCAAATCAAGCGTGTAACGCTGGGCAATCAACCCCATGTCCGGTAATCGTGATGTTTCGAGATTGGTGATACCAGCGTTCACTCGTGTCAATCCTTGAGCCTCGGCAGCTTCGTCATTATCGTGAGGAGCGTTTGAGGTTCCAGTTTCTTCTGCACGCAAGTCGGCTGCTATTGAGTAGTTGCTGAGACCAGTTGGTCCGATCCACCCTTGGCTCCGTGTTCCCTTTGGAATTGTTGTGATCTTTACCATACTTTTTGATCCATCAACTTCTCGGACAACATTGCGATATCGCATGCCAACCCACGGTAGTGGTGGTGAACCCTTCGGAAATCCGCCTTTTGGATCTGTCTGTAATTCAATATCGTCGAAAGTAAATTTCCACGGTAGTGGTGGCATGGAACGGACACGCGCTGTTCCTGACAATTCACCAACCTGTGCAGTGATGGTCGCACCTGCATGTGCATTCTCTGGAGCCGTATAGCGGCCTGCTTCATTGACAACTCCAGCATCAGATGTGAACGTTGCGGGGGTCTTTCGGATGAAGCGGCCTTTTGAGTCAAATAAGTGAACAGTAAGGTCAATCGACTCTCCGGCATGGACTAATGATTCAGCCGGCACAATTTGAACCCATGCTGGTTGGTCGGCCGGTGCCTTTGTGATGTTTGATACACGTTCTGGCTGAGAATTTCCAAGTGAGTCAACCTCGTCAGCCTTTGCTGACGCCGCAATGGTATCCGAATTACCTAGGCAATAAAGTCGTTCACCAGTTGTGAGATAAAGTCGTCCATTCCAAGCAATTGGTGAAGCAGTCACCTCGTCTTCTTCTGCAAGTCGCATCCGATGAATGAATGATAAGCCACTCTCTGTTGGCTTAAGAACATGCCAACCACTTGTTGAGCACACATAGAGGAGGCCGTTTGAAACAAGCGGGCTCGCACGAACGATTGTGCCCAAAAGACGGGTAGGACGTCCTATCGGCTCGCCCGTCACACGATCAAAGGTATGAATCTTTGCACCGTCTTCAACGAAGTACACTCGCTCTCCAAGCACTACGGGCATCGCCTTGCCAGCCGTTACAGCTTTATGTTGCCAGAGAAGATTTGTATCCGTGACGTCTCCATCGCCGAAGAGTTTTATTTTGGCGGCAGCCCCCATTGAGGTGCTGTCAATGTTTTCCTCAGCCTGCGAAATATACACACCATCGTCTGTTACGAGAGGTGCCACGTTGAGACCTCGACGAGAGAAGCGATAGTTCCAGACTGGCCGTCCTGTTCGTGGCTGGAGATTCCAGATGCTCCCGTCGCTTGATCCGAAAATCATTGCCGCAGCGCCGTCAATTTCAGCAAGCATAGGTGTGGAGTAGGTCGTATCTGCAGGAAGTTCACGAGTGCCATTCATCCATCGAACCTCACCAGTGCCGACATCCATTCCCAAGAATCGGTGTGCAGGTTTTGCTGTTCGTCCCCACCCGGTGACGACAGCGCTTGCTATCACAAGGTCTTCAAAGACAATTGGTCTATTTGTACGGCCACCGTATGTCGATAGAAAACCGAATTCTTCATGCAATGATCGTTGCCAGTTCGTTTCCCCCGAGTCCGCATTGATAGCGGTGAAGACACCACATACTCCGTGAGCGAAGACCTGTTTTGTTTTTGGATCAGCAATAACGCATGACCACCCAACGCGTTCTGCAGGTACGTCTGAGAGGTACACGTTAAAGATGTTTTCCCAGAGTGTCTTTCCTGTCTGGGCATCAACGCAGATTACCTTTTCGGCTTCCTCCGGAGTTCCAGGTTCATGACGGACGAGCGTATAGAGTCGCCCGTTCATAATGATGGGCGTTGAAATTCCACCAGCTCCATCATGACTCCAAAGAACATTCTTGCCCGAATCAGGGTCAAATGATGTAACAAGTTGCTGTTCGGTTGTATGTCGATTCTGTTGGGGGCCTCTCCAGTCATTCCAGTCTGCGGCATAGAGACTTGTAAAAAACCCAATGGAAATAAAACTAGCCACAAAAAAGCTGAAAGCGTGGGCTCTACTCAAAAGAAAAAAATAAGTCATTTCATACCCTAATTTTATCGAATGCTGACAAAATGATGTAATTCTGCCCAATGAACCGATCAGTAGTGTACCTTCGCCAACAGAAGATCGCATGAATGGCAATTGTCTTACGGCAACAAATTTTTTTGGATACACCAGATGGCGTCATCAAAACCAACAAATAGCGGAAAATCAAGTAAAGGAGCGTCTGGCAAGGGAGACTTGGCCGAGCGTGTCGTCGCAGAAAATCGAAAGGCGAGGCATCACTATGAGATTCTTGACACCCTCGAGTGCGGAATTGCGCTTGTTGGAAGTGAGGTAAAAAGTCTTCGTTCAGGAAAGATATCTCTTGACGAGGCGTATGGCAGAGTCAAGGGGAGTGAAGTGTGGCTCATTGGATGTGATATTCCTGAGTATGTGAAAGCAAATCAGTTGAATCACCAGCCGAAACGCCCTCGAAAGCTTTTATTGCATCGTCGTGAAATCATTCGGTTTGCAAGCCTTGCGTATGAAAAAAGCCTCACACTCGTTCCACTTAAAGCGTACTTTAAACAAGGGCGTGTGAAACTGTTGCTGGGGATTGGTCGAGGCCGAAAAGTTCACGACAAGCGACAGAAATTAAAAGCGCAGACAGCACAACGTGATATTGAGGGCGCTCTTCGCGGGCGTGGAAGTCGTTAACTCTTCTGCTTATAAGAAGACAAAAAACAAGCCAGTATCTTCTGTGTGAAGAACTGGCTTGTTTTTTACGAGCATCAAAATCTTAAGAGCTGAACTCAGGCAGTATTACCTGCGGTAACAAGGTCTGTTGAGTCAGTTGAATCTTCGGGATGCCAAAGGGGCATGCCACGCTGAATGCGTTCAGCAAGTACATCTATTTTCTGACGAGAGCCAGCGGGTGCTGTCGTCGGTGTAAATTCTTCACTCACATGGGGAACGAAATTTTCATCGTGCCCGTACAGTTCGATAATCTCGAATACATTTCGAATTCTGGCCATGGAAACCAACCACTCCTTACAGAAAAAACCAATACGATCAAACTACAGTAGGACGGGAAATCCCAGACCTTGGACGTGCGTGTTCTCACGGCTGTTTACTCGCTAACTTCGAGTTATCGAGCACTGCGGCGGGGGTGGCAAAATGCCACGGCAGTTTGCAATCACCGTGAAGAACCTCTGCATTATGTACGTCTTTGGGCCAGAGTCAAACATTTGGGAAAAGGTTTCGATTTTTTCGTTCATGCGGGGTTCTTGGCAGCCTGGTTTGCCTGACTTGTGGTCTGGAAAGTATCATATGAATTCGGTTTCCGAGGACAGTAAGCGATCGTCGTCATACGCTTTGGAACGAGTTTTGGGTGGCGGATCAGGGCCTACGAGCCCAAGCCGCCGCATTAGATGGCTGAATTTACAGGATCTCTCGCAAGTTACTCCGCCCGCTGGTCGTTTTTTACGTACCTCGGTGCAATTGCAATTGGGACCGGCTTGCTGGCTCTTCCGGCCTCTCGTGCGCCTGATCAACCAGTGTTAACCATTGTTGACGCGGCATTTACCGCTACCAGTGCCTGTTGTGTGACGGGTTTAACCGTACGATCAACTGTCGAAGACTTTTCACCCTTCGGCCAGGGGGTCATCTTGATACTGATTCAGCTTGGTGGCCTCGGAATCATGACAATCACAACGCTTCTTATTTTTCAGATTGGTGGAGAGGCAACAGTCAGGCAGCGAGCCGTCATTGCAGAGACCCTTGGAATCAAGTCAGCCCGGGGGCTCCGTCAGTTGGCGTTGATGGTTCTAGTGGTTGTGCTCTGCTCAGAATTCATTGGTTTTTTACTGCTGACTGCGGCGACGTGGGGTACCCGTGAGCCAATGGATGTCATTTGGAGGGCGGCTTTTCATTCCGTGTCGGCGTTCTGTAACGCAGGTTTCTCTCTCGGGGATGATAGCCTTGTGGCATACAATACGGATATCCCTGTAAACCTGATTATTTGTGGTCTTGTTGTTGTTGGAGGGCTTGGATTCCCGGTGCTTTTTGATATCACTTCGCGTCTCTGGAGCCGGGAATCTCTTTGGGATAGGCTGCATATGCATTCGAAGTTAATGTTGCTAGGGACGGCTGGTTTGCTTGCCTTCGGTGCAGTGAGTTTTTGGGTATTCGAGTCAGACGGTGTTTTGGCAGGTCAGCCCCTGTCAAACCGTATTTTGCTTGGGCTATTTCATACAACGACATGTCGTACTGCTGGCTTTCACACAGTCGAGTACGGGAGTTTGTCAAGTGCGACGCTCTTTCTCACAATACTGCTTATGGCTATCGGTGCGGGCCCTGGCTCTACAGGCGGTGGATTTAAAGTCAGCACTTTCATGACACTCCTAACCCGCGCTGGGGCAAGCTTTCGAGGACAGGAACGAGCTAATTTTGCAAAACGCACGATTCCGGAGCGTGCAGTTGAGCGAGCCACTGCAACAGCATTAGTTTTTGTTGCAATTGCATTCGTTGCACTCGTTGCACTTTTGGGTGTTGAAAATGGAGGGAAGGCAGCTGAACGGCCACGCTGGTTTCTTGATGCATCGTTTGAATGTATATCAGCATTAGGAACGGTGGGACTATCTACTGGAATTACGGCTTCACTCACAATTCCTGGAAAATTCATTTTGGCTATCTTGATGCTTCTGGGCCGTTTGGGTCCCATCACTGTTGCAGTTGCTTTGTCTCGGCAGCGACCTACGTACCAGCCGAACTACCCTGAGGAGGAGCCGCTTGTCGGCTAATATAAGATGCCTTCAACTAGTAGTAAACGTTTTATCATGCTCGGAATGGGTTCTTTTGGCTCTGCATTAGCGAGCCAATTGGCAGCGAACGGGTGCCGGGTAACCGGAGTTGATCAGCGGCGTGACCGATTAGATGCGGTCAAGAATGTGATCCATGAGGCGATCATTGGTGATGCAACTGATCGAGAGTTACTTGAAAACCTTCCGATTAAAGATTCAACATCAGTTTTCATCTCACTCGGGGAAACAATTTCTCGGTCACTCTTAGCAACGCTGCATGTCAAAGAACTTGGTGCTCGTGATGTTGTTGTAAAAGGAGTTACAAAAGAGCACGGAAAAATTCTCTCGCACCTTGGTGCGAATCGCGTGGTCTTTCCAGAGGAGATGGTTGCTAAAGAATTAGCCGATAAGTCGAGTTGGCCAAACGTCCTTGACTTTCTACCAATTGATCCGGAATATAGCGTCGTTGAAATCACCGTACCAGAGTCATTGGAGGGAAAGACCCTTGC
>MDTC01039271.1_pt1 | contig 14748 bp, 12 predicted proteins | sample 811181 | NCBI WGS metagenome assembly MDTC01 (sample SAMN05326644, study PRJNA326480) | marine metagenome | isolation source: seawater | place: Pacific Ocean: North | collected 2011 | reverse complement strand
GTCTAGCGTGTCTACCAATTCCACCACGCCCGCAAAATTGAGAGGCAAATATAAACAATAGTTTGTGAAATAGAGGATATAAATTGTTTTTAAAAGCTGTTATTGGTAATTTGGATTCTGAATATCTGTCATTAGTTTATGATGAAAAAAAAATTTGAATTAAAGTTTATTGAAAGCTTAGTTTTTTCAAATTATGGCATCAAAGTAAAAGCTACCCAAATTGAGGGTGAGAAGGACGATAATTTCAAAGTTGAAGCAAAAAACAAATCATATTTCTTCAAAATATATCCAAAAAAAACTGATGAAAAATTTGTAAAGTTTCAATCTCAGCTTCTATCCCATTTAAAAGACTACAAAAAAACAGGTAACAATAATCTTACATCATTTAAAAAGACTTATGCAACTTTTTCAGATAATGAAAATGAGATAAGATTTTTTAGGATGAATGATTGGATATGTGGTAGACTTTGGTCATCTGTAAATCCGATTAGTAATAGTTTAAGAGAAAAATTGGGAATTGAAAATGCAGAACTGCTTATAAAGCTAAGTAGAACAAAATTAAACTATGTGCGTAAAGATTTTGACTGGGATTTAGCAAATTTTCTTTGGATTGAAAAGTTTTACAAAAAAATTAATCTGAAAAAAAAATATCAGAAAACGATTAAAAATACTATTGAGAATTTAAAAAAGAAAAGATCTAAGTTTCAAAAATTAAGAAAACATCTAATTCATAATGATCTAAATGATAATAACATAATCGTTTCTGAAAATCTAAAAACTCCCACTATATTAGGATTGATTGATTTTGGGGATTGTGTTAGAAGTCAACTGATTAATGAGCTAGCTGTTACCTGCACTTACGGAATTATAAAAAGCTTGACACCTCTAGAATCAGCATTTCATATAATTAAGGGTTTTAATTCAAAAATTAAAATAAGTGAAGATGAAATTGATTTTTTATATGATTTGATACTTATTAGAATTTCAATTTCAATTGTAAAATCAGCTCTGAACGAAAAAAATAATCCAAGTAATAAATATTTACAGGTAAGTAAAAATGACATGCTGACTATTTTTGATAAGTGGTCTAAAATTAATCGAGAACTAGCAACACATTTTTTTAGACATGCATGTAATTTTACAGCGAATATTAATGAAAAGAAATTCTACAAATTAATTAGTCAAAAAAAATCTTCTGTTAATATTTTATTCAAAAAAAATGAAATTAATAAGTTAGAAAATTTAGATCTCAGTGTTTCCAGCAAATGGCTTTCTAATGAATTGATTAATGATATTTATTCATTTGAAAAAAAAATTAATCAAAACCTCTTTTCCACATATTATGGTGGTTATTTAGAAACTAGAGCAGTTTATGATTCATATGATTATGAGAAATTAACTGACAGAGGTTTTGAAAATAGAACAACCCATCTTGGTATTGATTTTTGGGTAGAGCAGAAAACTTCTGTTCATTCTATTGATGATGGAATTATCAAAATAATTACAAATGATAAAACAATTAAAGGGTATGGTGGATTAATAATAATAGAACATACAATAGAAGATCTAAATTATTACTCCCTTTATGGCCATCTATCAGATCAAAAAAAATCTAAATTTAATATTGGTGATTTAGTTTCAAAAGGTGAAAAAATTGCTGAGATCGGATCACCAAAAGAAAATGGAGGATGGAGCCCACACTTACATTTTCAAATAATGCTTACAATTTTGGATTATGAAAATGACTTTCCCGGTGTTTGCTTACAAAATGAAAAGGAAGTGTGGTCAAGCATTTGTCCAAATCCTAGTCTCGTTTTAAATATAAAATATTTATCTAAAAATAAAATTGATGAGGATATATTAAAAAAATTACGAAAAAAATATTTATCGGCCAACTTAAAATTAAGCTATGATTCACCCATTTATTTCGTTAGAGGATTCAATCAATATCTGTACTCAAATTCTGGAAAAAAATATTTAGATACTGTTAATAATATTGCCCATGTAGGTCACCAAAATGTAAATATTGTTAAAGCAGCTAAGCAACAAATTGGTATTTTAAACACAAATACGAGATATCTTCATGATGAAATTATTAGCTTATCAGAAAATTTAGTTTCAAAATTTCCAAAAAAATTATCAAAGGCATATTTTGTTAATTCAGGAAGTGAAGCAAATGAACTTGCAATCCGAATCAGTAATGTATATTCTAATTGTGATAATTATATAATAATGCAAGGAGGATATCACGGGAATACTAATAAAACAATAGAAATTAGTAATTATAAATATAATAGTATAGGAGGTAGAGGAAAAACAAATAACATTTTTGAAATTCCGATGCCAGATAAATTCAGAGGTAAATTCAGAGGTAAAAATGCTGAAATAAAATACTTTAATGAATTTGAAAAAATAATTTCAAAAGCTAAAAAAAATAATAAAAAAATTGGTGCTATGATCGTAGAACCAATAATTAGTTGTGGAGGACAAATTGAATTACCAGGAAAATTTTTAAAAAAATGTAAAAAAATTTTAGAGAAGGAAAATATACTTCTTATAGTTGATGAAGTTCAAACAGGCTTCGGAAGAGTTGGTGAGAAATATTGGGGTTTTCAATTACATGATGTTATTCCAGATATAGTAACATTAGGTAAACCAATGGGAAATGGCCACCCAATCGGGGCAGTTATTTGTACGAATGAAATTTCAAGGAGGTTTGATAATGGATTAGAGTTTTTTAGCTCTTTTGGTGGTAATACAGTTTCTTGTATGATTGCTAATCAAGTAATTAAGGAAATAGATTCTAGAAAACTTCAAAAAAATGCTTACATGACAGGAAAATATCTTATAAATGGGTTAAATGAATTGGCAAAAAAATTTCCTGTGATCGGAGATGTAAGAGGTAAAGGTTTATTTATTGGAGTTGAACTTGTTGACCCAAATTTAAATCCTAGAATGGATAAAGCTATCTATTTAGTAAACAGAATGAAAGAACTCGGAGTTCTGATGAGTAACGATGGATTAGATAAAAATGTGATAAAAATTAAACCACCAATTATTTTTTCAAAAATTGATGTTGACAGACTATTAACTTTATTAAAAAAAGTATTGGAGGAAGATTTTATGATACATAATTAAATAATACTAGGATTTTATTATTCTAGTGTTTAAATTTATTAAAGGCATAAAAATTATTTTAATATGGAAGCTCTAGAAAAATTAGCAAAAAAATTAGGAATATCTGTTGAAGAATTAAAAAGAAGGATTGAGCAAAATAAAAATGAAGAAGAGGATAAAATAGAGGCTGGTGCCAAAAAAAAGAATAAATAATTTTTTATTATTTCATTTTTAAAAAAATTTTCTGTTAGGATCAAATCTTTCAATATTAATACTGGTTTTTTTGTTTTCTATAATTTCTGAAACAATTTTTCCAGTACCTGTACTCATACTCCATCCCATCATACCATGACCAGTCGCTATAATAACGTTTTCTAAATTTTCATGCCTACCAATATATGGGACACCATCAGCAGAAATTGGCCTAAAACCATATCCAGCATTTTCCTTATCTGTTTTTGGAATAGAAATAGATGGATAAAATGACTCAACGGCATTGCATATTGCATTTACCCTATTTTTCCTAATCCTGTTATTAATTGAAGAAATTTCCATGGTTCCAGAATATCTAGTAAATCCGTTCATTGGAGTTATCGCACATTTTGGTTCAACCAAAATTGCAGGGCAAGAAATTTCTGTTTTTGAAGAATGATTTATACTATATCCTTTACCTGGCTGTAGAAGCAAATCAATTCCAAGCTTTTTACATAATTTAGAAGTCCAGGCGCCTGCTGATAAAACGTATTCATCAAAACTTAATTTTTGATCTGAAATATTTACCGATTTAACATTATTGTTTTTAATTTCAAAAGAGTCGATTTCTGTATTAGTAATACACTTTACTCCTTTTTTTTGTATGTAATCTTTTAATTCATTAATCAATTCACTGGGTGTTGTATGATGATCACAATAAAAATATGCAGCTCCAATTGAATCTATATGAATATTAGGTTCAATCATTTTTATTTCATTCTGATTTAAAATTTTTGCCCGCAGACCATTTTGAACAGCTAAATCAACAACTTCTTTTTCCTTTTCAATAGATTTTTCGGTTTTACATAACATTAACAACCCTTTTTGATCATAATGAAAACCCATATTATTATCTTCTTTAATTTCTTTTAATAAGTCTTGACTTAATAAGGAAATATTTATTATAGGTGCAATTGACTTATTCACATTTTCAGAAGAACATGACTTATTAAATGCATATAACCATTTAAAAAAATCAAAATTTAATCTCGGTTCAATATAAAACGGACTAGAAGAGTTAAACATCCATTTTAACCCCTGACTGATGACACCAGGTGCTGCTAATGGAATAACATGACCAGGAGACAAATACCCAGCATTTATATATGATGCACCCTCATTCATTTGATTTTTATCAATAATAGTTACATCATGTCCAACCTTGGACAAATAATATGCTGAACATATGCCAATTATACCACCCCCTACTATCAATATTTTTTTTGACATCTTAAATTACTTGAAAACCACCACAAAATGGATCATTATCATCAACAATTATTTTATTATATCCATGAATTTTAGCCCATCCTCTTATCAAAGGTTTTATTGCTGTATAGTCTCTAATTTTAGTAATTTTTTTAATTCTACAATTAAACTTAGAGCCAATGAAACTTTCATGTACAAATATATCTCCAACCTTTAATTTATTTTGTAAAAATAACTGAGCCATTCTTGCTGAACTTCCTGTTCCACATGGAGATCTATCAATAGCATTATCTCCGTAAAAAACTGCATTTCGTGAGGAAGCTTTGGGGTCAATTACATTACCTGTCCATAAAATATGTGAAACATTTTTAATTGACTCGTTATACGGATGGATAAATCTATCTAAATATTTTTTATTTATTTTATCTCTTATTTCCCTGGAATATGAAATAAGTTGCTCAGCTTTATAGTCTTCAAGGTCTGAATAATTTTTTTGCTTTTCGATTATAGCATAAAAATTACCACCATATGAAACATCAAAATTTATTTTTCCTAAATTATCAGAAATTACAGACAAGTTTTTATCAGTAAGAAAACTATCAACATTTTCTATTTCTACCCAACTCACTTTATTATCTTTTTTTTGATAAGTTACTTGAATAACACCAGCTGGCACCTCTATATTTAGAATACCTTCAACTTTAGGCTTTAGCAAATTTTCTTCTAGAGCAATTGTAACTATGCCAATTGTACCATGACCACACATTGGTAAACAACCAGACGTTTCCAAAAATAAAATAGCAAAATCATTTTTCGAATTCTGTGGAGGAAAAATCATTCCACCACTCATCATGTCATGACCTCTTGGTTCAAACATTAATGATTTTCTAATCCAGTCAAAGTTTTTTAAAAAATCTAATCTTTTCTCACTCATTGAAATTCCCTTCAAAATAGGTTTTTCTGATAAAATTAATCTAACGGGATTACCACAAGTATGTGCATCAATACATTCAAAAATGTGCTTACTCATATTTTTCCTCTATATAATTATTAATTCTTCTTTCAAGAGTGGGTAATGTAACTGTTCCATATTCCAAAATTTTTTCATGAAATTCTCTAATGTCAAATTTATCATTCAATTCGTTTTTTGCTTTGTTTCTTAGCTCACGGATTTTTAGTTCACCTATTTTGTATGATAAAGCTTGACCTGGCCATGAAATGTACCTGTCTATTTCAGTATTAATCTCATGTAAAGACAAAGCTGTGTTTTGTGACATATAATCAGTAGCTTCTTGTTTTGTCCAGCCTTTTGCATGAAGGCCTGTGTCTACTACTAATCGACAAGCCCTCCACATTTCGTAAGTATATTTGCCAAATTGTTCATAAGAGGTAGTGTAAATACCCATTTCATCAGCTAAGTATTCTGAATATAATCCCCACCCTTCACCATATGCTGATAAATATAAATTTCTTCTAAATTTTGGAATGCTATCACCTAACTCGCTATTTAAAGCACTCTGTAAATGATGTCCAGGAACAGCTTCGTGTACAGTTAAAGCAGGAATTGTATATAATGTTCTACTTTTTAAGTCATATGTATTGACCCAATAGTAACCAGGGTCAGTACTATTTTTTGAAGTGCCCACATATCTACCCCCTGTATATTTTGGAGCTATTGCGTCAGGAACGGGTGCAACTCCGTATGGTTTTCGAGGAAGGGTTTTAAAAAATCTGGGGAGTTGCTCATCTGCTCTTTTAGAAATATCTCTTGCATACATTAAAAGCTCATTAGGTGTTTTTGCATAAAACTGATCATCACTTCGAAGAAATTTAAAAAATTCACTGAAAGATCCTTGAAAATTTAATTCCTTAATAATTTTTAACATCTCTTTTTTAATACGTGCTACTTCGCTTAATCCAATTTGATGAATATCATCGGCAGTATATTGTGTACTTGTTGTGTAATAATTAATTCTATTTTGATAAAATTCAGTACCATTAGGAGTTTCAGAAACTCCAATGGAAATTCTTGTATTAGGATAATATTCATTTTCAAAAAAATCTTTAACTCTAATAAATTGAGGAATTACATTTTTTTCGATAGCATTTTTTGCTGCAATAAGTATTGAATCTCTTTGAGCATCAGTTATATCTTTTGGTAATTTTTTAAAAGGAGAGTAAAAATAATTTGACTCAAAATCGCTAGTTATATGGTCATCATAAGTAGATTCATATCCTGTAAATATAGCTAATGGTTGTGATACACCTTTCTCCAATCCTTGTCGAAGCAATGGCAAATATTGATCTACATATTTTGGTATTGAGTTGAGTTTATTTAAATATGTTTTAACCTGATCGTAATTATAAAATGGTTTTACATGATATACTAAACTGCTATGAAAACCTGAATCCGATAGCAGTGGATTTAGATACCTTTCAAAATCATAATATGCTACCTTATCATTTAAAATAAAAGATAATAATTCATAAGAAATGTTATCATTTTCATCAAGTTTATTAACATCGATATGTGATAGTTTTGACAATAGGTTTTGAGCAAATTCTTTTTCCCCCTTAAAATATTCCTCTGAAAAATTTCCAAGTGGATATTCTTTATAATCATAGGCTTTATTATTTTGATATTCTTCAATTATTGACTCTAATTTTTCATGTTCAGTTTTACACGAAAAAAAAATAAAAATTGATAAAACTAGAAGTTTGTATCTCATAATTTTAAAATCAAATTTTATTCTTAGATATAACTCCGTCAATTTTTCGAGTTATCATTAAAGGATTATCATCCTTTAATTCATCTGGTAGTAAATTTTGGGGGAAATCCTGATAACTAACTGGTCTAAGCCATCTTTTTATTGAATTAGTTCCAACGGCAGAAAATCTTGAATCGGTTGAGGCAGGGTAAGGCCCTCCATGCGTCATTGATGGGCAAACCTCAACACCAGTTGGTACACCATTGAATATAATTCTACCTACTTTTAATTCCAAAGCATTAATAATTTTATTATTTAAAAGCTCTTCGTTGTCCTCTGCTAATATTGTAGCAGTTAATTGGCCACCTATTGATTCGATTACCTGAAACATTTCATTTTGATCCTGACATTTTACGATTAATGAACATGGGCCAAAAATTTCATCTTGTAAATTTTTATCATTTATAAAATTCTTAGCGTTAACTGTCGAGATTACGTGATTTGGAAAATTAACTTTTTTCTTAATCTGTTTTCTTGTTAAAATTTTAACATCTTTATTTTTTTTGATTTTTTCTAACCCTTTATAATATGCATTACAAATATTTGGATGAAGCATACAAGAAGGTGATAGTTTTTCAATTTCCTCAACTAACTTATTCATAAATAAATCAAAACTTACTGATTCAAAAGAAATAATAATTCCAGGGTTGGTACAAAATTGACCAGATCCAATAGTTATTGATTTAGAATATATTTCTGCTAATTTAGTATATTCATTTTGGAGTTTTTTCGGAAATATAATTACTGGGTTTACACTTCCCATTTCAGCAAAAACAGGTATGGGATTCTCTCTTTTTGAAGCTAAATCATAAATGGCACGCCCTCCTTTTAAACTTCCGGTAAAACCAACCGCTTTGACTTGAGGATTATTTACTAATTTTACTCCAACCTCAATACCTTTGCTATTTAAATTTGAGAAAACTCCGTTTGGCATATTAGTTTTTCTAGCAGCTTGGATGATTGCAGCTGATACTAATTCTCCTGTTCCAGCATGCATTGGGTGTGATTTTAATATTACAGGACATCCAGCTGCTAAAGCAGATGCGGTATCACCACCAGCAGTAGAATAGGCTAGAGGAAAATTACTTGCTCCAAAAACTACGATAGGCCCGATAGGTGTTAACATTTTTCTTAGATCAGGTTTTGGAATTGGAAGTCGATCTGAAATTGAAGTGTCTATTGAAACTTCTTGAAAATCTCCCTCAATAAGAAGTTTTGAAAAAGATTTGAGTTGATTCATAGTACGTGATAATTCTGCCAGGCATCTGGCTTCAGTAAAGCCTGTTTCAGAACAATAAATATTTACTATTTCATTTGAAATTAATTGTAATTCATTTGCAATTTGATCTAAAAATTTAGCTTTCTTAATAGATGAAATAATCTTAAATTTTTTAAATGCTTGGTTAGCAAGTTTCACAGATTTTTCAATCTCTAAATCACTTGCCTCAAAGAAAGTATTTGTATTTTCAATATTTAACTTTGGATTAAATGTCTGAAAAGTTTCTGAAGAATTTGAAGACAAAGTATCTCCAATATAATTTTTACCAGTGATCATAATTAAAAGTTATACTTTGATAAATCAGGTCTATTTTTTATTCCTGTTTTAATAATTTCTAAAACATTCTCTCTTTCCGTTCCTGATAAAGGTTGTCTTGGCTTTCTTACATGTTCGGAGCCAATACCCAATATCGTTTCTGCTAACTTTATGTTTTGAACCAATTTTGGATTAATGTCTAATTCTAACAAAGGCAAAAACCATCTATATATTTCAATTGCCTGTTTTATTTTTCCTTGTAATTGTAATTTGTAAATTGCGACTGTCTCTTCGGGAAATGCACAAACTAGGCCAGCAATCCAACCATCAGCACCCATTAGTAAACTTTCAAGGGCTATTGTATCAACTCCGGTCATAATTTTCAATCTGGATCCAAAACTATTTTTTAATCTTGTTACATTAGAAATATCTCTGGTTGATTCTTTGACAGCCATAATATTTTCATATTTTAATAATTCATCAAACATATCAATTGTTACTTCTACTCCATAGTCAACAGGGTTATTATAAATCATAATAGGCAGATTGGTTGAATTTGCAATTGATTCAAAATAACTTATTGTTTCTTTTCTTCCAGACTTGTATCTCATAGGGGGTAATACCATTAAACCACTTGCACCATATTTTTCAGCACATTTTACACTTTCTAAAGCGGATGTTGTTGATTGTTCAGCAACATTGACTATAACAGGGATTTTACCATTTACATATCTAACAGTATTTTCAATTAGAATATTTTTTTCACTTTGAGACAAAGTACTAGCTTCCCCTAACGATCCACCTAAAACAATTGCGTCAATACCGGCTTGCAGCTGAACATCTAAATTTTTGTTGAAAAGATCTAAGTCTAATTTGTCATCATTACTAAATTTAGTTGTAATTGCTGGCATAACTCCACTCCATTCCATATGAAAAATTTTATATTCAATATAATGTTTTTTTACTAATTTATTTTGGTCTAATTTGTTACAAATAAGTCAGAAGCAACTCCATCAGTTAGGAATTTAAATTCTCTAGAAGTATGAATTTTATTTTTTGTTTTGACTAAAATACCCTTTTTAATTTTAAGCTCTATTTGCTCACTTAAATTATCTAAATTTAAACTAGAAAATTTTGATTTAATCAATTCTAAATCTATTCCGTCAGCAGTTCTTAATCCTATCATGATTATTTCATTTAATACATCAATTTCTGACAGTAATTCTGATTCATTGGGTAATATATTTTCATTAATTTTTTCAATATACTTTTGATTATTACTTATATTCCATGTTCTTGAAGTTCCATCAAATGAATGTGCTGATGGTCCAACCCCAATATATTTTTCTCTTCTCCAATATGTAATATTATTTTTACATTCATAACCAGGTTTTGAGAAACTTGAAAATTCGTAATTGCTATATCCAAGCTCTAACAACAAATTATATGAATAGTCAAATTGTAATTTCTGATCAATATCACTTACTTCTGTAATCTTATTATTTTCTATTAATTTTTTTAAAGCTGTTCTAGGCTCAATAGTTAATACATACGTTGAAATATGTGGTAAATCATATTTTAAACCAATATCAATATTTTTTTTCCATTTATCGATTGAACTTTCTGGAATTCCGTAAATTAAATCAATTGAAAAATTGGCAAAATTATCTTTAATTAATTCAATTGCTTTTTTTGCAGTTCTAGAATTATGACTTCGATTCATTATTATCAAATCAGAATCAAAAAAAGATTGAACGCCTAGACTTATTCTATTTATACTATTTTTTTTCCATCCTTTAATTTTTTTGGTATTAATATCATCTGGGTTACATTCCATCGTTATCTCAGCTTTATCAGAAATTTGATATTTTTTATTGATTGCATTTAATATTTTTTCCAAATCTAGGTCATCAATTATAGACGGGGTGCCACCTCCAAAATAAATTGAATTTATATCATCATTCAATTCATTTGATCTTAAATGTATTTCACTAATAATGGAATTAATAATTGAATCTTTTGATCTTAGGGATGTAGAAAAATGAAAGTTACAATAATTGCATGCTTTTCTACAAAACGGAATATGAATATATATACTAGCTATAACTTTTTTATTTTATCCTGATTCTTTTTTACAAAAGATGACCAACTGGAGTATTTTTCTCCTTCAATAATATTTTTTGAATTATAAAAATGGCAAACTGCTGCAGCAAGTCCATCAGTTGAATCTAGATTATTTGGCAATTCCTTTATAAAAAGTAAATTTTGCAGCATTTTTGCTACTTGCTCCTTACTTGCATTACCATTTCCAGTAATAGCCTTTTTTATTTTTTTAGGAGAATATTCCGTAATGGGTATTTCTCTTGAAAGACCAGCTGCCATTGCTATTCCTTGAGCTCTTCCCAGCTTGAGCATACTTTGAATATTTTTACCAAAAAATGGTGCTTCAATGGCTATTTCATCTGGATTGAAATCTTCAATCAAAGAAATTGTTCTTTCAAATACTAATTTTAATTTCAAATAATGATCTTTATGTTTAGTCAAATTCAATTCATTCATTTCAATTAAAGTCATTTTACTATCTTTCACTTTAATAATTCCAAACCCCATAATTGTAGTTCCAGGATCAATTCCTAAAATAATTTTTTCACTCATAACTACTATTCAGTTGATAATAAAATTGGCAAATCAAAAGTTACATCTACCACTTGACCCCTCTTAATTGCTGGATATAACTTTGGTAAGTTATATACTGTACTATCAAAGGATGAAACAATAATATCTTTATAATCTGAAATTTGATCTGAAACTTCAATTTTATCAATTGAAATTTTACCAAATTTATCGATTCTTAATACAAGTTTTATCGTATCGACTAAGGTTTTATTTAAAACCAAATTATTATTTTCTAAATTTAGTTTAAATTCTTCAGTGATGACTTTAGGAAAACAGTTATTTTTTTCTTGGATATCGTCAATATCAATGCAGTTCTCAAAAACGGGGTATTGATCTATTTCAGACCAACTAAAATATTTAAGCTCCTCAGCAATATATTCTTCAACAGATGTTTTTTTATTTAGTTCAAATTCACAAGAAAAGCAGAAAAAAAAACAAATAAAACCAAGGCTTCTTATCACAATAAAATTAAATTAATTAATTTCATAAAGTTAATTGATTTTTTTAAAATTATTGCTATATGTGGGTTGATGTAATTATATTAATATTATCATTTACAATTATGATTGTTGGGATTTTGGGAAGTGTTTTGCCAATATTGCCTGGGCCTTTAACATCGTGGCTAGGTTTAATAATTTTACATTTTCATTCTTCGATTGAAATCCCATATTTTATATTGATATTCACCTTTTTAATTGCCCTAGCAATTTTTATATTAGACTACATAATTCCTATTTTTACCTCACAAAAATTAGGAGCATCAAAATACGGGGTATGGGGGGCTACAATAGGAACAATAATCGGAATCTTTTTCTCTCTTCCTGGTCTAATACTTGGGCCAATAATAGGTGCAATTGTTGGAGAGGCAATTTCAAAAAAAGGATTTAAGGATACATTGAAGTCTGCGGCTGGAGTAATTTTAGGTCTATTAGTTTCTGGTTTTGCAAAAGCAATAGCTTCAATTGGATATCTGTTTATATGGGTATTCTTTGTTATGACCCTCCTATTTTGATCCTCCACCCAATGTAAGAGTGGGGATAATTTCGGTCGTAAAAGAGTTAGAATTTTTTGTTAATCCATACCATTTTGAATTCATTCTATCTACTAGTAACTCAACGGACCTGTTACCAATCACAGAACCGTGTTGATATATAGTAGTAAGTTTTGGGCAAGAATACTCCGAAATGGTTGTGTCACCAAAACCCACAACAGAAAGTTCTTCAGGAATTTTAATCCCTAAACCTCTAGCAATATTTATAGAAATCACGCCACATAAAATATCAGCTGAAATTATTGCATCAGGTTTATTTTTTTCAATAAATTTTTGTATTTCAATATGTTTGTCTAAACTTTTTGAAATTCTTAGTATTAAGTTTTTATCAAAATATCCAAAAAAATCATAAGAAGCTTTTCTAAAGCCATTAGCTCTATATTTGCCAACATTTAATTCGTTAATTGTTGTAACAAAACCAATTTTTTTTCTTCCTGATTCTTTAAAGCTTTTTACTTCATTATATATGGCATCAAAATCATCAATAATGACTTTATCACAATTAATTTTATCAGTAACTCGGTCAAACATTACTATCGGAGTTTCTTTCATAGTAAATTCCTTAATGTGTGAAAAATCATTTTTATTCAAGGTTTCTTCAGACATTGCTATAATAACTCCATCAACATTGCCTCTCGATAAAATTTGTAAACTATCAATTTCCTTGTTAATGGATTCTCTGGTGGTTACAGTTATAACATCATAACCATGTTGATCAGCAGCATCATGAATTCCATCTAAAACTTTTGAATAAAATCGATTTAAAATATCTGGTATTACAACTCCAATAGAAAGGGTTCTATTACTTTTTAGACTCAACGCAATTTTATTAGGTTTATAATTACGTTTCTTAGCTAACGCTTTTACTTTTTCAATAGTTTGTATACTAATCTCTGGGCTATCGTGTAATGCTTTTGAAACAGTCGAAACTGAAACTTTAAGCTCTTTTGCCAATTCTTTTAACGTTATCATTAATTAGTCAAATGAAATTCTTTAAATGTTGATACATTAGAATCTCCACCTATAAAAACTTGAAACATTCCAGGCTCAGATTCCCAAATATTATTATAAGAATAAAATTCTAAAAGTGAATTTTCAATTTCAAAATTGACAGTTTTACTTTCTCCAGGGCTTAATTCAATAATTTTAAATCCCTTTAATTCTTTCATTGGTCTAGCTATACTTCCCACTACGTCTCTTATGTAAAGCTGAACAATTTCCTTTCCCTTAAAAGACCCTGTGTTTTTTACTTTAATTGAAGCAGTGATTTTAGAGTTTTTTCCGATGTCTTCAGGACTTTTAGCATTAAGAATATCTCGAAAACTTTTACTTATTTTATCTGAACTCATTTTAAAATCTGAATAAGTAAACTCTGTATAACTCAGTCCGTGTCCAAAAGCATACAGGGGGCTGTTCTCAACGTCAGCATATCCTGAGTTAGTAACTTGTTCAATTGATGTACTTGGCCTTCCCGTATTTTTAAAATTATAATAAATAGGAACTTGCCCAACATTTCTAGGAAATGACATAGTTAATTTACCAGAGGGATTATAATCACCATATAATACCTGTGCTATTGCGTCTCCAGATTTTGAACCTAAATGCCATGCTTGAACAATAGCAGGGACATTTTGATCTTCCCAAGTCAAATCTAAAGGCCTACCGCTCATAACAACTAAAACAATATTTTTATTAACCTTTCTAATTTCTTTCAATAATTCCAATTGAAGCCCAGGTAAGCCAATATTTGTTCTACTTCTACCCTCTCCAGACTGGTGACCTTCCTCACCCAATACCATAATAACAACATCAGAACTTCTAGCAGCTAACTTTGCATCTTCAAAACCTGATCTATCATCATAATTAATTTTAACACGATTATGAAAGTTGGTTTTTCCATAATATAAATCAACCCCTTTTTCATAAACAGTTTTATTACCCTTATACTTATTCATTCCTTCAACAACAGAAACTGCTGAATTATATACAGCTTGTGATCTCCAATTTCCAAGGGGACTATTTTTATCATCAGCCAATTGACCAATAATTGCTATTTTTTGATTTTGTTTTTTTAACGGTAATAATCCATTATCATTTTTTAATAAAACAATAGATTTTTTGGCTGCATCTAAAGCAACCAT
>MDTC01018986.1_pt1 | contig 14749 bp, 17 predicted proteins | sample 811181 | NCBI WGS metagenome assembly MDTC01 (sample SAMN05326644, study PRJNA326480) | marine metagenome | isolation source: seawater | place: Pacific Ocean: North | collected 2011 | reverse complement strand
TGGTATTAGATGTCTAATTTTATAAATGATGATACAGTATATATGATGCATTTGAAAGGACTGGAAAATATACTAATAGATATGGATGGTGTGTTGCTTGATACAGCTTATGATAATTACTTCTGGCAAAAACATATTCCCTCGAAGTACGCAAAGTTAAATTCATTGAGTGAGGACCAAGCTATCAAGATAACACACACACTTTTTAATTATAAAAAAGGTAGTAAAGATTGGTATGATCTTGATTATTGGTCTAATATGCTTGGTATTGACATAGAACAGGAAAAACTTTCTAAAGATATGTTGGATAGGATACAACTCAAAGAAGGTGCTTTAGCTTTTTTGGAAAATAATTACCAGAACAAGAATTTATTCCTCGTTACAAATGCACACATTAAAACACTAAGAATAAAAATGAAAAAGTTCCCACTAACCAAGTATTTTAAAATGGTCATCTGTTCTCATGAATTGAAACATGTAAAAGAAGAAATAGCATTTTGGTTTATACTAAGAAACAGACTAGGGATTGATTACAAAAAAACTTTACTTATCGAAGATACGATAGATAATATTAAATCTGCATATCATGCAGGACTCAAATCAGTGCTAATTGGAGACTCACTCGCAAACTTTAAGGATACCCCTTCTTTTGAGGACTTATCTTCTTTTTCTCCTAGCTTGAAATAAATTAATGCTCTCGTTCGTAAAGTCTTTTGGAAATATCTCATCAACGTAAATAGCACCAGACTTATTTCTATAAATAATTAACCTATGAATCATTTCATCACCAACAGTATAAAAGACATCTTTCTTCCTGAACCTTTTTGTAGTCAAAAAGTGTGAGCCAAGCGATTTTGATCCTAATATTCTTATGTATCTCTCTTTACCCTTTAGAGTTTTAGCAGGCAAAAATGTTTTAGCATAGACATTTTTAAAATTTTTAGCTTCTAGCTTAACACTCCTATAGACACCAATGCCTTGAACGTATAGAAGACTACGAATGTGGTTTATATTTTTTGAGTGATCAAGATATTGCTCTCGAACGATGACTCTAAAGTTACTATTTTTTTCTTTACTAAGTCTTTTCGTCAAGGACTCATTATCAATAACTGCGAGCTTCGTAGAATAGTTTAGTGATCCCAATTTTTTTTCTCTTTTCCAATTCTCTAAATAGATATATTTCATATTACAGTTTTAGATTCTCTTCCTCATCATTATGCCAACGTCTTAACAACTTATCTCTAGTAATATCCGATAAATTAGATATGTTACTCTGCAGGTTTTTTATTATATCAACGTTTGTTATAAAATCTTGTAAAGTCGCTAATTTAAAATTATTTAGATGGCCAGACTGCCTACTACCAAAATAGTCACCAGAACCTCTGATCACCAAATCCTCTTCTGCAATCTTGAAACCATCGTTGTGTGATACTAGCGAGTCTAACCTCCTGTCGGCATCTTCATTGAGAATAGTCTTGTATGCTAAATAACAAAAACCTTGGTGCGAGGATCTTCCAACCCTCCCTCTTAATTGATGTAGTTGCGATAGACCAAACCTATTAGAGTCCTCTACGACAATACATGTTGCATTTGGTATATCTACACCAACCTCAATCACAGTAGTGCACACCAAAATATCTATCTTACCATTCCTAAACTTTTTAATAGTATCAACCTGCGTTTTATCATCTAATTGACCATGGAGAATTGCTATATTGTAGTTATCGAAGATTCTGGATATGTCGTCGTAAGTGCTATAGACAGACTCTAACTCAGAGGATTCGCTCATATTAATAGAGGGACAGACCCAAAAAACTTGCTCACCAACATTAAGACGATGTTTAATCTTAGAATACATATCACTACGATTGTCTAAGTCCACGCGCTCAGTAATAATATTTTTCCTACCTTTTGGCATATCTTTGATAGTGGTGTAGTCGAGACCTTGATATAAAACTAATGCTAGTGATCTTGGTATAGGTGTAGCAGACATATAGATTAAATGTGGTGACTTACTAGATGAATCTCTATTATCGATAAAGGATGATCGTTGATTAATACCAAATTTATGTTGTTCATCAATTATGCAAAGGCCTAAGTGTTTAAAAGAAACCGATGGATTGAGAAGTGAATGTGTACCGATAATAATATCTATAGACCCATTTTTTAAACTTTTAAGCGTTTCATTCTTGAATTGTGTTGGCATGCTGTTTTTTAAATATGATACTTCTATATCTGTTTGCTTAAATAGATTTTTAAAATAATTATAGTGTTGATCTACAAGTAGTTCAGTAGGAGCTAGAAAGCTAGTCTGAAAACCTGACATGTATGTTGCATATGCACTGACAGCACTTACGATTGTCTTACCACACCCTACGTCTCCTTGAATTAATCTCGCTGAAGCCTGGCCCTCAATAAAATTGTTACAAATAAGATCAATGGCTTTATATTGAGATTTAGTTAGCTTGAAAGAAAGAGAATTTATGAAACTTGTTATTTTATTCATATCAAACTCAAATTTATAAGACTGTTTTCTTTTGATTTTATTTTTAATTTCATCCATTCTTATATTTTTTGAAATGATTTCCTCTAGAATAAATCTCCTCCTCGATTTTTCAAATTCGCTCACAGCGGTACTATAAGTGCTTGCAGAGGGAAAATGACAGCTTTCAAGTGCGTCCAGATGATTAGGTATGCCTAATGTCTCAAGTATACTTTGATCAAATATATCCTCAGAATTTTTAACGTGAAGATAATCTAGGACAAACCTAATTAGTTTTCTTATTTTATTCTGAGATATTTGACGGCGTGTATTATAGTATGGAACAATCTTCTCTAGGTTTATCTCATCTTCTATGAGTTCGATCTCAGGGTGTATCATAACTTTTTTGGTTGATTTTGAGCTCATTATTCCAAAAATTCTTATTCTGTCTCCTACTTTTAAATGTCTATAAATTATTGTTTTATGGATAAATCTTATTTGCAAAGTCTCACTTTGGACTACGACTGATATTATTAGATTTTTTTTAAAGCCTCTAGTAAAAAAGATTTTTTCGATAATACCAATGAAAAGACATTTATCGTCGTGGTTACTATTATGTATATCTGAAATATGAGTTTTATCAATTAACTGATGAGGAAGGTATAGTATCAGATCAGTGATTCTCTTAATGCCAATATTGTTAAGTTTTTGTTTAGTAGCTTCGCCAACACCGGGCAATGTCTCTAGTGAATTATCCTCTAACTGTGTTTGTTTTGGCATCTATCATGAACCATCTACCAAAATCGCATCCATTTCTACTTCTACATCTAATGGTAATTTGCTCACCTCGACTGCAGCCCTAGCTGGATACGGCTTTACGAAAACACTCTCCATTGCTTTATTAACGGAAGAAAAATTTTCTAGGCTTTTTAAATATACAGTTATCTTTACAAAATTAGTTGAATCACAGCCAGCCTCATTCGCAATAGACATAAGATTTATCAGTACTTGATTCACCTGTAACTCAAAGTCTTGAGATATTAATTTCATAGTTTCTGGTACAAGCGGAATTTGTCCAGAAATGAAGATCAAATTACTACATTTTATTGCTTGAGAATAAGCGCCAATAGCTTGGGGTGCTCTTTCAGTAATAATCTGTTTTTTTTCTATCATGGCTTCTTTCTTGTATATCCAGAATCTTTAAGTTTTTCTAAGTAATCGTGCCAGTACATTTGATAGTTTTCGCATAATTCATGAAGATATTCCCACGTGTAAAGGCCGGTATTATGCCCATCATCAAAAATCAATTTGACAGCATAGTTGCCGACAGGCTCAATCTTATCTAACATTACATGCTCTTTGCCTTTTTGAAGCACTTCTTGTCCAGGCCCATGTCCCTTAACTTCAGCAGATGGAGAGAAACATCTTAAGTATTCTATTGTCAGATTTTCCTTTAGCCCATCCTCAAATGATAGTGACAAAATGTTATTTTTTTTTATGTACCTTATTTCTAATGGCTTAATCATACTTAAATTATATCTTATATGATATTAATTTAATAGATTAAGAAGTTTGTCTCTTAATATGATGATTTAGCTCTCGGGTGAGTTTTATTATAAACTTTTTTAATGTAATCAAAATTAACACTTGTGTATATTTGAGTGGTACTGATGTCTTGGTGACCAAGGAACTCTTGAACTGCCCTTATATCACCTGATGACTCTAAGAGATGTGTTGCGCAAGAATGCCTAAGTACGTGTGGATTGATTACATAATTTAGTGATTTTTTTTTGCACCAGAAAATGAGCCTTTGTTGAATTGATCTGTTAGATATGCGTTTTCCATATTTATTTAAAAAAAGAGCGGGCTCGTTTTTGGAAACTATTTGTTCCCTGATTTTAATCCATTTCATGACCGCTGATAAAGCACATTCTCCAACGGGAAGATACCTAGCTTTCTGTCCTTTACCCTCTACTATCAATAATTTACTCTTTAGATCTATCGAAGATAAGTTTAGTGATGTAGTTTCACTTAATCTTAATGCTGAGCTGTACATTAATTCGATAATTGCCTTATCTCTAACGGCCTGAAGTGTGTCCTCTTTGATGTCACAAAGTGTATTTATGTCCGAAATTGACATGACCGTAGGAATCTTAGACTGACGTTTAGGTGATAGAAGCTTCTTACATGGATTTTTATCAATTAGTTTTTTCTTACATAAGAAGTTAAATAATGAGGAGATAGTGGATTTTTTTCTTGCAATAGTTGATGGATTTAAGCCTAACTTATTAAGTGACGATATATAGTCTTGTAAACTAGCTGTTGTAATTGCAGATATTTCATTGGTCTCGAAATTATTTTGAAACTGTGCCAAATCGATTGAATAGTTCTTTATAGTAAGTTTACTATATTGTTTTTCAAACTTAATATAGTCATGAAATTTTTTTATGAGTACCTTAGTATCACTAGACATTGATCGTGGCCTCATACTCAATAGTGCTAGGACCTGAAAGTAGAAGATCTTTGCCCTTTTTTTTAACGATTAGCTCTCCACCACGCTGTTTAATAGAGATTGGTTTATCAGCTACCAGTTCTCCATGAACTTCATAAAATAATGAAGCAACAGCAGTCGCACCGCTCCCACATGATTGTGTCCAACCGGCACCAGCCTCATACACTGTTACAGAAAGTTTTTCACTCTCTAGATTAAAAATATCACTAGGTTTATCAAGAAATTCAATATTAAGAAGATTTTTGTGATAATTATCAAAATAGTCTGTAATAATATTTTTTTCGTTTGTAGTACATTCGTCAACAATAACGCAGTGTTTGTTTCCAAGATCGATCAAATAAAAATTTATTGGATGATTGATAAGATTGATATGGACATTTTGTTTTTCAAAAGAATCTGAGTAACAAACATTGTTATCTATGAATTTAAAAGCGCGTGGTGAACCCATAGATGCCGTTATTACTTTTTTGTCATCTATTGTCACAGAATATTTTATGTTTGCTATGTCTACCGAAATTTTAGGATAATTATACTCTGAATTGAGATATAGCATTATTGCACGCAAACCGTTCCCACATTGGTATGCTCTCGAGCTATCATTATTAAAAATTTGGCAAAGAATAGTTCTAGAGTTTTCTTCGTAATCAATCAGAAGTAATTGATCAAAATCTGTACTTATGTTCTTGATAATTTTAGAAACAACAGTCTCTGATAATTCACATTTCTCTTTAGCAAGGTCAATAAGGATAAACTCATTACCCTGACTATTCATTTTAGTAAATGTTATTGCCATATTTCTACTCAAGATATCTTTCTTCGTCACCAAGAATATCTGAAAATGTCTCTTTGCCGCGAATGCAAGTAACATTACTATTAGAAATCAAATATTCAGCTATCCTGGGTCTAGAATTGTAATTAGATGATAAAACAAAACCATAAGCACCTGTATCCTGAATTACAACAAGATCTCCAATATCTGCTGTGATATAACGATCTTTTCCGAAAAAATCAGCAGTCTCACAGACTGGTCCTACTACATCAAATAGTGCCACAGGAGCAGTGTTTTCTTTTACTGAAGATATTTTGTGATAAGCGCCATATAATGGTGGTCTAATAAGATCATTCATACCAGCGTCTACGATAATAAAATTTTTACCATTAGGATTATTTTTTTTCTCAATGACTTTTGTAACTAAAATGCCAGCATCACCAACGATAGACCTTCCAGGCTCAAATATAAGTTTGAGATTCGTGCCTTTGAATACTTCAATCAAAGAACGGACATAATCTCCTCTTTTAGCGGGGGATTCGTTGTTATAGCTAATCCCCAGTCCACCTCCTAAGTCGACATGAGTTAGGTTAATTTTGATTTTTTTAAGCTCATTGATAAGGGACAAGACTTTTTTAGCCGAGTCAGTAAAAGGCTTTATATCAGTTATTTGAGAACCTATGTGATAATCGATGCCACAAATATTAAGTGACTTATAATCACTTATCGTTTTAAATGTACTAAGAACATCATCTTGACTAATACCAAATTTATTTTCAGATAATCCAGTTGTGATATAAGGATGAGTTTTTGCATCAATTTCAGGATTAACCCTCAGGGAGATATTTGCCTGAACATTCAGAGAGGATGCTATAGAATCTATTCTATGAAGCTCACTTTGTGATTCTACGTTGAAACAGTAAATTTTGCTTTTTATTGCTAATTCTATTTCCTCGTTAGTCTTACCTACTCCAGAGAAAACAACTTTGGATGTATCGCCTCCTGCTCTCACTACTCTTTGAAGCTCTCCGCCAGAAACAATATCAAATCCCAAATTTTTTTTTGCAAACAAAGATAAGATAGATAGATTAGAATTAGCTTTAACTGAATAACATATTAAAGTGTCTGTGTTCTTTAACTCACTTATGTATTCATCAATGTTCCTAGCAATTATATTTTCAGAGTAAAGATAATATGGGGTTTGTATTGTCTGACCTAATTCTTTAATATCAATATTATCGAAATTGAGAGTCTCGTTTACATATTTAAGCGTCATTTCTGTTATTAATAAATAAAGCGTTTACCGTAATTTTTTTAGATAGCGTGTCAGGCACTGTCAATGGGCCCTTATTACCGCATGCAGATAATGCGACAGAAAATAATATAACGGAGCAAATAAGAGCAAGTTTTCTAAAAAAATGAGTCACCTTTGAATACATATGTTACATTATAAGCTTAAAAATTATCGTCTGCTAGCAATGAAACAATTAAATGATCAAAATGTTATAACAATTGGTGATAAAGACACAGCATCTGCAGTTCTTTTTTGGTTCCATGGTTATGGTGCTAATAATTGGTCATTTGAACCAGCAATGAAAATGTTAAATCTGCTATTAGATGATCGCCTATTTATTGTTATACCTAATGCGCCAGAGAGAGATGGCAAAAGGTCTTGGTATCCTTTGCCAAAAGTAAAAACTGATGGTTTAGTTATAGAGGACTACGAAGGACTAAGAGAAGCTCATAAACTAGTAGACGCACTAATTGATGTATGTGGCTATGATGGTGCAATAATTGTGGGCGGATTTTCTCAAGGAGCTGCACTCTCACTAAGCTATCAACTAGAAAATAGTGCAAAAATCAAAGCTTGTATAGCTCTATCTGGGTATATGCCAAACGCAGAGAACTACCGCATGAAAAGAGCTGAGGATGCAAAAATATTTATAGCACATGGCACAAACGACAATGTAATTTCTTTTGATAGTTACGAAAAAACAATACAATTTCTCGAGACCAAATGCAAAAATATACACAAGCATGAAGGTGACTTTGGGCACACAATCACTAAAGAAGTCACTGCTGAAATGACTGATTGGATTAGTAAATTAATATAGAGTCTAGATTTACTAGACTCATTATATTATTTATTTAGGTTCTTTGTATCTATTGGCTGCAGCTATCGCAGTTTCGCTACCGTATTTTTCATTGATTTTTTCTACGGATTCGAAGTGGTCAGCTCTACGGTGTGTCAAACACATTCCTTTTTTATCTACACCCCATAGTGCATAAGCAATAAATGTTTTGAGATGATCAGGTGTCTGATCCATGTGCGGAATACCGAATCTGATCAAAAGATTATTTCGATCTGCGCCGCCTTCTTTTTGTTCCTTCATTATACGTTGAACTTCTTTTTGAAGATCTCTAACATCATCTCCATTCCAAGTTCCTACTACTGTCCCATCTGGTAATATTATATCATCACCTTGTGGCACTGGATGATCTGCCATAACAATTCTCCTTATTTTTTAACAATTAACAATAATATTATAAAGAAAAAAAATTATCTATCTATCTATATTTACTGCTGACAGGAAAAATTGCTTACATATGAATTGCGAAATGCTAAGCCTATAAGCTGCTCATTCTCGTATTTTTTATAAAACGCTGCGTTATCGGCTATCTCTTTTTTGATAAAGTCTTTTAGTAGCGATGCAGAGACTTCTAAATCGTTTGGTTTGCAGAAAATTTCCATTTTGTGCTCTCTGTATGTAAGTTCATTTGCCCAATCTAAGCCAGCTTCTAGACCATAGAGGTAAGAATCAAATTTAGAAGAATTAATGTTTTCCAAGAATTCTTTAGTTGTCGGTTGAGATGTAAATCCTTGTGTGGAAAGAATAGAGAATACGAGTAATATAAATAACGATCTCATTATTTTTTAGCGTTCTTTTTTTGAAGTGATGTTAATACTAACTTAGCATTCTTCAAGACATTCTTTGGGGAGGTTGATCCGATGTTCTTTCTTGAGCTGACTGAATGTTCTACCGAGATATAATTATAAACATCTTTTTCGATTAACTTAGAATATTTGGTAAATTCTTCTATTGAAAGTTCGTCCATAGACACATTGTTTTTTTCACAATATTTAACAATCGCACCGACTATATGGTGAGAGTCTCTAAATGCAACCCCTTTGGATGACAAATATTCAGCTAAATCCGTAGCCGTAGAAAATGATGAATCAGCTAAGCTGTATGCATTTTTTTCATTCAACTTAAGCGTCTTTATGAGTTTATTAATAATACTAATTGAGGAGATCGTTGTGTCAATAGACTCAAAGATAATATTCTTATCCTCTTGCAGGTCGCGATTATATGTCATTGGTAGCCCTTTCAATAAGACAAGCAAACTCATCAAATTCCCGTAAACGGATCCAGACTTTCCTCTAACAAGCTCTGGTACATCAGGATTCTTTTTTTGAGGCATGATGGACGAGCCAGTGCAAAACCCCTCATCAATTTCTATAAGTTTGAATTGTGGGTTCATCCACAGAATAAGTTCTTCAGAGATTCTCGACAAATGCATCATTATCATTGTATTAGAGTATGCGTAATCAACTACATAGTCTCTATCACTGACAGCATCCATCGAATTCCTCGTGACTTTATCAAAACCAAGTTTTTTTGCTACCATTGCCCTATCAAGTTTTAGGGAAGAGCCAGATAGTGCGGCAGACCCAAGAGGCAAAGAATTAATCATTGATCTTACGTTATGCAATCTCTCTTCATCTCTTGATATCATTTCATGCCATGCAAGCAAATGATGTCCAAATGTAACTGGTTGGGCTATTTGTAAATGAGTATATCCGGGAAAAATACTCGCATGGTATTTAACAGCTAAGGTAGCTAGCGTTTTACGAAGCTCTCTTATTTCATCTATCGTTATGTCAAGCAATTGTCTCAGATAAATTTTAATATCTGTAGCTATCAAATCGTTACGCGATCTTCCGAGGTGTATCTTTTTTCCTAATTCTCCTATCAAGTCGACAAGAGCACTCTCAATATTCATATGGACATCTTCTAGCTCGACTGTCCATGGTAACTCACCATTGTCAGCAAGCTGCCGCAATTTTTTGAGACCAACTTTTATTTTTTTTAGTTCTTTTTGAGTAATATGGCCACATTTACTCAGCATTTCAACATGAGCTTCTGTTACCGAAATATCTACTTCATAAAGAACAATATCTATAGTCAAACTTTGGCTAAAATCTAATACATCCTCGTTAATCTGTTTTTTAAACCTTCCTGACCAAGTTTTATTTTTCATAGCTATTTTTTATCTCAATGATATATTATTTAATAACAAGTATACTATACATCAATTCAGGAAATAACAAATATGCAAGATACTATCAGGATTGCGACAAGAAAAAGCCCCTTGGCACTTGCACAGTGTAACAAAGTAATAGATATGCTCAGGGATAAGACGAGTGATTATAAATTTAAATTAATACCAACCACAACTTCAGGCGATACAGTTAGCGTAGATAATTTTAAATCAAACGGCGGAAAAGGATTATTTATAAAGGAACTTGAGCATAGTTTGCTTAATAATAAGGCAGATATAGCCGTACACTCGATGAAAGATGTGCCAGCAGAGCTAGATTCAAGATTTGACATCATGCCAGTTTTAGAACGTGAATGTCCTCAAGATATAATGATTTCGAAGAAATATCATAACTTACACAACTTGCCGAAAAACGCCAAAGTTGGGACATCTAGTCCCAGAAGAATGGCTTTATTACGGGCGATCTCGCCTGACTTTGAGATAGTAGAAATCAGAGGCAATATTGGCACAAGGCTAAAGAAACTAGAAGAAGAAAAATGTGATGCGCTTATTTTGGCAGCAGCAGGTTTACATAGACTTAATTTAAGTGAAAAGATCACAGAGTACATTCCACAAGATAGTTTTGTCCCGTCAGCTGGCCAAGGTGTGTTGTGCATAGAGTTCCTGAAAAAAAATAAAGGAGTAAAAAAAATAGTCTCTAATTTAGCAAATCATGAGCTTAATGTGTGTGTAACTCAAGAGAGAGAATTTGTGAGGACTATTTCTGGTGATTGTAATTCGCCAATAGGTGTTATAAGTAGGGTAGATAAAGATAAGTTCACTCTAACTGGATACGTTTCTGATATCAAAGGTTGCTCATTCATAAAATCGAAATATGAATGTAAAATCAAGGACTCAATGAAAGCAGGCAGAATTTTTGGCAAGATTTTTATTCAACAAGGTGCTAAAAAATTATTGGAGTCATGATCAATATTATTTGTACATCGAATTTTGATGGATTAGAATCAATGCAAGACAGTGTTTCAAGACTAGGACATAAGTTTATTCTAAAACCATTAATTGAAATAAATCATATTAGGGTATCAATAGAGTCATTAGATCACATTAGACAGAGTGATGTGTGTATTTTTCAGAGTAAAAATGCAACTAATCAATTGAAAGATTTTAAAGACTCATTTAGTAAAGACAAAGAGTATTATGCTGTAGGAGTCTTTACTGCGAAATCTGTAGAAACATCAATTAATGTGAAATGCAAATACCCTAGAGACAATTACTCAAGCAAGCACCTGATAAAGGAGTGTAAGCTTGACATCATGAGTGGCAAGAAAATAGTCATTCTAAAGGGAAATGGTGGGCTAAGCATCATTAAAGAGTCACTTAAAGAAAAAAATATTGTAAGAGAAATTATAGTTTACGAAAGGGAGATCCAAAAAGATATAATCAATACGGAGGATTTTGTAGCTAGCGCGAGGAATGTGATTATCTGTATGAGCCAGGATGCGCTGAAGTCACTATGTAATCATTATCATGAGATAATAAAAAGAAATGAGACTTTCTTAATAGTACCAAATGATAGATTTATGTGCGACGAAATAAAAATCTTTAACAAAGTTTTTACATTGAAATCATCGGAATACCAAAAAGAAATATTGAATATTATTCAAAATAACTAATGACTATTGATAAATTAAAAATCATCTTAGCGGGTAGCGGTTACCTGAGTAATTATATAATCAAATTAGCAGGACAGTTTGAACATCAATCTATAACGGAATACTCAAGAACAGAAAAGAATAACAAATATACTCAATATATCCACAAAGACTTTGATGATAATTCTTGTCATCTAGATGAAGTTACAGATAGTAGTTCAATAATTTACATGGCACCACCAAGGCAAGACAGAGATGGCGATATAAGATTAGGGAATTTTCTAGAGAAATTGAGCAAAAGAAAGATTCACAAGATAACTTACATCAGCACGAGTGGCGTTTATGGCGACTATAACGGTGGTCTAGTTGATGAAACCAGCAAACTACAACCTATTACAGAAAGGGCAAATAGAAGATTGGCAGCTGAGAATATGATTCAAGAATACTCTTCTGTTTCGTCTAATGCTTACATTATCTTGCGTGTCCCTGGTATATACGGGCCTGGCAGACTTCCAATAGATAGAATTAGAAAACAAGAGCCAATATTACGTGAGAGTGAATCAAAAAAAACAAATCTTATTCATGTTGAAGATTTAGCGCGAATATCTTGGTTATGTCTCACATCCAATATTGAGAATGAGATTTTCAATGTGAGTGACGGTTCTCCGATTACAGTGACATATTTTTACAAAGAAATATGTAAAATTGTTGGCTTAAAAATGCCGCCAGAAATAAGCATGAGTGAAGCAAATGAATGTTTTTCAGAAAAAAGATTAAGTTTTTTAAAAGAATCCAGAATACTTGATATATCTAAAATGAGGAAATTCTTTCCAGGTCAAATAAAATACGAAAATATTATAGAAGGTATAAAGAAGTCACTTTGAATTGATCCACTTGATAAGAGGCTTCCATTCTTCACGGTCTTGCGCTGTTAAGGATTCACCCATTTCAAAGATCCCCAAACCAGACCGTGCCGATTTTATATAATTAGTGTTATCTCTGAAAGCAGTGACATATTTAATTCCTCTCTCCTTAACAAGATAATCATCTAGTTCTAAAAATATGTTCGTGTTCGCTCTGCATCGGTTGGCTACAAGACCAATTTTGACTCTTTTTCTTACGATAGGACCCATGGACCTTAGAGAAGAAATGAAATCTTTGGCAGCCCTCATATCAATGGGTGATGGCATAACTGGAACAATTATAACATCTGCTTTCTTAATGTAATTTTCTAGTCTAGAGCCATAGAGAGATGCGGGTAGATCATAGATTATCACTGAGTCTTTATTTTTCTTTTGAATTTTATTAAATTTTTTCGTGCCAGATATTTTAGGCTTAGACAACGGTCTTGCTTTAATCCATTGCATGCTAGATTCTTGTGGGTCTAGGTCTACAAGGTGTACAGTTAATCCACTCTGAGCATAATAAGCTGCTAGATTGACCGCTAAAGTAGATTTGCCAGATCCGCCTTTAGAATTATAGAACATTACGCTTTTCATATAATCTATAATTTTGATGATATCAAAGTAATCAGAAACAAGCTATATGTACTTACAGGATAATGCGAACAGGTGCATGGTCAGATGTTCTAGGTTCTTCTGGACACCATGATTTGTGTCTAGTATCTTTGTCAATGATGTACTCAGAACACTTATCAGCTATAGTCTTTGTACAGAGTATTAGATCTATCCTATAACCTATGTTTCTATGGAAACAACCAGCGCGGTAATCCCACCAAGTATAAGTTTTTTCTGGAAATTGAAATTTATTAAATATATCTATTAGACCTAAGTCCAATAGTTTTTTTAGAGAATTCCTTTCATTAGGCGAACAAAGTATCTGGCCTTTACATGCTTCAGGGTCTGGGACATCATCATCAGTCGGAGCAATGTTGAAATCACCAAGTATGACAAAATTATCTGTTTTCGATATGATGTTAGATGAGTAGTCATAAAGCATATCAAGCCAGTCAAGTTTATATTGATACTTATCAGAATCAATAGATTTGCCATTAACCACGTATACGTTCAAAATGGTAATGTTTTCATACACTATAAGGATAGACCTCATTTCTGTTTTATCAATGTGTATAGGGTTTAGCTCAAATGAAGAAGGCTTCTTTTTTGAAATTACAGCTACACCGTTATATGTTTTTTGACCACAGTAAACTGAATGATAGCCAGAAGACTCTATTGCATCACTTGGAAAGCAATCATCAGTAACTTTTGTCTCCTGAAGTACTAACACGTCTGGCTTGTAATCCTGAAGATACTTAAGCACGTTTGGTAATCTAACTTTAATAGAATTCACATTCCATGACGCAATAATCATATATCTAAATTTTTTACAGAGCTATACTCACTACTAATGAACTGTTTTCGCATGTCGACGTCATCACCCATAAGCTCATCTACAACTTGGTTACCGTCCTCTAGAGGCAAAACCTGCAGAAGTTTACGAGATTTTGGATTCATGGTCGTCTCTTCCAGTTGGGAGGGATTCATTTCACCTAATCCTTTGTACCTTTGTAAAGAAAAACTAGACTTTGACATGTCTATAAGTTTATCTAAACATGCGAATAACGATAGATTATTTTCTTTGTTCTCATCGGCTTTTGATATAGAAAAGGTATTGTTGGAATAACTAGATAAGCCTAAACTCACAAGGTCAGAATAGTGTTCTGTTCCAAAGAAGTGTTTTGTTAAGGGTGCTAACTCAGATACTGTACCGTTATGTTTTTTTATTATAGCGATTACCGGGTCTGTAGATGATTCATATACTGGTTTTAGAGAAAAGGCTAAGTTAACGGGTGTGTTCATATCTAGAAATTTCTCAAAGTTTTTACACCAACTTTCAAGTTTTGTTTTGGTTTTAAAATCATCTTGAGGGAGAGACTCAAAGAATGCTAGATTCTTTAAAAATGTGCGGTCTCTCTTTGGGGGAAACTTTCCAAGTATCTCAGTCATGGACTCATGTGATTTCAACAGTCG
>MDTC01219626.1_pt1 | contig 14754 bp, 12 predicted proteins | sample 811181 | NCBI WGS metagenome assembly MDTC01 (sample SAMN05326644, study PRJNA326480) | marine metagenome | isolation source: seawater | place: Pacific Ocean: North | collected 2011 | reverse complement strand
TTGTTCTAAGAAAGTGCTGAATTGCATGTGTGGCGCTTTTTCCGATAAGTGGTACGACGTCTCGAATCGTTGCGGTAAAGATGCGGGGCAACTGAAAGTGGAATGGGGGCGACACATCGACCCGGAGGATTTAAAAACTCTCCTTTCCTCCGGAGAGTACGATGTCGTCACTCTCGTCCACAATGAGACCTCTTGCGGAATAATGAACCCTCTTGTGGACATAATGGATGTCCTGCGAGAATTCCCGGAAGTCATCTCTGTCGTAGATGCTGTAAGTTCCTTCTCAGCCGTACCGATTCCGAAAGACGATCTCGGGATCGACGTCTTGTTAACGGGTACTCAAAAAGCCTTGGCGATGCCTCCCGGGATGGCCTTGCTTTCAGTTTCTCAAAGAGCAATGCAGCGAGCCGAAGAGGTGAATGATCGAGGCTATTATTTCGATTTTTTGGAATTCTATAAGAATCATGAAAAAGGGATGACTCCGAGCACCCCTGTTATTCCACTCATTCATGCGTTGGATCACACCCTTGACAAAATTTCCACCGAAGGTCTGGAAACTCGATTTGCTCGACATGCGCGCCTCAACGACAAGGTTCGAGCTTGGGTTTCACGAAATGGACTAGCACTTTTCCCTGAGGAGCAGTATGCGTCGCGCTCATTAACCTGCGTCAAAAACACGCGAGACATCGAGATCGCAGGTCTAATTGATGCACTCAAGAGAGAGAAGAAATTCTCTATCGACGGAGGTTACGGCAAAATCAAAGGTAAGACCTTTCGCATATCCAACATGGGTGACGAAACCGATGAATCAATCGACGAATTACTTACGGCCATCGACGAGTTACTTCCTCGATTTCTCCGTTCCTAAGCCTGCGGGCTTGGGTCTTATATTCAATCTAGGTTCTCGATAAAAACAGCAACTATTTCATGAAAAAACTTATCATTGCGGAAAAACCCAGTGTAGCTAAAGATCTTGCCCGTGTGCTTGGTGATGTGCCCAAGGATGGCGAAAGGTACGAAGACGAAGATCTAGTAATTGATTGCGCCTTAGGCCACCTCGTCGAGTTGTTTATGCCCGACGACTTCGACAAGAAACTCAAGAAATGGCGTTTGACCAATTTGCCTATCGTACCCGAGAAGTTTCAATTAAAGGCAATTCAAAATACAAAAAAGAAATTCAACGAACTAAAGAAATTGTTAAATAGAAGCGATGTGGGCGAAATAGTTAACGCCTGTGACGCGGGTCGTGAGGGTGAACTTATCTTTACCTATGTTTACGAGCTAGCCGGATGCCAAAAACCCGTACAGAGACTGTGGATGCTATCGATGACGGATCAGTCGATACGTGAAGCCTACACTAAACTTAGACCCGGCGAAGAAATGCAATCCCTGCAGGATGCAGCTCGCTGCAGATCGGAATCAGACTGGCTGATCGGTATTAACGGTACAAGAGTCGTGACCCTAAAGAAGAGCAGAGGGAAAAGTCGACAGATGGCCACCGTTGGTCGAGTACAGACTCCGACACTTTCCTTGGTTGTAACTCGAGATCTAGCCATTCGCAACTTCAAGCCTCGCAAATACCACCGTATAACAGCCAAGTTCGGCATCCGTGAGGGCGAGTACGACGGCATCTATCAACGCACTCCCTTTAAAAAGGATGAGAACAACGAACACGACCGAGTTGATCGACTCTGGGACGAGGAGTCGGCCAAAGCCTTCCACGAATCGTTAACTACTGCAGGTGAAGCCGAAGTAACCGAGAACAAGCGACGCTCACCCCAGCAGTCCGGTCGACTATTTGACCTGACGACTTTGCAACGCGAAGCGAATCGCCAGTATCGTTTCTCAGCCAGTCGCACCTTAAAGCTAGCTCAATCTCTATACGAGCGCCACAAAGCTATCACTTATCCACGTACAGACTCCAAAGCACTTCCCGAAGATTACGTCGGGACATGCATAGATACTATGCAAAAGCTAGGTGGAGAGCTAAAACCTTTTGCTCAAAAACCACTGGACAATGACTGGATCGATGGAGACAACAAAAAGATTTTCAACAACAAGCAAATCAGCGATCACTTCGCCATAATTCCGACCAACCAGCCATTGGCGAACCTGAACGACAACGAGAAGAAAATCTACGACATGATCGCCAAACGATTTATTGCGGTCTTCTATCCCCCGGCCCAATGGGACGTAACTACCAGAAAAAGCATCATCGGGGAACATTCCTTTAAAACCGAGGGTCGAGTACTTATCGAAGCATCTTGGTTGGCCATTTACGGAAAAGACAAGCAACCTGAAGATGCTTTGCCGGCTCTCAGCGAATCTGACGAAAGTCGTGCATCAATTATGGAAATGAACCTCGTTTCCGAAGAGACAAAGCCACCAGCATTATACTCCGAAGCAACCTTGCTCGCGGCAATGGAGGGTGCGGGAAAACTAGTCGAAGATGAGGAAATGGCTGAAGCCATGAAGGAAAAAGGACTTGGAACGCCTGCGACCCGAGCCTCAACGATTGAGCATCTCATTTCCGAAAAATATCTCAATCGAGAGAAAGCCAAAATTTCTTCTACTCACAAGGGTGAAGATCTTTGCGCATTCCTCAAGACAGTTGGTGTCGACATCCTCACCAGTCCGAGCATGACGGGGGAATGGGAATACAAACTCCGTCAAATCGAGGAAGGTCAATTCAGTCGTGAACAGTTCATGCGCGACATCACGCAACTGACCCAATTAGTCGTCCAACGAACTGTCGACTTCAAGGAATCGACCGACGACATGCAGGAAACCTTGCTCACCTCCCCTATCGACGGTTCCCCGCTATTTGAAGGCCTCGCTTACTATCAAACGAAATCGGGGGACTTTCGCATTGCCAAGTCATTTGCGAGCAGACGCCTCGAAATAGATGAGGCTTCGACTCTTATCAAGGAAGGTCGGATCGGCCCATTGGATGGCTTTACTTCAAAGGCAGGGCGCCCTTTCTCCGCTATGTTGAAATTGGATGAGGACAACAAGGTAATCTTCGTGTTCAACGAAACCCCGGGTGGAGCGAATGCCGACGACCCCACCACCATAGTAGATGCACCTGTTGTCGGAGAATGCCCAATATGCAAAGGGGAGGTTCGTGAAACAGCGAATTCCATTGTATGTATTAAAAATCCAATCGTATCCAAAGGGAAATGCAAATTCCGTGTAACGAAAAAATTACTCGACCTCCAAATCCCACCCGAAGAGCTAAGGGCACTGCTCAACGATGGAAAAACCAGCCTTCTCAAAGGATTCATGTCCCGTAAGACTCGACGACCTTTTGATGCAACTCTTTTCCTCAAGGAAGACGGCGGGATCGGATTTGAGTTCCCGTCCAAACCCAAACGGGCTGCCACAGCTTAAACAAAGACCTATTAGGATTGAAATCGAATCATGTCGCCAATCTACGCCTATCGCGTGATTGAAGAAGATGGAAAAGGTGAAATCTTCGAAATCGAACAAGGGCTAGGTTCCATACCTATTTCCAAGCACCCACTCTCTGGCAAACCAGTCGAGCGTGTGCTGAATGCACCCAACTTGAGCTTGAAGCACAGCGAGGAAAAGGAACGTCGACTGCTTTCCGCCGACAACCTAAACAAATCCGGTTTTTCTCGCTACGAACGTGACCCCGGGTCAGGAGTGTACTACAAGACCGCAGGTAAAGAAGGCCCGAAGGAAATCAGCCGAGAGGATTAAGGCATTGCCCGATAATTCATGTTTAGATAAGGGTATATATCGTGAGCGTCATGCGTAAACCAAAGTGGCTGCGGGCCAAGCTTCCAACGGGCCCGGGCTATGTTTCCGTGCAAAAGATCGTGGACGACAATCAACTTCACACAGTTTGCCAAAGTGCTCAATGTCCCAATATGGGAGAATGCTGGTCTCGTGGCACCGCCACCCTCATGATTCTGGGCAATGTCTGCACACGAACCTGTTCCTTCTGCTCAGTAGCTAGTGGACGACCGCCGGAGCTTGATCTCGCCGAACCTGCCCGCGTGGCTCAAGCCGTGGCCAAAATGGGACTACGGCACTGTGTCTTGACTTCTGTGGCGAGGGATGATCTGGCAGACGGCGGGGCCGCTGTATGGGCCGCGACCATTCGAGCCGTTCGGCATCGAAATCCCGAAACCGCCATAGAGGTATTGGTACCTGACTTCAAGGGTCACTTGGAACACTTGGACATCGTGCTTCAGGCCAAGCCGGATGTATTCAACCACAATCTGGAAACAGTCGAGCGCCTGCAACGGCCGGTTCGTAAGACGGCGACTTACGATCGTACGCTCAATGTCTTGCGGCACGCGAAAAGTCGCAGTTTCGTGACGAAGTCAGGCATCATGTTGGGTTTAGGAGAAGAGCACTCGGAAATCGCCAAGGCCATCAAAGATCTTGCAGGCGAGAAACTAGATATCCTGACAATCGGCCAATACTTACAACCCTCCGGCGAACATGCTCCGATTGCTCGTTGGGCTACGCCTAAAGAATTCGAAGAGTGGAAAGAGTTGGCCTTGAGCCTCGGCATAGGAGTTGTGGAGTCGGGACCACTCGTGCGCTCATCCTACCATGCCGAAGAGCAATCCGAAAGATTTGGCTTTGGGGAAAAAGTTGCCGCGTCAGCCTAAGTCGGCATGAGAACTGACTCCATTTTCTTCTTCGTTCTCTCATTCGCCCTGCTTGCTTCATTTCCCATAACGGCAAAAGAGCCGATACCGACTCCAGCAGACGATACCATAGTAGGTTCCATCGAGCCTTACCTCTTCCGACAAATCCTCAAGAATCAGAACCTCGAAGACTCAATCGCTAACCACTGGCGAGACCCCGGACTGCAAGAACTCGTCAAGAAACACGGCATCCAATTGTTCGGAGGCCCCATGCTGGGTGACGTAACGTCCACCTCGGCGAAATTCTGGTTGCGAGCCACACGGCCGTGCAGCATCACCCTCAAAATTACGGAAGCCAACCTTACCGATCCATCGATTCTCACCTTCAAGGCAAAGGCAACCGAAGCCAACGACCTTACGGTTATCGTTGAAGGTAAAGGCCTCAAACCTTTTACAGAGTACTTCGCGAATTTCTCAGACGAGAACGGTCCTCTGGGTCGCCGTACGAATCGATTCCGAACCTCTCCTGCCCGTGGTCAAAGAGAACAGTTCTCGGTAGCCTTCGGCGGGGGTGCTCGCTACAATCCTCCAAAGGAAAGAATCTGGAAGACCATCGCAAACCGCAACCCTCATGCCTTCCTTTTTTTGGGAGACAACCTTTACCAAGACAAACCGACTCACCGCAACCTCCAGCGGGTATATTATTATCGCCGTCAGATGCGGCCCGAGTTCATCGAGCTTTCAGCGACCACCGCCTGCTACGCCATCTGGGACGATCACGACTTCGGGGCCAACGACGTATCTGGAGGAATCGAACCCTTCAAACCCGCGTGGAAATTACCGGTCTGGAAGGTTTTTAAAGAAAACTGGCCAAACCCTTATTTCGGAGGTGGCGAGAAGCAACCGGGTTGTTGGTTCGACTTCTCAATCGGCGACGTCGATTTTTTCATGACTGACGGGCGATATTATCGCGACTTCAAGAAGGGCACCATGCTCGGTCCCGTCCAAAAGCAATGGCTCAAGGAAAAACTCAGCAACTCCAAAGCCACCTTTAAAGTGATCGCCTCCGGAACCTTATGGACGGAATCAGCAGATAAAGGGGGCAAGGATTCCTGGTGGGGAGTACCCGAAGAACGCGAGGAAATCTTTTCGCTCATCGACGAAAAGAATATCAGTGGAGTCATTTTACTTTCCGCCGATCGTCATCGAACCGACGTCTATAAAATCAAACGGCCGAACGGTTACGACCTCTACGAGTTCGAGACATCCAAGTTGACCAACAACCACACCCACGGGACGAAGAAAGAAGCCATCTTCTCTTACAACAAAGGCAACTTCTTCGGCTTGCTCGACTTCGACTTAACCAAGAAAGATCCCGAGATGACCTTCCGTTGCATCACCATGGAAGACAAGGAAGTGTACAACCTTACCCTTCGAAAATCCCAACTCTCTCATACAGGCTTAAAGCTTGAAAACGGGCCAAAGTTTAATTTTGACTACCAGAAAAAAGGGCCTCACGGGTCGCCAAACAGCATCGAGGCTGTTGTGCAGGATTCGGCAATATTCTTTGAGGTCAAAAGCGGTTTCGGAATTGGTTCAGGAAAGATCAAGCGAGTGAATGGCAATTGGCCGAAGAAGGTATTGCTACGTCTTCACTTGGGCGGACTGGAGGGATTCGAGGTGTCGAATGGCAAAAAGACTCTCAAAAGACCTGAACTGCAGGTCCGCATGTTCGATTCGAAAGGTAAGCCGGTAGAAGGCCCGTATTTGCTTAAGAAGAAAGGGTACTACGAAGCAACCATCCCCCCGTCACTACTGGGTTCGGATGTGCAAGAAATTGAAATAAGTTGGGTCGACTTCTATCGACGGTAGCTGATTGGCCTAGACCCTAGGCTTCCAGCCCTTTCGGTATTCCCTTCCCCAAAGCTTCTCGCCCGCCGGGTTTTCGATCAGCTTTCCACCCGACTTCGGGTCGCAGCTAAGCGAACCGGTCGTTCGATAGGCAATGTTGGAAAGATGGCACAACTTCGAGCTTTTCTGGGCATCACCGATTTCAGAATTCAGGTGGACGCTCTTGTCGCGAATGGCATCTGTGAAATTCTTGAAGTGGGCAGGTTCACCACCGGGCCCGGACTTGCTGTCCACTTCCTTGCCATCCCGATCTAGGATTTGGTAACCGTTGCCACCGCTCATGACCATCGATCCGCCCTCACCGTAGAATTTGCAGAAGGGAAGCTTTTCGTCACGGCGTGGATCACAGCTGCTTCCGCTCCAGGAAGCATAGCAATCGCCAAAGTGGAAAGTTGCCTCGCCTGTATCGGGGGTTTCCTGATCGTCATCGTAATAATAGCGATCCCCGTTATAGGTAACGCGCTCGGGCAAATCCACGCCCAGCCCCCAACGAGCAATGTCAAGAGAATGAATACCATTGTTTGCCATTTCCCCGCCACCCCAATGCCAACGCCAGTGCCAATTGTAGTGAACAAGATTATCGATGTACGGGACATGGGGCGTTGGCCCTTCCCAAAGATCGTAATCTAGGTTGGCAGGAGGCTTGCTCGGCTTACCCTTGCCGATGGAGGAACGTCGATTGTTGTACCAAGTACGAGCGGAAAACACATTGCCAATTACGCCTTCGCGGAGACGTTGCATGCCCTCGCGTACGAAGGGGTAGCTTCGACGTTGATTGCCCATCTGCACCCGACGATCATATTTTCGTGAAGCGGCCACTATCATATCGGCCTCGGCCATGTTGTGACTTCCAGGCTTCTCAACATAAACATGCTTGCCGGCTTGCATGGCCAGAATGGCGGCTGGAGAATGCCAAAAATTCGGAGTAGCGATGGATATGGCGTCGATGTCCTTGTCCTCCAATATCCGACGAAAATCCCCTACACCTCGAGCCTTTCCCTTGGTTAAGGCCTTGAGGCCTCTCCCCAAACGGCTTTCGTCTACGTCGCAAACATAGGCAACCGAAACATCCGAAGTTTCGGCGAATCGACGTACATGAGCCACACCACGGCCCAGACCAAGAACGCCCACGCGCAATTGCTTGTTTGCCTTGTTGGCTGCTCTAATTGCTTGAGGCGCACTTGCGAAAACTCCTGCGACAGCGGAGTGCTTGAGGAATCCTCGACGGGTAGTAAAAATAGCTTCGTTCATATGATTTCGGTATTGAGTTTGGCAATTACCCTCTTCTCTATTCCTAATCGCTGGCAAGCCCTTTTGCTTGCCTCCAACGAATCACAGTCAAAGAAGTTAAGCATGAAATCTATGTTTTTCAGTATTCTTTTCGCCTCCATGCTAAGCTATGGTTACGCCATCAAAGAACTTCGGCTTGGGATTATCGGACTGGACACCTCTCATGTGGTAGCCTTTACAAAAATCCTTAACGACGAGAAGCACCCCAAACACATCCCAGGTGGAAAAGTGGTAGCGGCTTTCAAGGGAGGTAGCCCCGACATCCCGTCGAGTCGGGACAGGATAGACCGTTTTACGAAAGCTCTGGTGGATGACTTCGGCGTAAAGCTCTACCCGAGCATCGAGATGATGTGCAAAAAAGTCGACGCCGTGTTGCTCGAAAGCGTTGACGGACGTCCGCACCTAAAGCAGGCAAAACCAGTCATTGAGGCAGGTTTACCCTTGTTTATCGACAAGCCCCTAGCGGGATCGCTGAAGGACGCAATCGCCATATTCGAACTTGCCGAGAAAAGGAAGGTTCCTGTCTTCACTTCCTCCTCCCTTCGCTTCGCAAAAGCTACCCAATCGGCACGTGCTGGCTCGCTTGGGGAAGTGACCCGTTGTGAGACCCACTCGCCTTGCTCGCTTGAACCGCATCACCCGGATCTTTTCTGGTATGGCATACATGGTGTCGAATCGCTATTCACCGTTATGGGTCCCAACTGTATTTCAGTGAAGCGAGGGACGACGGAGGAAGGCCAAATTGAAGTGATTGGCCAATGGACCGGCAACCGAGTCGGCATTTTCCGGGAGAGGAAAGGATACGGTGGAAAAGCATTTGGCACAAAAGGAGAGGCCGGAGTAGGTGGGTATCACGGTTACGATCCTTTGGTGAAAGAAATCATCACGTTCTTTCAAACGGGCAAGCCACCGGTTTCGGCAAAGGAGTCTCTCGCGATCTATGCCTTCATGGAGGCAGCCGACGAAAGCAAGCGAAGGAACGGGTCCACTGTACAGCTGGCCGAGGTACTGAAGAAGGCAAAATGAAAGAACTAAGAGCTTTAGCTTCTTGGCTGCTCTTGAGCCTGTCGACAGTCCAAGCCGATTCATCGGATTGGAAGAAGATCAATACCGAGGATGGCGTTACGGTCTATGAAAAAGACGTTGGAGAAATGGTGGCTTTTCGAGGTGAGGGACAAGTAACGGCACCCATTGGAAAATTGCTTTATGTAATCGAAGACTCCGCCCATTGGAAAGAATGGATCGAGAACTTCGAGAAAGGCCACCTGATCGAGAAGAAGGCGGACTTTCACAAGATCTTTTACCAAGCCTTCGATTCACCCTTCCCCGCCAGCGACCGCGACATCGTGTATGAAACCCGAACTCGACGAGACGCGAAAACGGGAAAAGTCTACATCGAAATGCGTTCGGTGCTGCACCCCAAAGCACCAAAAACGGTCGGCGTCAGAGTAAACTTACGGTACACAAGGTACGAGATCACACCCTTGAAGGCAGGCCAACTCCACGTCGTGCTCGAAACTCTCTCCAATCCGGGGGGGGCCCTACCGGACTTTCTCGTAAATTGGGCCCAGCGCGATTATCCCGTAAAACTGTTCAAAGGCCTTCGCAGACAGGTCAAAAAAAAGCACGCTAAACTTGCCCCCGTACCACCGGGAAAATAATCGACGAATGGGAAACAAAATGAAGATCCCCAATAAATGCCTCGCCATACCGCTTTTGCTATCGGGCTGACTCGACCTTCAAGCGGCTATGACGAATCTCGCAAAACAAACTAAGTAAAACCACGACATCAGATTCCTAACTTGGCTTTGGAGCATCAACGCGTTTTAAGATAGGTTAATCAATCTGTAAAACCGCATGCAAAAACTCTTCTTTATACTTCTCTACTCGATCACGTTCTCGACCCCTACCTTCATACAGGCAAAGAAAGCCACTAAGACTACGAAAATACCAAACATCGTAGTCATTTTCATCGACGACATGGGCTATGCGGACATAGGCCCATTCGGGGCCAAAGCTTACCCGACGCCGAATCTAGACCGCATGGCCAAGGAAGGTCGAAAGTTCACCGACTTCTACGTCACCCAGGCGGTATGCTCCGCATCAAGAGCGGGCCTCCTTACGGGATGCTACAATGTGCGCGTAGGGATTCTTGGGGCACTAGGACCGAAATCTTCGCACGGGATCAATCCGGATGAAGTCACCCTTGCTGAAATCTGCAAGCAAAAGGGTTATGCCACAGCTTGTTATGGGAAATGGCACCTCGGGCACCACGAGAAGTTCCTACCCATGCAACACGGGTTCGATGATTACTTCGGACTGCCCTACTCCAATGACATGTGGCCTTATCACCCGGGTGTCCTACACCTGCCAATGAAGGAACGCCTCAAAAAATGGTCTCATTTGCCCCTCATCGAAAAAAACCAAATAATCAACCCACAGATCACAGCAGAAGATCAGGAACAGCTGACAACCCAGTACACGGAACGAGCCGTGAGCTTCATTGAGAAGAACAGGGACAAACGATTCTTCGTCTACCTGCCACACAGTATGGTTCATGTTCCGCTCTATGTCTCCGAAAAGTTCAAGGGCAAGAGCAAGGCGGGGCTGTTCGGGGACGTCATGATGGAGGTGGATTGGTCTGTCGGCCGGATTCTGGAGACCCTCCGCAAAAACAAACTGGATAAGGACACCCTCGTCATTTTCACTTCCGACAATGGCCCTTGGTTAAACTACGGAGACCATGCTGGTTCCGCTGCTCCACTTCGCGAAGGCAAAGGGACGATGTTCGATGGCGGTTGCCGAGAACCCACTCTCGCATGGATGCCAGGAACAATCCCACCCGACTCTGTCTGCAACGAACCCGCTATGACCATAGACATCTTACCCACTATTGCCCACTTGATCGGTGCCAAGCTCCCCAAACACCGCATAGACGGAAAAAACATTTGGCCCCTCTTCACCGGTGACAAATCCAAGACCCCACATAAGGCATATTACTTTTACTACGGCAACCAATTGCAAGCTGTCCGAGCGGGCAAGTGGAAGTTACACTTTCCCCACGGATACCGAACCTTGGCGGGTCGCCCGGGAGGCAAAGGAGGGATTCCCACCAACTATTCACAAGCAAAGATTGGATTAGCCCTTTTCGACTTGGAGAAAGACATCGGGGAAACAACCGACCTGAAGGACAGGCATCCTAAGATCATGGAGGATTTATCTAATCTAGGCAAAGCCTTCCATGCTAATCTTCAAAAAACGAAAAGACCTGCGGGGAAATTGTAAAGAAATGGAAGGCTTCTATCCAAAAAAGTTACAAACGAGGAGTGTCCTCACACTGAAAGAGTAAGGAATTGAAACATAATTCAGCCCCTGATTCCCCTAGCTCCGGGAATGGTTTTTTCCGTCTTTCGGAGACCGACAAAACCTTGGCTCTTCACTGGAGAAGTGGTTCATTGAAGTATCGAGACTTCGAACTGCTCCGTGAGGGAGGAATCGCAAAGCTTTATTGCTGCTTCGATGAGAACTTAGGAAGACAAGTCGTTTACAAGACGCTACACGAACATTTAGCGGATGACGAGATTGAGATTCAGAGATTTCTACGAGAAGCACGCATAACCGCTAATATCGCACACCCCGGAACAATACCGGTATACGAACTTGGACGAGATCGAAACGGATTGTTATTCTTCACGATGAAACATGTTCGCGGACGTGATCTGAAAGAAATTATAGATTCACTCCAAGCAAAAGACCCTCGAACGAAGAAAGCCTTCCCGTTGCATATTTTGATAGATATCTTGATTCAAGTTTGCCAAACAATAGCCCACACTCATTCCAGAGGCGTCATTCACAGGGATCTCAAACCGGCGAATATCCTGACAGGCGAATTCGGGGCAACCTATGTAATCGACTGGGGACTGGCGAAAGTTTGGGGGGAACCTGAGTTGAAAAAACCTGAAATCAACAGGAAAGAGAATCGCGACCTAACTCCGGCAGGTCGACATTATGGAACCCCACTCTATATGGCTCCTGAACTAGCCAGAGGGGATGCTCACATTGATGCGCGGGCCGATATTTTCGGACTCGGCAACATACTCTTCGAGATACTCACACATCGGCAGCTCCTTTATGGTCAAAGTATTAACGAAATCATAGATGAACTTCTCCATAAACCGTTTCCTGCCCCTAGAGATACTGCTCCCGAAAAAGACATTCCACGACAACTTGAGGAAATCTGCATGAAAGCACTGGAAAAAAACAGACGCAATCGTTACCAGACTGTCGAAGAAATGATGGAAGACTTACTGAATTACTCCAAGGAGACAAAGCCCTCTATTTCAAGAGAATGAAAATAAAGCCAGAAGGTTTCTTGATTTTAGAACTATAGCTAATCCGTAAATTAAAAGGTCACTGTGGATTCAAGAAGGGTTTTTCTAAGGTTGTATTCCCTGCACAAATAGCAGAAGCAATTGCCGAAGCAATTGAGTTGTCCTTGGTCGGAACAAAACGATAGGAAAGGTGGTTTTTCACGAACTTAGCGGCTAAAACATCTGCAAACAATTGGGTTTCCCCAGTCATTCGAATCGAATCATCTAAATTCATGTGCCGAAACATTAGACGGTCGCAAACTCCTTGGCAGAAAAGATTCCCTCTCGATTGCCCCTTCACATGCCTATCGAAGCGACTTCGAAGAGAACCACCGGCAGCACCCACCCAGACAAGCTCATCCTTTTCCCATACGACATAGAACCCAGGGGAGTCTGGTACTTCAGAGTTAGGCCAATCGGAGAATAGATAAAGAGGCTCACCCAACAGAGTGTCGACAGCCTTTTGGATTTCTTCAGACATTAGTTATTCGGGTTGCACTAGATGTTAAGGATCTAGTCTCGCTGGTAGCTTAAGCGAGCAAAAGAAAGTGCTTGTGGCAAGAATATCTTCCGAATCCAAATCTCATAAGTCGTATATCTACGAAGCATACACCAAGCAAGAAAAAGGCCGGCAGGACTTCTCCCACCGGCCTTTTGAATTTATTTAAAACCGATGCTTAAAACTGTTCAAGATGCGAGGGCTTCTTTAGTTGTCTTGATCACGACGGCACCAATTTTATATGGATCGCCATTAGAGGCGGGGCGACGATCCTCGAGCCGTCCTTTCCATCCATCTTGAATAGTGGCAACAGGAATGCGGATCGAGGCTCCTCGGTCAGAAACGCCGTAACTAAACTTATTGATTGCTTGGGTTTCGTGCAAACCAGTCAAACGCTGGTCATTTTCGGCGCCATAAACGCTGACATGACGATCAATATTCCGGCCGAAGTGTTCGCAAATCTTGGTCATGGTGTCCTCCCCACCTTGATCACGCATTACGCCGTTGGAAAAGTTGCAATGCATACCGGAACCATTCCAGTCGCCCTTTATGGGTTTGGGGTGTAAATCAATGACGACTCCATACTTCTCGGCAGCACGCTCAAGAAGATATCGAGCAACCCAAACCTCGTCGCCAGCCTGGCCGGCTCCTTTCGCAAAGATTTGATATTCCCACTGCCCCATCATTACCTCCGCGTTGATACCCTCAACGTTGATACCCGCCTCAAGACAAAGGTGCAAGTGCTCATCAACGAGGTCACGCCCGAAGGTATTGGCCGCTCCAACGGAAGTGTAATACGGACCCTGGGGCCCAGGAAAACCGTTTTCCGGAAAACCGAGCGGGAGGTTGGTCTCAGGATCAATCAAGGTATACTCCTGTTCATAGCCGAACCAGAAATCATCATCGTCCTCTTCGATCGTGGCTCGTCCGTTCGATTCATGAGGAGTTCCATCCGCATTGAGTACTTCTGTCATTACCAACCAACCATTGCCTCCGAAACGATCGGGATCCGGAAAAATCGCAACGGGTTGTAGGAGGCAGTCAGAATCGTCTCCGGACGCTTGCTCCGTTGAAGAACCATCAAACGACCATTGCTTGGCGTCTTCAAGATTGCCGCTGAAATCATCAACAACCATCGTTTTGCTTCGTAGACTCTGAGTCGGTTTGTAGCCGTCGAGCCAAATGTATTCTAGCTTATGTTTGCTCATTACTGATTGGAATTTTAATATATGATACTTGAGTAGTGTTTGAGAGAGGATTTGTTTATAATGAAAAGTTTTAAACAAGAGGGAGTGGAATTAAGAATGCTTGAGAATCGAGATATACATAAAATGTTAGGTAAAAACCTTTAAGCAACTGGCGCGCCAAGGCCTTTTTTCGAAGAAAATTGGTAGAAATATAGTCAAGTTGATTTATATCGTAAACCAATTTCGGACAAATGGGATTCTTCAAGAAGCTTCACTAGTTTAATTCAATTCAGGATCCTCCGGCGCATCTGCAAGAAAACGCAACTCGTCACTGACCGAGCCAACGACATTTTTCCAAACTACCTGTTTGTCCTCAAGACGAGCAAAAAGCTCCTTGTCGAGGGCTGAAACAATCCAAGCATCTTCATTCAGTTCATGCTCCAATTGGCCTGGAGACCAACCTGAGTGCCCCACGAAACAGGCTATTTTAACAGATGGGTTATCGGCTTGCAAATTCTCGGCTTTTTCCATGTCTATCCCAAAATAAAGTTTGAAAGAGCTGGGCGAATCGAGCCATTCCCAAGCTGCTATAATAAGTTTCTCCTTCTCTACGGGTCCTCCTTCATAAACTGGAGTATTCCCAAAAGGTTTGCCTATGAAAGAAGAGTCTAGATCGGACAACTTGCGCCCCATAGGCCGATTCAGAATAACCCCCAAAGTACCTTGCTCCTTCGAGTGCGCCGAAAGAAAAACGATCGTCTTTACGAAATTTGGATCAAGGAGAGAAGGGTGCGACAAAATAATGGAACCGGAAAGTGTACTCTTTGGTTGATGGCGCTCAGAGAATTTCATCTAAAAGGGAAAATCCTTTC
>MDTC01107766.1_pt1 | contig 14755 bp, 15 predicted proteins | sample 811181 | NCBI WGS metagenome assembly MDTC01 (sample SAMN05326644, study PRJNA326480) | marine metagenome | isolation source: seawater | place: Pacific Ocean: North | collected 2011 | reverse complement strand
CGATGAAAAAAAATAAGATTAATATACTCATTTTTGGTGGCAGTCAAGGATCTAAATTTTTTAATGAAGTAATTCCATTCTGCTTATCTGATGATAGAGATTTGTTTTCTGTAAAGCATATATCAGGTGCTAATAACTTGGAAATAGTTAAGAATAGCTACAAAAAAAATAATCTATCTGCGGAGGTTATTGAGTTTTCAAATCAGATGGATGAGATGTACAATTGGGCAGATATTGTGATATCTAGGTCTGGATCAATGACTGTAACTGAGATATCACACTCTGGAAGAGCATCTATTCTTGTCCCTTTTTTGTATGCAACAGATAACCATCAATATCATAATGCCAAATACTTAGTTGAGAAGAGTGCAGCTATCCTTATTGAAGAAAATAAAAATTTTTCGAAAAACCTTAAATCCTCACTAAAGCATCTATACTCTAACCAGAAGAATCTATTAAAAATCGCAATAAATGCCAAAAATCTTTTTCCTAATGATTCAGGTGATATAATCATAAAAAATATTCCTGAACTAGATGAAAAACTCAATAACGCAACATCTTAAAAATAAATCATTTTTTCTGATTGGTATTGGAGGCGCAGGTATGATGGGTATTGCTGAGTTACTTCATAATATGGGTTTTTCTGTCAGAGGCTCCGATATTAAAATCAATACTGCAATTACTAGATTACGTGAGCGAAAAATCAAAATATTTATCGGGCATGATCCAAAAAATATTAAAACTAATGACATTGTTGTACATTCAAATGCAATTAGTAAGAACAATGTCGAGCTTAAGCACTCTATTAAGTCCGGCCTGACTGTTCTAGCTAGAATGGAGATACTTGCTGAACTAATGAGATTAAAGTATGGAATATCCATTACTGGCTCTCATGGCAAAACAACTACAACAAGCTTGTTAAGTCATATTATGTATTCAAATAATCTTGATCCAACATATCTAATTGGAGGTAAACTTAAAACAGATGACCCTCATGTTAATCTGGGGAAAAGTCATTATCTAGTGACAGAGACCGATGAAAGTGATCCAACTTTTTCATTACTACAACCTCATCTTGTTGTGCTAACTAATTTAGATAAAGAACATTTAGAAAACTATAACAATAATTATACAAACCTAGAGAGATCTGTTCTAAAACACATAAACTCTATTCCTTTTTATGGAAAAGTATTCTTGAATGGTGATGATAAAAACTCAAACAAATTATTCAAACATATAAACAGAGAGATATTTAGTTATGGATTTACTAAAAATAATGACTTGAGAGCTAAGTCAATTATGTACACAAATACATATATGATGTTTGATGTTCATTATGATAATCATGTTTACCCAGTTCAAACCAATCTTTTTGGTAAGCACAACATTTATAATATTCTTGCTGCAGTTTCAGTAGCTATACATCTAGGTATAGATACACGTAAAGCTCTGAAATCCCTCAAGACATTTTATGGAGCTAGCAGAAGATTCGATATTTATGATAATTTAAATATTAAAAACTCCAAACCTACGATAATAGATGATTATGGACATCATCCAACTGAAATTCAGTCAACAATTAAAACAATTAAGGAAATTTATCCTAAAAGAAAAATAGTTATGGTGTTTCAACCTCATAGATACTCTAGAACAAAACTTCACTGGAAGTTATTCTCAGAAATATTGTCATCATTAGATGTAGTGCTATTGTTACCAACGTATTCAGCAGGAGAAAAGAATAACTCATATGATTCAGAATATTTGTTTAAGAAAATCAGAAATAGAAATAAGGTTTATGTTAAATCTATAAAAAACATAATTCCTGAGTTAAAAAAATTGAATCTTGAAAATTGTGTTGTTGTACTTCAGGGAGCAGGTGATATAAGAGAAATTCTTAATTTAATAAAAGCAAATGCAGACATATAAAAATTATCCTTTAAAAAAGATAAGCACCATAGGTCTTGGGGGTACTTGTCGTGAATTCTGTTGTCCTGAGAATACTGAAGAGCTGACTAATATACTTCATAATAACAGTGTTCTAAGCATTGGTAATGGGTCTAATGTATGTTTTGTGACAGATTATTATGACGGTATAATTTTGAGTTTAAAAAAAATGAGCAAGTATCTTTCTCATGATGAAGAGTATATTTCATGTTCTAGTAATATATCTTGTACTAAACTAGCGAGATATTTATATAATCATCAAATATCAGGTTATGAATTTCTCTATGGTATTCCCGGAACCTTAGGAGGAGCAGTTTTTATGAATGCAGGTGCTTTTGAAAAAGAAATATTAAATAATATTCATAGTATTGATTTATTAGATAAAGACGGAAGATTGCAAACACTATTTAAAAAAGATATTCAATATACATACAGGAACTCAGGCATTGATCCCAAAGCGGTTATTATTTCTATCAAGTTACATAATCCCAAAATTAAATTCGATAGCTCTATGATTAATAATCTTGATTACAAAAGAAAAGCTACTCAGCCTGTAAATCAATTATCATGTGGATGTATTTTTAAAAATCCTACTCATGATTTTGCATCTGAACTGATTGAATCTGCCAACTTGAAAGGTAAAAGGATAGGTGGAATATATGTCTCAAAGAAACATTCAAATTATTTTATCAATGATGGCACAGGCACTCATTGGGATTTTCTAAACCTTCTTGATTATGTAAAACACATAGTTTCCTTAACACATAATGTTAATTTAAAAGAAGAGGTGATTTTAATAAAATGATAAACCTTGATTCTAAGATATGTATTCTTGGTGGAGGCTGGTCTAATGAGAGAGAAATATCACTTAAAAGTTCCAATGATGTATTCCAATCCCTAAAGACCAATAATCATAATGTTATCCTCTATGACATGGTAAATGACAGTTTTGATGATTTAAAAATGTTTTTAAAAAATCAATCTATTGATATTGTATTTAACCTCATGCATGGCGAAGGCGGTGAGGATGGAAAAGTTCAAAGCTATCTTGATAAATTAAACATAAAGTATTGTGGCTCTGACTCTAAATCTTCAGCAATATCATTCAATAAATATCTTACAAAAAGCATCTGGCTTAAAAATAATCTGCTAACACCTGATTTTTTAATCTATGACAAACAGAGTTATGAATATTTAATTGAAAAGTTTGGTCCATCCTTTTTTATAAAAGATACTTGTTCAGGTTCGAGTAATAATATTTTTTTAATTCAAAATGTTGAAGATTTTAATAAATTTTCAAGTAATAGTAGTAATAGACAGTTCATGATAGAGAAAAAAATCCATGCTCAAGAATACACAGCTGCAATTATTAATAATAAAGTTTTACCAATAATTGAAATTGAACCATCTAATAACTTTTATGACTTTGATGCAAAATATAAATCAGATAAAACTAGATTTTCATTTCCTAATCTTAATAAAAATGTAATTAGAGATATACATGATTCTGTTTTGAAAGCATTTAATTGTTTAGGTTGCCATACTTGGGCCCGAGTAGACTTTTTCGTTGACAATAACAAACCTGTTCTACTTGAAATTAATACTATTCCTGGAATGACCGATCACAGTCTTGTACCTAAGGCTGCCAAAGAGAGCGGCTTAAGCTATTATCAGTTAATTATAGAAATATTAGGTATCAATGCCTAAGCTTTTATTTACTTTATTAATATTAATAACAATACCTATCTTATTTTTTTATGGTAAAAATAATTTCATATATCCAATTGATGAAATCGATGTAATAGCGCAAGAATCGAATTATGATTATAAAAAGATTAATGCTGTTATTTCAACTCTTCAAGGTGAAAATTTATTATCTGTAGATATTAATGAATTAAGAAAGTCCATTATATCTGATGCTTGGATTAAAGATGTTGAAATCAAAAAATCATTTCCATCGAAACTGTTAATCACTATTACACAGCATAAACCTCTAGCAGTATACAACTCTAAAATTTTGACACTTGATGGGACTGTTATTGAAGATAATTTATCTAATATAGAACTTCCAATTATCACAGACAGCACTAACGATAGTTATCTATCTAGAGCTATTTTTGACTCATGTAAATCATATTTAGATAAAATTAAACTTAGCTTAACAAAAATTGAAATACATAACTCTTTGATAAAAATCTATACAGATTCATTACTTATAATATCAGATAGAGAAAATCTGAATCGAAACTTAGACAGATTGATAATTTCATTCGATAAACTTAAGCTTGTTTTTAAGCAAGAAATTAAGTCAATTGATATGAGATATTCTAATGGTTTTGCTATCAAATAATTACTTAAATGAGATATAATGTTGTTAAATGGCAAACGTTAAAAGCACTGATACTCTTGTTTCATTGGACATCGGAACCTCCAAAGTTTTATGTTTAGTAGCAGATATAGATGACAAAGGTGAGTTAAGAATCGTAGGTATAGGTAGTGAACCATGCTCTGGCTTAAATAAAGGCATAATTTCAGATATTGACACTACTGTATCAAGTATTAGAAGAGCTAAAGATAAAGCTAGCTTGATGTCTAATTGTAATATTCAGTCTGTTACCACTGGAATTGCCGGTAACCATATTCAAAGTTATAATGGAAACGGAGCTGTTAACATACTTAATGATGAAGTGACTGAAGATGATAAACAAAAAGTTCTAACTAACGCTCAAAATATTCAAATACCAAAAGATCAAGAAATTCTCCATGCTATTGAGCAGCACTTCACAATTGATGGACAATCAGGTATCAGAGAGCCATTAGGGATGGCTGGATCAAGGCTTGAGGCGAATGTCCACATAATAACAACATCATCTACTGCTAAAAAAAATTTGACAAAATGTATTAACAATAGTCTTTTAGAAATTAATGATTATGTTCTTCAGCCCGTCGCTTCATCTGAAGCGGTATTGTCAGATGAAGAGCGTGACTTAGGTGTTTGCCTTGTTGATATTGGATGTGGCACAACAGATATTGCAATTTTTACTGACGGAACCATAAAACATTCTGCTGTAATTCCTATTGCGGGCCAGATGATAACAAAAGATATTAGAATTATTCTTAGTACATCACTAGAAGCTGCTGAAGAGATGAAAATTCAATTTGGTTCTGTTGCTCCTGATGTTGATACAGACATAAAAATACCTGTACCATCAGTGTCAGATAAGCCTGATACTGAAACTACAAAAACAATACTATCTCAAATAATAACTGCTAGGGTTAATGAAATCCTGGATGCGATCCAAAAAGAGATTAACAATAGTGGCTATTCAAATAGTATAAGAGCAGGACTCGTTTTCACAGGCGGAGGATCAAAACTTGAGGGGTTAGACATTTTCGCTGAATCATTTTTCCAAAAACCGTCTAGAATTGGATCACCTAGACACATTAAAGGGCTCGAAGACTTAAGAGGTAAAACAAGATATGCGACTGCTGTAGGACTCTTATTGCACAGATACAAAGAGCTTACATCAAACAAGACTTCAATTAAAAATACATCTAAATTAGGCTCTATGCTAGATAAGTATGCAAAGAAAATCTCAGACTATTTCCAAAAGGAACTTTAACTCTTTTTTGATGTCTAATATTAATATATTTGTAACAATTACAACACTTTGGTAGAATTTGTCATATGTTAAAACAAAGAACACTATCTAGCTCCATTACCGCAACAGGTGTAGGCCTTCACACAGGTAAAAAAATAAACTTAAAAATATGCCCTGGGAAATCTGACGATGGTATTGTTTTTATTAGAAAGGATTTATCAAATTTACCAATATCTGCATCTTTGAAAAACGTCCATGATACAAGACTATCCACAACCATTTCAAATGGTCAAGAATCTGTCTCTACTGTTGAGCATCTGTTATCTGCATTTGCTGGTTTAGGTATTGATAACGCACGGGTTGAACTAGATGGACCTGAAGTTCCTATCATGGATGGTAGCTCAAGACCGTTCGTATTCTTATGTCAATCCGCTGGCATTTGTGAGCAAAACCATCCAAAGAAGTTTATTAAAATTGTAAAAGACATTGAGGTTAAACAAGGTGATAAATGGGCTAAGATTGAACCATTTGACGGGTTTAAAGTAGAATTTACAATTGACTTTGATCACCCTTTATTCCCAAAAGACACACAAACATCAACTATTGATTTCTCATCAGTTTCGTATTTAAGTCAAGTTAGTAGGGCAAGAACCTTTGGTTTTGCAAGAGATATAGAGAAACTAAGACAAAACAATCTAGCATTAGGTGGAAGTGTTAACAATGCGATTGTTATAGATGATTATAAAATTGTCAATGAAGATGGCTTAAGATACAAGGACGAATTTGTTAAGCACAAAATACTAGATGCCATTGGTGATTTATATCTTCTTGGTCATAGTATTATAGGTTCTTTTTCAGCTTTTAAATCAGGTCATCATTTAAATAATCTTTTGCTTAGAGAACTTGTGAATAATCAAAATGCATGGGAAGAAGTAATAATAGAGGATGAGGTAAAATCACCGATATTATTTGCTCATACGACGGAGACTATCTGACTTTCACTTTAAGTTCTCTAATATTACATAAATCATTCTTGTTAAATATATCTAAGTATTTATCCTTTTCAAATCGCATGATACTGGCAACTGAACTATCATCACATTCTATTGTAATACATGTGTCGCTATAGTTGATAACACGTATTTTATTCTGTAAGTTGGTTTCGATTGACTCGTTAAGAATTAGATTTAAACTATCTATATTCTCTTTTTTATCAATTACTTTCTTTGGTATGAAATCCGATATCTTTTTCATAAAGTTCTCATTTATTGTATGATAAACCATATTTATTCATCTATAAAATATGATTGGTAACATAATAAAACAAGTTTTTGGTAGCCGTAACTCAAGAGTTCTCAAGGAATACTCATCTACAGTCAAACAAATCAATGCTTTAGAAGAAACATATATAAAGAAATCTGATGAGGAATTAAAATTAGTTACAGCTCAGCTTAAGCAGAAGTACACCACATCCAATAACTTGGATGACATTCTTGTTGATGCGTTTGCAGCAGTAAGAGAAGCATCAAAAAGAACTCTTGGAATGAGACATTTTGACGAACAGCTACTTGGAGGAATTGCATTACATGAAGGAAAGATAAGTGAGATGAAGACGGGTGAGGGAAAAACTCTTGTTAGCACTCTACCTGCATATCTAAATTCACTTAGCGGTGATCCCGTATACATTGTTACTGTAAATGATTATTTGGCTGAAAGAGATTCTAAGTGGATGGGAACAATTTATGAGTTCTTAGGATTATCTGTTGGCTACATTAATAGTATGGTACCTCCAAATCAAAGAGAAGAAGTTTATAAATCAAATATAATTTATGGCACTAATAATGAGTTTGGTTTTGATTACTTAAGAGATAATATGGTTCTGGATAAAAAGCATAAATGTCAGACTAAACTAAGTTATGCAATAATTGATGAAGTAGACTCTGTTCTTATTGATGAAGCCAGAACACCACTAATTATCTCTGGATCAAATAATAAGACTAATAAAATTTATTCTCTTATCAATAAAATAATAGAAAACTTTTTATCAATTAATGGAGATAATTATACACTTGAAGAAAAACAAAAATCTGTATCTTTAACGGAAGAGGGTCAATCACAAGTTGAGAAACTTTTACTTAAGAATAAATTAATTCAATCTTCATCAGATATTTATAATATAAATAATATTCAGTTATTTAGCCACATTGACTCTAGTCTTAGAGCCCATCTTATTTATAAAAAAGATAAAGATTATGTTGTAGAAAATAATGAGATAATCATTATCGATGAATTTACTGGAAGAAAGATGCCAGGGAGAAGGTGGTCCGAGGGTTTGCATCAATCGATTGAAGCAAAAGAGAATGTCTCTATCAAGCAAGAAAATCAGACCTATGCATCCATCACGTTTCAGAATTATTTCAGAATGTTTGATAAAATTTGTGGAATGACAGGAACCGCAGATACTGAAGCAGAAGAGTTCCACCAGATCTATAATCTTGAAGTAATTCAGATTCCTCCTCATAAAAAAATGATAAGAAATGATAAGGTGGATCTGGTTTTTCTTACTCAAAATGAAAAATATGACAGGATATTGAATGAGATTATAGAAATTAATAAAACTCAACAACCTATATTGGTAGGTACAACATCCGTTGAATCATCAGAGGCAATATCTAAAATTTTGAAAAAAAGAAGAATTAATCATTCTGTACTAAATGCTAAATATCATCAAAAAGAGGCTGAAATTATTGAAAATGCAGGTGCACTTAATTCTATTACTATAGCTACAAATATGGCTGGAAGAGGAACTGATATCGTCTTAGGTGGTAAGAAAAATGATAAGAATATAGATGAATGGGAAAAAAATAATCAAAAGGTAAAAACTCTTGGAGGACTATATGTTATTGGTACAGAAAGACATGAGTCTAGACGAATAGATAACCAGCTTCGTGGAAGATCTGGTAGACAAGGAGATCCAGGAATATCTAGATTTTTTCTATCATTAGAAGACAACCTGATGAGAATATTCGCGTCTGATAAAGTATCAGAAATCATGAAGAAATTAGGAATGGAGCAAGGTGAGGCGATTGAGCATAAATGGGTATCGAAATCTATTGAGAATGCTCAGAAAAGAGTTGAAGCTCATAATTTTGATATTCGTAAAACATTACTTGAATATGATGATATTTCTAATGAACAGAGAAAATTAATATATCAACAAAGAGATTTCATACTTGATAACGATAGTACAACATTGATATCCAATATCTGTTCAAACTTTTGTCAAGATTTTATAGATTATAATTCAGATATTTTAATGTCACATGATGCTAAATTGTCAAATTTTACTGAAACTCTTAAATCTGATTTTCTAATTGATATTAATTTAGATAATATGATTATCAATAATCAAATAGATAAAGACGCACTATACAATGAATTAAGAAACCTTCTTGAAAACAAAGTAAAAGGATTAATTACTAATTTGAAAAGTCATGAAAGTGATGATTTGATAAGGAATATCTCTCTGGCTGTTATAGATGAGGAATATAGAAATCATTTAAGCTCAATGGACTATTTACGACAGTCAATAGGTTTAAGAGGCTATGCTCAAAAAAACCCAAAAAATGAATATAAAAAAGAATCATTTGAAATGTTTAATTTAATGTTAACAGACATTACCAAAGAAATATTAAAAATCTGTTGTAGGATAAAAATTGATAACTATGTTAATGAACCTCAAGTTAATGAGAATAAAAATATTCCAGAAACAAAGTCAAAAGATCCAGCATGTCTTTTAAATAGTAACAAAGGAGAGATTCCTAGAAATAAAAGATGTCCTGTTACAAACATGAAATTCAAACAATGCTGTGGGAAATTATCATGAACCCAAAATTTGTAACATTAAAACTAGGTATAAAAGATAATAAAGTCGACGGTTTGCTAATTAAACTACCACCTATCTCCTCTACCTCTATGATTTCAACAAAAAATAAGTTTGCTGCGGCACCTGTTATACTCTCAAAACAACATATAAAAGCTGGCCGTGCATTATTCATTTTCATAAACTCTGGCAACGCAAATGCATGTACTGGAACAAAGGGCCTTGAAAACTGTGACAAAATACTTCGATTATTATCTGAGAAACTTGAATGCAATAAAGAAGATATTCTAATTATGTCAACAGGAATTATAGGGAGGCAACTTCCTATGCATAGGATAACTAAATCTATAAATAATTGTGATTTCAATAAATATGTAAGTATTAAAAGTGCTGCTACAGCGATCATGACTACGGATAAATTTCCGAAATATTTAACTAAAACTTATAATATAAATAATAAGCGCGTTATTTTTAAAGGAATATGTAAAGGGGCAGGAATGATTGAGCCAAACATGGCTACAATGCTTTCATTTATACAAACTAATGTATCCTTACCAAAACCGCTTCTTAAGAAATATCTTAAACAGTGCGCAGATTTATCTTTTAATTCTATTTCTGTTGATGGAGACATGTCAACGAATGATACAGTTATTTTTTCATCATGCGGTGATATCCAATTAAATTTTAAAAATAAATTAATTGAAAGTAAATTTATCTCATGTGCATCTGACTTTTTTGTGAAACTTTCAAATATGATAGTAAAAGATGGAGAAGGTGCTACTAAAATTATAAAATTAAATATTATAAATGCTAAAAATCAACTTCTTGCACTAAATATTGCCAGAAAAATTTCTAACTCACTTCTTGTCAAGACTGCTATGTATGGCGCAGATCCTAACTGGGGTAGAATTATTGCGAGTTTAGGCTCTGTTGATTCCGAATTCATCAATCCAAAAAAAAATAAATTATTGATCAATAATATTCTATGTTTCAAAGATGGAATGCCTGTAGATGCTGGTTCTAAAAAGCTCGCTAAATCAATGAAAAATAAAAATATTGAAATCACACTAGATTTACACAATGGTAATAGCCAACAAAGTATATATTTTTCTGATTTATCTCATGAATATGTCAGTATAAATTCTGAATATACTACATAATGAATCCCGAAATAATTGAAATTTCAATTGGTTTAATTCAAATCAATTCAACTTATGTTTGTCTAAAACGAAATCAGGAAGAATACAAAGATTATATAGAATTTCCAGGAGGAAAAAAGAAACTTAATGAAACGTCGAGTCAATGTCTTACTCGTGAGCTTAAAGAAGAGTTAGATATTGATATAAAAAAGTTCAAATTTATTTCATCTATCAAACATAACTATATAAATAAATTAATTATAATAAATGTTTATAAAATTCATAAATATATAGGAACTATTAAATCTAGAGAAGGAAGAGATATAATATATTTTAATTATCATGACTCTTATAAAATACTGCCAACGCATTTTCATATATTGAACCTACAAAAAATACCAAAACTTTTGAAAATTATCTCGAAAGAATTGCTTAATAAAACCTCTTTTGAAAGCCTGAATCTATTTTCTCATATAAGATTAAGAGATATGTCATACAGCTTCTATATAAAACATATTAAGGAGAAGCTAATCGAGTCGAATTTTACAGGTAATTTAATCATTGATTATCCCTATAACATCGACTGGTTAGATCAATATTCTGGAATTCATTATAAAAGTTATTCCATTAAAAATGTCAATTACAAGAAAAAACCCTCTATATTATATTCAGCGTCATGTCACAATCTCAAGGACATACAACTCTGTAATCAGCGACCATTTGATTTTATATTACTATCACCTGTGCTTGAATCACAGTATAATAGTCCACCTATAGGTTGGCAGGAATTTTCTAATTTATCAAAGTTATCTTACAAGCCAACGCTTGCGCTTGGTGGAACTAACTCTCGAAATGAAGATCTTAGTATGTGTATCAAAAACGATGGTTTCGGCTTATCAGGCATAAGATTCTTGTGATTATATATAACAAAGATCTAACACAAAATTTATATCTTGGTTCAACCTAATTATTTTATTGTTGTCATTTATTGTCATAAAAGCAACAGTTGCTCTTTGAGGGCCTACACTTATCCTAGGAAAAAAATAATTATCTGTTTTCATTGTCACTCTTAATAGTCTAATTTTTTTTTCTACATCCATTCTGAATAGATACATTCCGTCCTTAGCAGTTACTTCAACAGTCTCAGAGCTTTTCCTGAGTAGATCTAGACAAAAGAAAATTGAGTTTTCAATAGGTTTAATTAATTCTAACCATAGATTAATTTGGTTCTTTCTAAAGTCATGATCTCTAGAAAGCCAGTAATCGAGATCAGCGCATGAAGTATTAATATGCTTGATAATTGTTTGAAGTAGCTCATCATTTTTTAAGACATTTAAATAATTTGCCTCTAAGTCATGTAAAGTTTTAAGAATAGCGGTCTGTTTTTCCATTATCGAATTTAATTTAATTCTATCTGCCCCTTCTAATTTGCTGTATTCTTGATAACGCACTTTTTGAGTTTCTATCTCAGATATAAGATCCCGCTTAATTTCACTTCTACTTAAATTAATAAATAGCTCGGAAATATTTAATAATGCTGAATATGCATCGAACTTCGAATCAATATCCATATGATTATTTATCTTCATATAAATATTTTCTAATCTAAGAAACTTTCTGATTCTCTCATCAATAGGTTGTTCATAGACTGAAGCGTGTATATCAGAAAAACTATTCATGTTTTGATAATACCTTCATTAAAATATTTATTTAATGAGCATGGACTGTTTGTATTTTTAATAATAATATTGCAGGATTTTTTAATAATTTCATAGTCATTTTGAAAGCTATTAAGTTGATCAAATATATCTATATCATTCTTATTATTAGTATTATACCTTTTACGCCTGGCCTCCTCGGGCGCATCTACATAAATTGTATTATATTTCTTAAATAGGAATTCGTTATTTATTATGGGAGGAATTTCGATCATGGAATTATCATTTTTACTAAATATATCTAAGATCATTGCATGTACAATGGGGTGAATAATATTTTCAATTTCCTCTTTATTTTTCCTTGATTTAAAAAAATAGTCCCTAATATCGTCCTTAAAATTTTTACTTGTTTGTTTTATACAGACACTATTTTTTAATTGGTTTACTATATATTCATCTTGATAGAGGCTCGAAACAATTTCATCAGATTTATAGGTTCGAAAACTATAATTCTTAGCTACATCTAGAAGTGTACTTTTTCCAGAACATATAAGTCCTGTAACGAGGTAATTCATTATCTAAGGACGAGGGTTAATGTGATTCCAATTATCAATATAATAATAAGAGTAAGCAATAAAGGCTGTCTTCTGGTCATTTTTTATTTGGACATTGATTAATTTGACTTTCAGTACGACATAGTTTCTTTTCCAGTACATGAAAACCGCACTTGCCACACATAACCATATCATTTGTATCTTTAATTATTTCTCTAGATTGCTTGTTCCTTTTGAGAAAGAAATAAGCGACAATTAAAGCTGAGAGTATTAGGATAATTTTCATACTTTTTATAATGGATTTTTTACACAATAATTTCAACTATTAAATAAATCAATGATGAATGATCAAGACACAATTAGACATATAGTTGATTGGATTAATCAATATGTCAGCAATATGCCAAAACCGGCTAAAAGTTTGATTGTTGGTATATCCGGCGGTATCGATTCTTCACTTACTAGTACATTAGCTAGTATGACAGGTATAAAGACTTTTGCTCTGTCAATGCCCATCAATACTAGCGCCAATGATACTGATCTTGCGCATGTGCACGGTAAATGGTTAGAAGGGAAATTTGATAATACAAACCTTGTCGATATTGATCTAACATCTATATATAAAATATTTAATTCAACGATTTGTGATGTAAATCAAAAATCTGACTTAGGCTTTGCAAATTCTAAATCTAGGTTAAGAATGGTTACATTATATCAAGTTGCTGCTGCTCAAAATGGAATCGTAGTAGGTACTGGTAATAAGGTTGAGGATTTTGGTGTTGGCTTTTACACAAAATATGGCGATGGAGGAGTTGATATAGCTCCTATAGCTGATCTTATGAAATCTGAAGTTAAAAGTTTGTCACACAGTCTTGGTATTGATCAAAGAATCATTGAAGCACCTCCACGTGATGGACTTTGGGATGACGATCGAACTGATGAGACTCAGCTTGGGTTATCATATGATGAATTAGAAGATGCCATGACTAATACGGAATCAGGTAATAGGCAAAAATATAATTCTATACGCAATAATAATCTACATAAAATGTTACCAATACCGGTATGCAAAATACCTAGATCTTAAAATAAGCCTAAATCGAAGAAAGAGCTATCTATTTTTTCTTCTTGCATGATACTTTTGTCATGAATCAAAATTTTACCATTCTGATCGATTGTATAAGAGTAGTTTGAATAGTTTGTTACCAGCACTTTTGCATTGTCTAATGCTAAATTAAGAGATCCAAGATTATTGTAGCTCTCTATTAAAATGAGAAGAGCTTCTTTGGTAACAGGGGCCCCTGGATAAGTTTCTAGCATATATTTTGCTCTCTCACTTGATGCGACATAAGCTCCGCGTTTGAGATAGTAATTTGCAATGTATGTTTCATGTTTTGCCATACTATTTCTTAAAAAGATCAATCTATTTTCAGCATCATCAGCATATTTGCTCCCTTTGAATCTATTACTAATTTCGAGGAAGTCATTGTAGGCCCTTTTGAGACGCGTTACATCATATTTGGAGATATCCTGACCAAGTATTTCTTGGAAAAAAGGTTGTTCTTTTTCAAGATTAGATAAAGCCCTCATGTAATACGCATAATCAACCTTTGGATGATTTGGATATAAATCTATGAATTTATCACATTCTGCAATCGTGTCATCTTTTTGACCGAAGTCATAGTATGCAAATGCAAGATCAAGAATTGACTGTTGTGAATATGTGGAAAAAGGAAATCTAGCTTCAAGTATTTCAAATACTGTAACTGCCTGCGGTATGTCTGCATTAGCTAGAAATCCTGAACCTTCATTGTATAACTCAACTTCTGACATTCCTTCATAAGGATCAACTTTAGCTTTATCTAAAACTGCGCAACTACTCAAACAAAATAAAAATACAATTAATGAAAGATTAAATTTTTTCATGGGTATATCATTATATCATGGAAGGAAACAATGTTTACAATTTTACGTT
>MDTC01220761.1_pt1 | contig 14759 bp, 11 predicted proteins | sample 811181 | NCBI WGS metagenome assembly MDTC01 (sample SAMN05326644, study PRJNA326480) | marine metagenome | isolation source: seawater | place: Pacific Ocean: North | collected 2011 | reverse complement strand
GAATGTCTCCCCAGGCCAGGACAGAGACAGCAATGGCAACCAGGATGAGTACGCCTCCCATGGTCGGCGTCCCTGCTTTGGAAAAATGTGTCTCGGGGCCATCGGAGCGAACCACTTGACCAATTTGTCTGGCCTGAAGTCGTCGGATAAACCAGGGATACAGGGCCATCGCAATCAACAAAGATGTCCCCATGGCGCCGATGGTTCGAAAGGTCACGTACCGAAAAACGTTGAGTGCGCCAAACTGGTCGCGGAGCAACTCAGAGAGCCACAGAAACATGCCCACCTCCCTCGGCGCTGTCGCCATTGCCCTTGAGCGAATCAATCACTCGCTCCATGCGGGCGCCTCTACTGCCTTTGATAAGTACGGTACCCCCAGCGCGCGTAGCCGCCAGAATTGCGTTGGCCGCAAGGTTGTCGCGCTCAAAAACGTCTGCGGTAACTCCTGTTGAACGAGCACCTCTCACCACATCCAGGGCAAACTCACCGCGAGCCAAAAGTAGATTGATACCCAACTCACCGGCCAGACGACCCATCGACTCATGCAAAGTCGAGGCACTTGGTCCCAACTCAAGCATGTCGCCCAGAACGGCGACATGTGGCCCCGGCAAAGATACCAAGGTCTGTAGCGCTACCGTCACCGATGAAGGGTTGGCGTTGTAGCAATCTTCTAAAATCAATCGACCATCGAGCTGCAGCGGACGCATGCGCTGACCCACAGCCTGGTAATTGGCCAAGTTGGCCGCGGCCATTGATAGGTCAACGCCCAAGAGTTCAGCGACCGTCAAGGCTGCCAAGGCATTGGTGACCATGTGCTGGCCGATCGCAGCAAGCGTGACATGTACACGCTTGCCCAACACGTTGACCTCAAAGCGCTGCAGTAGACCCTCGACTTGAACCTCACCATCGACATAAACGTCGCCACCAGGACCAAAGGTGACGATGCGACAGGTCAACTCTGCGAGGTGTGGCAGCAAAAGTGGACAATCAGCGGGCACCACGGCGATGCCCTCGTCGCGTAGGCCCCGAAGGAGAGCAGTCTTTTCCGTAGCGACGGCCTCAACGGTACCGAGCCCTTCCAAATGAGCGGCGCCAACATTCGTTATCACGGCGATGTCAGGCCCTGCGATCCGTGCGAGTTCTGCGATCTCTCCGGGGATACTCATCCCACACTCAATCACCGCGAAACGATGATGAGAGCGAATCTTCGCTAGAGTCTGGGGAACTCCGATTCGATTGTTGTGGTTACGGTAGGTTGCCAACACCTCGCCTGCAGCGCCGAGCGTCAACGAGGTCAATTCTTTGGTAGAGGTTTTGCCGTTGCTCCCAGTAATACACACGACTGGTCGATGAAATTCGGCTCGATGTGCCGCCGCTAAATCACCCAAAGCGACCAAGGTATCGGCGACTTCAACCTGCCAGGCGCGTGTCCTCAACGGCTCTGACCCCGATTGCACCACTAGACCTGCTACCCCCGCAGCATCGACTTGGTCGACGAAATCATGACCGTCGAATTTGTCGCCGACGAGCGCCGCGAACAGGCCGCTGGTCGGGACGTTGCGGCTATCGGTGCTCAAGGCCTCCGTGCACTGTCCTGCCCCTGCACTGCCATCTCGCAGTTGACCGCTGGTGCATTGAGCGGCGCGGATTCCATCGAAACGAAAGCCATCGAGCCGCCAGCGTCGCTGCAGAGCTTGAGCAGCCACAGCGACGTCATCAAATTCAACGACCTCTTGAGCGAATGTCTGCGTCTTTTCGTGACCTTTGCCGGCGACCAAAATGACGTCATCGGGCCCGAATTGCATCGCGACTGAATCGATCGCTTTACGGCGATCAGGCTCGAGAACATAGCCCGTCGTGCTGGGCCATTGCTCTGTGCGAGTCAACCGCGCTCCAGCCGCTCGGAGACCCACTTCAACCTCAGTGAGGATGGCAGATGGAGATTCGGAGCGAGGGTTGTCCGAGGTCGCCACACATCGATCCGCGTAGCGCGCAGCGATCGAGCCCATTGGCGCTCTTTTACTTGAGTCACGGTCGCCACCACAGCCAAAGACGACCCAGAGCTTGCCCTCGGCTCCGCAGAGCGCAGCGCAGGTCTTCAACGCGGCCTCGAGAGCCTCAGGAGTATGTGCGTAGTCCACCAACATGAGGCCAGAACCCGGCCAAGCCACGGGCTCAAGTCTGCCAGGCGGAGCGACCAAATTTGGGCATGCTTTTTCGATGTCTCGGGCAGAGACCCCTACAGCCAAAGCCATCAGCGCAGCGACAGTCAGGTTCTCGGCATTGTGCGCGCCGAGCAAAGGCGAACGAATCTTTACCACCTGACCAGCGAGATCGAGGTCCAGAGATACGCCACGACGATCGGCGCTGAGGACCCTCGCACTCGCTTGGGCCCCCGGATTAGCGCTCAGAGTAAAACCTTGCGCGAGTCCTTGATGCTGAAGCGCCCGGACGTGCTCTTGATCGACGTTGACCCAAGCGACGCTGTCTGGCCGTAGACGATGTGTGAAGAGCCGACTTTTTGCTTGGGCGTAGCTGATGAGATCACCATGGTAATCCAAGTGATCATGACTGAGATTGGTCCAAGCGGCTGCCTCGATATCCACACCGACGAGACGTCGCTGTACCAAAGCGTGAGAACTGGCCTCAATCACCACGGCTTCGACCCCTTGTTCTTTTAATGCGGCAAAAGTCGAATGCAACGCGACCGGATCGGGAGTGGTAAGTCCTCCCGGTCGAATCCCAGAGGGCGTCCAAATACCAACGGTGCCGACGGCCACGGCATGAATGCCCGCGGCATTGAGCAATTGCGCCGTAATGATCGCTGAAGTGGTCTTGCCGTTGGTGCCTGTGATGGCAATAACCCGCAATTGGCGCGAAGGGTGCCCAAAGTTGGCGCTGACCAAATCACCGAGAATTTCACGGGGATCGTCTACCAAAATGCTATCGGCCCCCGAGCCTTTCGCCTGAGTATCGCCCCCATGAACGATAGCGACTGCTCCTGCTTGGCGCGCTGCGTCCGCAAAATCTAGACCACGCGCAGAGTGGCCATCGATCGCAACGAACACATCACCTGGCTGTACACGACGAGAGTCAGACTGAACCGATCGGATCTCGAGGTTTTTGAGCGAAACCGGAAGATCAGCAATCGTCAAACCCGCCGATCGCCACAGTTCATCGAGCGTCATGGCCGCTCCTGTGGCAGACGAGCCGTAGCGCTCGGTGGCGCCAAAACGAGGCGAACCAAAGTTCCCGGGCGAACCACAGCCCCTTCACTTGGCGTTTGTTGAAAAACTACGCCAGAACCGCGAACTCGTGGTTTGAGTCCTTTGGCCAATAGCGTCCGCACCGCTTTGGCCATAGGCATGCCACGCAAAGACGGCATCCTCAACTTGCCTGCGGGGACTTTGAATAAGGGCGCTGGAGCAGGTTGTACAACCTCGATTGGCTTGGCCGGTTTCCTCTTTTTTGCCTGACGACGAGCGGCTCGTGCCTGCGCCTCTTTGGGGTCGTCGTAGGTCAACCAGGGGGCTCCTGGGCTGGTGGCAACTCCGGCGTAAGGCAACAAGAAGCGAGCGATTTCTCTGGCGACTGGCGCAGAGATTGCCCCACCTGTGCGGATCACGAGGTTTGGGTATTTCGGATGCCGCCGATCAGGAGTGTCGACAGCCACGTAAATCACATAGCGTGGGTTTTGTACGGGCGTCACCATGGCGAAACTAGCCACCCAATGCGTCTTGGAGTATCGCCCGTTTTCAGCTTGCTGCGCTGTCCCCGTCTTACCAGCAACGCTGTAATTAGGTAGGCGTGCCCGACGAGCTGTCCCACCTTTTTTGGTGACCCGACTTAGACAACGCATGGTCTCGCGTGCGGCCGATGCTGAGATCACTCTCTGACCCGGTTCGACTTCAAAAGTCAGGTGTTCTATCACTTTGCCATCAGCTCGACGAAACTCGCGCAACAGCCTCGGTCGCCGCAAAACTCCACCATTTGCGATCGCTGTGTAGGCGCGCGCGATCTGCAAAGGCGTCGTCACCACACCTTGACCGAAAGCGATATTGATAAACTGCGAAAAGGGCCACGTCTTGTACGATGCGAGCTTTCCGCTGCTCTCGCCTGGCAACCCAACGTTAGTGATGACTCCAAGTCCAAAGCGTCTCAGAGATGCATCGAGACGCTTTTTACCGATTTTCATCGCAATTTTTCCGAAGCAGATATTCGAAGACACCTTCAGGCAGTCGCAGGCAGTCAATACGCCGTGTCGATGGCTGTCGCGGATGACTTTCGAGCCGGCCTTAATACCTTTGGTGGCGTCGAAGAGGTCGCTGGGTTTGACCACCCCTAGATCAAAGGCGGTCGCCAAAACCAGCGCTTTGAGCGTACTGCCAGGCTCGGCTCCATCTTGCGTCACCTTATTTTTAGTCGCCGCAGCGCTCGTCAGACGGTCGTTGGGATTGACCTGTCCCGTCTGGGCCATGGCAATCACTTCTGCTGTGCGAACATCGATAACGACCGCAACGCCAAATTTTGCCTTCGCGTCTGCGACCCCTTTGTTTAGATGATGCTCAGCGACCTCTTGAACGACGCTATCGAGGGTCAGTTGAGCCGAATTGCCAGCGTAATGATTTGGGTCCGAGGAGCCGTACCATGGCATGCGTCGACCACCGACAGTTCTGAGGGTCACCACCTTGTATTGGCGACCTTGGAGCATCAGATCGAGCATCCGCTCAATCGAACCAGGCCAAGAAGAGCGGCCGAGTAAGGAGCCGGCTACCGCACTGCTTGGATTGTGGCGACGAGTGCTCTGCTCAAGGCTAACTCCTGGAAGCTGCCCCTCAACTAACATGGTCTTGAAGCGATCGACTTTCCACAGAGGCAGTTCTTTGGCGATATAGACGTGGCTAGTCTCATAGCCCAAATTCCGACGTAATTTCCGAAATTTGCGCGATTTTTTAGCCTCTTTTTTGCTGCTTAACTGAGCGCCTTTAGCATTCTGAGATTTTGGTGTAGTGGAGGCGATTGCACTGGAGATGGTCTGCTCAATCAACGTCGCCCAGCGCTCGCGCGCCGCGAGAGTCAAGGTTGATTTTGAAGCAGACTGCAAACTGCCATCTCGACCTTGCTCCAGGCGCGTACAAGCAGCGACGCAACGTCCGCCTCCGGAGGTGTCAGGTAGATCTCGACACACTTGCTTACGACCATTCTGACAGTCGATATCTTTGTTGCACAACGGGAGTTGGTGCAAAGCCAAACGCGCAGCCTCGACGGGATCAACCCGCAAAGCGTAGGTGAAATCAAAGCCGCGCATTTTTTTCGTCCGTAGCACCTTGCCGAGTGCGCGCACCTGACGGGGTCTAAGGCTATGAATCAAAGTACGCTTTTTACGCATCCGCAGCGCGAAACCGATCTGATAACTCAGATCATCGGCAGACACTCCAAGCGGCCGCGCTATGGCCGCTCCCAAGCGCTTGCCTTGCGCCTTGGCGACGCTGGGCTTGCGATACTTCGGGAAAGAGTCGGGTGAGAACTCGAGGGTTCGCTTCACCAAAGTAAGAAATGACAGCTTCTCTCGCTGAATCATCCGACGCAGCTCGCGCGCCACAGCAGCGGATACGCCAGCTCGCAATGTGACCTGCCGCGTCTGCTTACTCAACAACGCGAGTACTTCTTTGGTCTTCGTTTTCAGACTTTTCCGCGCAACTTTGTCTGTCGGTTGGTTGCGAACCAATACCTCAGCAATCTTTTCAGCCATCTTTTGGCGAAATGCTACGTCTTGTTTTCGGGTGCTACGCACTTTATCGGGATCGAGTTCCATACACGGAGACTTGGGACGCTTGGGATGGACCCATCGCGGATCGGCGGTCAGCGCCTCGGTGACCAGGTCCTCCGCCATGATGACACCGTTGCGATCGACAATCGGCCCTCTTGGCCCTCGTTTCTTACGAACATCAACGTAATCAGTGCTCTCGAGAACCGATTCCTTTTGCTGGACAAAAAACGCCGCGCCGATCACGCAAAAGGCCATCCACCCAAGGCCGATGACCATAACCAATTGCACACGTCTGCGTGTGCGAACGAAGCGTGACCGCGGCGACAAGCCGGCTCGATCTTTCAGGCGAAGGTTCCAGCGTTGCTTCATCGACAACCCCCTTCACCGACGAGCTCCACTCTCGCTCGACAGCGACGCCCAAGCGCGGACGCTCCGGCTCGCTCCGTACAGACTTTGTAGGCCTTCAAAGCAAGGTCAGGTTGCCGAGATCTGCAGTACAAATTCCCCAGCGAGAAATGAAAGCTGGGGATCTTCGGACAACGACGAACGGCTTCTTGAAAATGCTGTTGGGCTCCGGGCTGATCGGCCCGTTTTTCAGCCAGCAAGCCCAGATTGCGATGTCCCTGACAGAACTTCGGATTGATAAAGACCGCCATTCGAAGATGCTTTTCGGCAAGATCGAGACGCCTGAGCTTGAGGTAAGCCCAACCGATGTTGTTGTAGGGATGATAAGGGGTGGTGTAGGTGGGTTCTTTGAGCAGTGGTTTGAGCGTGTCGATGGCGTCTTGCCATCGCTCTAGGGCCAGATACGTAACTCCCAGATGATTGCGGGCGGCGAAAAAACCCTTGTTGCTAGCGAGCGAGCGCTTGAAGTTCGAAATTGCCTCTTCATAACGCTTGCGGCCAAAGAGGATAAAGCCCAGTAAATACCGGCTTTTGCTGTGTTCGGGTTCAAAGGCGAGCCCTTTCATGAGTTCGCGGATCGCCAAGTCGATATTTTTCGAATGAAAATAGCCAGCTGCCAGCTTGTGGTGAAAACCTGCTTTTTTGTTGCGCTTCTGGGCCTCTCTCTGGGCTGCTCCGCATCCGACAAACCCGAAAATACACAGCGCGACAAGAATTCGACGCAAAAACCGGGAGCTACGGACAGTGCTCATCAGGGATTGTCTCCCTCGGGGGCGCGGCGATTGTCTTGAGCCGTACCCTGAATCACGCATCCGTCGTCTTGTCCCTCCTGATACACATTGAGTAACTCGGTCCGTTTCGCGATTTCAGAGCGTAGATTACGCGCTCGCTCCACCTCTTCTAAATATCGTCGATTAACCGCCTCGAGTTCATAGACGGCTTGCACACCGTGAGAGCGTTGACGAACGCGCTGAATCGCGATCGATCCAATGATTCCAAAAACGGCCAATAGAGCCACGACTCGCCACCAAAAAAACAACTCTGAGGACTCGGCTCGCGCCATGGCCGAGCGGGCCAAGGCTTCGGAGCGAGCAGCGGCGTGGGCAGCGGCCTTCTGTGGAACCAAATCAGGGGAGCTCATGAGGCCTCCTGTTCGGCTGAAGCGCCTCGAAAACGCAGCACGCGCAGTTTGGCGCTCCTCGCCCGTGGGTTCTGCGCACACTCCTGGGGTGTTGGGGTGAGCGGCTTGCGATGGGGCAGCTCAAAACTCGAGGTCTTGCCCCGGGCAAATTCGCGAAACACCTGTTTGACCACACGGTCTTCGCCAGAGTGAAATGAGATCACAGCGAACACCCCGCCGGGACTCAGGAGATAGGGCACCGTTGCCACCAGGCGTTCGAGTTGCTCGATTTCATCGTTGACCCACATCCGCAAGGCCTGAAAAGCTCTCGTCGCTGGATGAATTTTGCCACCGCGGGGCAAAACGGCCGCGATGCAATCGGCCAATTGGCTCGTGCCTCGAACTCCGTCGCCGTAAGCGGCCAATATGGCGTCTGCGACGCGATGAGACGCCCGGACGTCTCCGAAGTAATAGAGCACATCAGCCAACTCTCTCTTGGAGGTTCGCCTCAGTTTGTCCGCCAAGGTCTGCCCACGGGTCGGATCCATCCGCATGTCCAAGGGACCATCATAACGAAAGGAAAAGCCACGATCTTCGGTGTCGAGTTGGTGCGAAGACACCCCGAGGTCGGCTATCACGCCGACGAACTTCGAAATGTTGTGCTGCTTGCACACGACGGAAAGATCCCCGAATGGAGCATGCACAGCCTCAAATCGTGGACCGTATTTACACAACCTCTCTTGAGCTGCTTTGAGGGCTTGTGGATCGCGATCAACTCCCAAAACTCGAACGTGCGACAGACTCTCAAGGAGCAACTCGCTGTGTCCCCCGCCACCGAGTGTGCAATCGACAACCCAGCCCGCCGGAACGTCTCGAAGCGCGTCGACGGTGGCGGTCCCCAATACCGTCACATGATCAAAAGTAAGCGACACGGCGTTCACGATGCACTCCAGTGCATATCCATCTCTGTCATGTAGCTCGATTGCTCGGCAGAGGTGGGGGCCAACTCGGCGTCCAACTCTTTCCAGCGACTGATTTCGTACACACGCACGTGATTCATGGTTCCGACGAAAACCAATTCGGCCGGCGCATCGACCTCCAGCGCGGACCGAATACGCTGGTTGAGCACGAAGCGACCAATGCCGTCGAGACGGACCGAGTCGGCATTCTGAACGGCGACCTTCAAAAAACGGTTGGTCTCTTTGACGATCGCCGCTTTGTCTGTATCTGAAGACACCTGAGCATGACGTCGTTTCAACGTGTCGAGCTGTGATTGAACCTGCTCTGCGTAGATGGTTTTGGGGTAAATTCGCAAGCTGGGACAGTTGCCATCGAAAGTCGGCACGAGCACCAAGCTCAACGGGTCGCCATCGAACTCCTGACGTATCGCCGCAGGGACGCTGACGCGCCCCTTGGCGTCCATCCTCTGTGTGAATACGCCTACGAACATCATGACTAAGGGCCTCTTCCCTGCGCTGCTGCCCTCGCGTCAGTGAGCGTTGGGTTGTGCGCCAACCGGTTTTGAGCCAGTGGTCACCGCCGCGAGTGTTTGCCTTTTTGATCCAAAATGATCCTTTCTTCCCCACTTTATCCCACCAAACGTGTGTATGCGGGGATTTAGGGGGTGTCAAATGAGAACTCAGTGACTGACGTATGTCAGCTTCGCCATGTCGGGTGATGCCAGCGTTTAGTGACCAAAATCTTCGATGGAGCGAGTTGCTGAGCTTGGAGCGATCGACCAGACGAATAGTCACCAAGCGATTTCTTTTTTTACCTAAAGATTTCATTGAATTATAAAAATTCATCCACAATTCTCCTCATCGAGGTGAGATGGAGATCTCTGGACGATCGACGCTTATGTGATCGGGCGATCGAAGAGCCAAGCGTAACCGTGAGCGCTATTTACACTCCTCAAGCCCTACGCATTTTCGAGTGCTCATCAAGTTTTTTATCTGTCGTCTCGGGTCGTTTGCTAAAATCTATCGAAGATTCACAGCGAGCTTCGCCATCTAAGGCTATAGCCGCTATGCTGTTGGGGTTGATCCAGGAGAGACCATGCGAGTCCGCCATACAGAGATAGCGTTTTGCGCCTTGTTCGCCCTGATGATCGGTTGTGGTAGCGATGACACAGACCCTGTTTCATCGAGCAACGATGGAGGTGGTCAGTCCACTTCAGGCTGCCCGGTCGTCAACCTCGGTGCTGAACCTTCAGACGTAAAAGTCGTCGACTACAAAGTCGCCATTGGCGTCCTAAAGGAGAGCTATCAGCTCAATGGGCGGTTGATTCAACCCAATGGCTGTAGCCAGTCCACCCCGTGTCCATTGGTGGTAGTGGTCCCAGACCGCCAGACTGACGCGATGATTCAATACACGAATCCAGCGAAATACCTAGCTGCCAACGCCAAGGTCCATGTTGCACTTTTTAATCTGCCTGGTACTGGCATCGGCGGCTTCAAATCCAAGGGAGACAATGACTACGGTGGAACTCACCATTTAACCGCGGTCAAAGAGGTCATGCGCCTGCTCCGAGAGCGCGACGAAGTCGATGCACAAGCGACCGGGTACGTAACCATAGGCTATGGCTTGGTCCCAGCGGCTGCAGCACTAAAAACTTTTGGAATCAACTCGTTGAAGCAGACGCTATTTCTCATCGACGTAGAAGGTCCGGTTGACCGCTGCGCCGCCTCGCAAGCTCCCGAAGAACTCAACAAAGGCGTCGGTCCAGACAATGGCCCTGGAACGAGTTCCTCCGCGTGTCACATCGATAGCAACCAGAGCATCGCCGCGGTCTTTCCTGGGGCGTCGGAGGACAAACCAGCGAGTGTGGTCTGTGCTCAGGGCGCGTGGCCTATCACCGAAACAGGAGAAGATTGTACGAGCGCCTGGTGGGCGACGAGAGAGCCAGCCAAAAGCCTCAATAGTTTGGCGGTGCGCTACCAGCGACTTCAGTTCGGAGTCGATCATCGCTCACCGACTCATTGGTCCAGCAGGGTTGCGATCTCGGCGGCCTTCGCGTCGAAAGCTTGTCCATACGTAGGGCTCAATGACATGCCACCTTGCCAGTCGGCTCTGAGTGACGCTCAGTGTGAAGCCCTCGGTACTGGGCAAAGCTGCTGGCTGGGCACTGGGCTAGGCGATGGTCTGGCACCGGGCACCTATGGTGGTAGTCAGTGGTGCGAGGTCAGTATCGATGCGCTTTTTGCCAATGTGCTGCCTAAATACGTCAAGCGCATGTTGGACCTCGAAGCCTTTCCAAACTGCAAACCCTGAACCCAGCAGCCTGTGAGGTCTTTTAGTGACCGCCACCCAACCCAGTCGAGCGCTCCCTGCCTCGACCGTCGTTGTCCTACGAGATTGTCCTGAAGCGCTCGGGCAGCCTGAAGTCTTTTTGGTGCGTCGACACGGCGCGAGTGGGTTTATGGCGGGGGCGACTGTATTTCCGGGCGGCAAAGTTGATCCTGCAGATTATCGAGTCACCAGCGCTGGCCAGAGTGCCGAACAATGCGCTCTATCGCTCCAGATGAGCGACCATCAAGCCGCTCGAGCGTATTATATTGCCGCGATCAGGGAGTTACACGAAGAGGCCGAGATCGTGCTGGCTCGCACCTCAAAGGGGACTTTCGCTGATCCTAAAACCCTGAGCGAGCTCCATCGTGAGATGAGAGCGTTGAGGCAAGGTCATCGTATCGAAGCCGACGCAGTTCATGCCCTTTGGCAACGTCACGGGCTCCAGCCCGCCTTAGATTGTCTGCATCCTTTCGCTTGGTGGGTCACTCCCTCTGTGGAGCCCAAACGTTTCGATACGCGCTTTTTCGTAGCGACTTTACCAGCAGGCCAACAGGGCCATATTGATGGCTTTGAGACCACCGCTCAACATTGGCTGTCAGCCGAATCGGCGCTACAAGAGCATGAGCGAGGCGGGGATCTGTATCTGCCTCCGCCGACGTTACACACCTTGCAGCGAATCGCCTCGCTCCGCGGCCCTAGCGCCGATATAGCCAAGCGACTGACTGCCCGAGGCATAGGCCCCAAGATTGAACCCTTTGTCCAGCGACAGACCGACGGCTCGCCGATGATCGCCCTGCCAGATGACCCGATCCACCCGCAAAGCGATCATGCAGACCCGCGGCGCAATCGCTTCGTCATGCGGCAGGGGAGATTTCATCGTCAGTCTACAGGCGATGACCTGATGTAAATGTCAGGAAAAGCGAGAACGGCCACGTTTTCGTAATAACTCAAGCTCGCTGCCAGACAGGCGCTCTGCTCGTGTGGCCTCAGACTGGCGCATCGGCCGTAACAAACCTGGTTGAGCGGCCGAACAACGTGACTCCATCCAAGCGATTCGTTCCTCACTCAAAGCCAAGTTAACCCTCCAGTGCTCCAAGCACCTGATGGACAACTGCTCGGCTCGATAGGCGCTGATCGGTCGCATAAATCGCTCTGGAAAGGGGACGCGGACAGTCCAATTGAATACACAACGTTCGACTTGATCGGACTCGGAGAACTGACGTTCGAGTTCAACCAACTGCCAGCAGACTTCAACCCAACTGTCCTTGTTGTGAGCAGGATCGTTGTCTTTTGCGTCCTGCTCAGCCTCATCCAAGACAAAAACTTGCTGTAGCACGTCACGGGCTCGAGCTCGCGAACGACGGTCTCCAGGTCGCTTTCGCAGCAAAGTAGCCAAATGGCGCGCTTGCTCACGGACAATTTCAGTGAGGGACTGACTCACGGTGTGCTGCCTCCCTGAGAGAACCTCAGTTTCGAACCCCGTGTGATACCCAATCGCGCGGCTTGACCGCCGTCAAGTTCAAGCACATATCTCGAGGGCTGACCAACACGCCGAAGCGTTTCAGTCAGAGGGGCAGCCTTAGCGACGACTCCAACGACCCGCCAACTCTGATCGATAAAGATGATATCCAAGGGGATCAGCGTGTTTCGCATATAAAATGCCCAATCATGCGTACGCGGCATCACAAACACCATGCCGCGCATCGGACCGAGTGACTTGCGAAACATAAGACCTTGATTTCGCTCAATCACAGTATGGGCGACCTCGACATCAATCGTCGGTCCAGCGACCTGATCGAAGAGGGTCACCTGGGCTCGAGTAGGCAAGGGGATAGGTGCTCGATCGGGTTCACTCGCAACAGGGGGCGTCCACTCCCGATGAGCAGAGGGTCGAGGGTTACGCTCGGTACAGCCAACCTCGACAACGCACACAACTACGATGCACAACAACAAGCGAATCATGAGCGCTAGTGTGTCAGACCCAACGCTCAGGGCAAAGCGCCGAGACTTTGCTCCAACGCCGCTGCGTCAATGGGGCCCCAGCGCTCCCCTGCGCTTCCAGGTAAATTGGCGCGCTCTGCGAAAGGTCGCGCGACACCAGCGTCCATCCGCCAGCCTGGGTTGTCTGCTGCGTGATGAAATCCCGACGCGGCGGCGAGTCCAAGCGCATGACCAAGCTCGTGGCTGATGGTCGAGGCAATCAACTGACTCAAGGTCTCGATCGCCATCGCGGCCTTTGGATCATTGGCCACCGCGGGCTTACCCGCTAAGAGCGGACAAAAGGCACCGAAAATTTCGTCAAAACGTGTATCGACTGTCGAGCCGCCGGGATTCAAGGTTGGAGAAAACAACAGCATACTCTCCAAGAAGACGCCACCATAAGGTGGTTGTCCTGCTCCAGCGCCGCCATGATCTCGTGCTCCAGAGAGATCTTCGTCTAAAGTTCGATTGCCAACGTCTTTGCCACGAGAGGGCTCATTGCCCAGTAAGCCCAAGGCGTTGGGATCACGATCGAGCACAGCGACGCGAACGTATTCAAATAGATTCGGTTGCATCAACTCCCCGGTAACCTCGATCACGAAGCCCTCGAAGTGTGAGCGAACCAAGTCAATTACTCTCGTGCGTATGGTCGGGGCTGCGCTCGCTAAGCCCCACTGGGCGAGGCCCACTTCAGCCGCATAATCGAACATGACATGGACGACCTGAATACTCGGATTCATCGTCAACGATAGTGGGGCTTGCTCTTCGATGAATTGAACGCCATCAGGGCCCACAAGTCGCCAGCCAACCCTTCCGTTAAAGGTGGCTCCAGCCAGCTCATTCCATCCCCCTATCCACCATCGAGACGAAGGCAATCCGACGACAGACCCCTTCGACCACAAGGGCAAGCCCGTCAACTTCGCGTCCCCTGGTCCCCATGAAGCGAGAGTTTTCCCTTGCGGGCTGGACCACGTACCCAGAGGGACCCAACTGATGCCACTCAGCCACCTAGGGGCGATGGCAATCGCTCCCTCATCGAAGCGCAGTGCCTGGCTGAGTCGACCTCGCTGCATGATTGCTGAACCAGAACTTTGACGCTTCGGAGCCTGAATCTCGACGGTCGCCCAAGCCGACCACTGACTCTGATGCATGATACTTGTGATGGTTTGAATCATCAGGCGATGGCGTACCTTGGCACTACCCAACTTCGAGCCCAACCATTTGGGCGTCACCCACACCCCATGAGAGGACTCAGGAAAGCTAGTGGAGAGGACCTGTGTCGTACTCAGTGGCAATGTGACGTCCGACCGCTGCACCTCAGTTTCGACCCACGCGACCCCCTCGCCCGGTAGCGGCACATCTGATAGATGCAAAGCGAGCCGCTGCCCATGGGACCACGGTGAGTTGGATTGAATCTCTAAGGGCGCATCAGACCACTGCCCTCCGACCCAAGGCACGCCTTTCGATAGCGCCACGCAGCGGTCGTCGCCGCCCTGCCCAAGGCCCAGACAAGCTTTGGTCAGACGGGCTCCAATCGCGAGCGTACTTTGTGAGTCGACGTGCCCGGTGACTCCATCGCGACCGAGATCATTGGTGTCAAGAGCCACCAAGACCTTCTGGCCAGTTTCAGTCCACAACCAAAGCGCACGCCCAGACAGTGGAAGTCCGGTAACGACGACGGGGCTTCCAGGACGCAAGCGGCTAGGAAGCTCGACCTCAAACCCCTGTAAATCCGACTGGCATCCACAGTTCAGGATCAGCAAAGCGGTCAAGATCGCCCTCGTGACTCTCTTCATGACAAACCACAGCAGCGACCAGCGATGTCTCCGCCGCAATCATGTGAAGGCACGCGCAACTGTAACCCTCTCAGGGGCGTATTCGCACCAAAACATGCTGCCGTTGTTGAACTATATCGATGTCCATTCATGCAAGAGCGCTCCGATAAGCCAACTCATGGTTGACGAGTGGTGTCGCTTCAATTGTCATGCTGAAGGTGACCCAAACCTAGGTCAACCACGACAGGACAAACCAAGTCTCTGTTTGGACCCGAAAGACAATGTTGAGTCGATACGGCCTTGCGAGGCACTACGAAAAGATGCGGAATGCGTTGCGACGGTCGCAACCGGTTGAGGCTGCTGCCGAGATCGCAAAGGTGCTTGGATTACCTGCGAACCAGACCGTCAATGAAGTCGAATT
>MDTC01084950.1_pt1 | contig 14761 bp, 11 predicted proteins | sample 811181 | NCBI WGS metagenome assembly MDTC01 (sample SAMN05326644, study PRJNA326480) | marine metagenome | isolation source: seawater | place: Pacific Ocean: North | collected 2011 | reverse complement strand
TGTCGGTCTCGGTGGGCTCGCCCTTGCAGGCGGCGAGTGCGAGCAGGACGCAGAGGGCGGACAGGCGAAAGGTCATGGATCCCCCAGGAACCGGATGCGCGGGTCTGGTCGTTCCAGTGGTTCGCAGGCGGGGTGTCGAGGGACTGCGGGATGGACGCCGCGGCTCGTGGTGACCTGGCTGGCCTGACGGAGGGGATGTGGGGGAGCGCTTCGTCGATCGGGCCGGGACGACCCCCGGAGATCCCCCGGATCTCCCTTTCCCCCAGCCCCTCCCGTGCTCACCTTCTTTCCAAGGAAGGAGCCCGTCATGTCCGACTACGGCGTCGCGACCCGGATGCGTCAGCAGGCCCAGCAGGCCGAGCGCAGGAGGGAAGCGTCGCGGGAGCGGGCGGAGCGGGCTCGACGGCACCGGGACACGACGCGTGAGGCGTTCGACGCGGACGCGGACTTCGGGGTCTGCGCCCGGTGCGAGGCGGAGGCGCCGCTGGTGTGGCTCGGGGACGTCCGCGTCTGCGATGCGTGCGAGTCGGACGCGAACACCCACGCGGCGCTGCGCCAGGGCCTCCGCAACGGGGCGCTCGGGGCGTTCGGCATGGGGCTCGCGACGGCGCTGGCGACCCTGACGAACTTCTACCTCGGGCACGGCAAGGCCGAGGTTGTCGGCATCCTCGGTGTGATGGCCGTGCTCACCATCGGCATCGGCTACCGCGCCTGGCGTGACGGCGACTCCCTCGCCCGCACCCGGGACGTGTTCGAGGGCGTGCCGCGCGTGCTGGTGCTGCGCGCACGCCTCGCCGGCGTCGTGGCGGTGGTGCTGGGCGTCGCGTCCGGGCTCGGGGCGATCGCGGCGTTGTTCCTGCCGATGGCTCGGACGTGGACGACGGTCGCCGCGGCGCTGGGACTCTAGGCCTCAGCGCCCCTGGATGTGCCCTGCAAGCTGGTAGTAGAAGCAGCAGTTCTCGGCGATCACGTCGAGGGGGTAGCCTTCTGCGAAGGCCTGGGCGGCGAGGCGGTCGACGCCGTGGCGTGCCTGGGCCTGTCGGTCGAGCGCCTCGTCGAAGGTCTCGTAGACCTCGCTGGTGAGGTCACCCTCGAGGCGGTGGTCGGCGTCGACCTTGAGGGCGGTCGCGACGAAGCAGGACAGCACGTCGCGCTGGAACTCCTCCAACGTCAGGGCGCGGAGGTCGCCGGCCTGGGTGTCGGACAGCGCCGAGCGGTCGGCGCGGACCAGCGGAAGACCCGCCGCAGCCCACGCCATCGTGCCGCCCTCGAGGTCGATGAGGCCATGCTCCAGGTGACCCTGCAGCGCCTCGACCACCTCGAGCGACCGCCGCCCGGTCATGCACACCAGCACGATGGGGGCGCCGGTCGGCAGGGTCCGGGCCCAGGCCTCGAGGTCCTCCTCCTGCGGGTGCCAGATGCTGCCCGGGATCCACCCGGTCATCTCCCGCTCGTCGAGGTGCCGGATGTCCACGATGACCGCGGAGCGGGTCGTGGCCAGCTCTTCTGGAGCAACCCGCGCCACTAGAACACCATGGACGACGCGCTGGTGCGGGCTTCGGCGGTGAAGGCGGTGACGCCGCCGAACTCGATGTTCGGCAGGTCCATCAGCTCGTGCTTCTCGATGCCCATGATGCCCATCGACATCGTGCACACCTTGAAGGTCACGCCGATGTCCACCGCCTGCTGCATCAGCTCCGTCAGGCTCATCACGTTCTGCTGGCGCATGAAGTGCTTCATCATGGCGATGCCCATGCCACCCATGTGCATCTTGGACATGGTCTGGCGCTCGGGGCCCTTGGGCATCATCCACTTCATCATGCTCTTCATGAGGCTGGACTTCGGCACCATGGCGCCGTCGGCCGGCTTCTGCGGCGTGTCCGCCCGGAGCAGGTTGACGCCCCAGAAGGAGAAGTAGACCGAGACCTCCATGCCCTGAGCCGCGCTCGAGTTCGCGACCATCATCGCCGCCATGAGGCTCTCGAAGTCGTTGCGCAGGATGAGCAGGGTCGTCGCGTTGCGGCGGGGAAGCTCCAGATCCGAGTCATCGACCACGGCGGGCGCGGCGACATGGGCCGGCGGCTGCGCGGCGGCGACATGGGCCGGCGGCTGCACGGCGGCGACGGGCTCGGCCTTGGGCTCGCGACCGGCACGGGCGGTGACGATCAGGTGCTGCCCGTGATCCTCGATGTCGACGAGGGTGACGGAGACGAGCTCGGCCCAGGCCTCGAGGCGAGCGGCGGCGCCGGCATCGCAGCGGAAGGTCAGGGAGTCGCCAGCGTCGAGCCAGGCGGCGCCCAGGCGCAGGACGAGGCGCTCGGGGGCCTCGCCGGTGAAGTCGAGCATCGCCGGGGCGGCCTGGGCGGGAGCCGCCACGGGCTCGGGAGCGGCGACCGGAGCCGGCGCGGGAGGAGCGACCGGGGCGGGCGTGGGTGCAGAGAGCACCAGCTGCTTGTCCGGGTTGACGTGGACCACCGCCACGTGGGCGCCGTCGGTCTCGTCGAGGGACTCGAGGCGGGAGCCGGTGCTGCGGCACCAGGCGCGCAGGTCGACCGGGAAGTCGCCGTCGTCGGCGCGCACGGTGAGCACGCCGAAGTCGCCAGCGAGCCCCTTGTAGGCCTTGGCGATCGCCATGATCGGGGCGGGGCAGCGCATGCCGCGGCAGTCGACCTCGATGGTCGAGGCCGCGGGAGCGACCGGGGCCGCCGGCTTGGGCGCCGAGGCCTTCGCGGCAGGAATCGGCGTGGGAGCGGTCTCTTCGGCCGTGGCCGGCGCGCTCGCGGGCTTGCCGTTGAGGTGGATGAGTGCGGTGTAGATGCCCTCGGAGGACTCGACCGAGGCCAGGTCGGCACCGGTGGTGCGGCACCAGGCCTTGATGTCGACCGGGAAGCCGTCGTCGTCGGCGAGCACCTCGAGGGTCGTGGCCGAGCCGTTGAGCTTGCGGGATGCGCGGGAGACCTCGAGGATGGGCGCTGGGCACCTCATCCCTCGGCAATCCACGGTGGTGCGGGTGTCGATGGACATGTTGGACCTCGCTGTCTCAGGAGAGGATGGACGGATCGATCCCGGCAGCCTTGCAGATCTCCACGGGGAGGTCAGGGCTGCACTCGGGCAGGATCAGGTGGCTGTCGACGGTGCAGAACTCGCGCGCGGCCTCCATGAGGTCGTCGTTTCGGTGCGTCGAGACGAGGACGCGCCGCACGTCCTTCCGGCGGCACAGGCCCATGACGAGCGCGTCCTGCAGGATGACGTGCATGTCGCCGAAGACGAGCACGTTGGGGGGCTGCTCGAACGCGGTGGCGTTGGCCACGCGCTCGGCCCGGTCGCCTGCCTCGAGCAGGTCGACCTCGCAGGTCTCCCGGAGCGGCTCGAGAGCGTCCGAGAGCTGTGGGCAGTCCACGCCCGGGTCGCCCAGCAGGACCCAGATCCGCTGCGGCTCGCGCTTTGCGCGGCGACGGGCCAGCCACGTGGCCAGCTCCTCGTCGCTCATGGTCGTCCGCAGCGTCATCCACCCTCCGGAAGCAAGGCAATACTTCGGCAGGATACGGCTGGTATTGACAGCTATGTCCTGTCCTATGTCTTTCCCGATCCTGCCGATCTCGTTGCGGGGCGTATCAGCGCCGGGACGGGCAACGGGGTCGGGTAATCGGTCGTACATGTCGACAATCGAGGGAGTACTCCATGGATCGGCTCGCGTTCCTCTTCGCTGCAGGTCTGACCGCCTGCTCCTTGTTCGAGCCGCCCCTGTCGGCGGAGGAGCAGGCCCGTGTGAACGCGGATCTCGACGCCGCCCAGGCGTCGATCGCGACCCATGAGGCCGTCTGGAAGCGTGCTGTCGCCGAAGCCGCCGCGGCCCCTCCTCCGGGGCAGGCACGGCCCTGTCCGTTCGTCACCTCCAACCACGAGCAGGTGGCCGAAGCCCTCGGCGCACCCGCCGGCGTCGCGGACCAGCTCCGTCAGATGCAGGCCGCCCAGGCCGTCTACGGCAAGAGTCACAAGGCCATCGTCCGCGGGGAGCTGACCGCCGCGCGGGCGCCCCGCGCCGAGCTGATGGAGGACGAGCTGCGTCAGATCCGGGAGCGCCTGCAGCCGGACCGACTCCGCCACGACCCGCATCCGGAGCGCATCGTCGCCGACGCGGCGAAGCTGGCGGACCCGGCGTGGTGGACCTGGGACCTCACCGTGCAGATCCAGGCGCGCCAGGGGGCCTCGGACATCGACGTGGCCGGCAAGCGCTTCGCCTCGGGCGCGGTCGTGGGGCGGGGCTTCCTGGTGGACTACGCCGCGGCGCGGGTCGCGTGCGTGGGCACGTTCGTCGCGACCAACAGCGGCACGGTGGAGTTCGTCAGCCAGCCGGGCATGGAGCACGGGCAGGCGTACGGCGCCGCCGGATTCGACCTCGACGCCAACGCCATCGAGGCGGCAGAGCGGTCGCTGGTCGCGCGGTGAGGCCCGCTCGGTCGGACCGCCTGGCGTAGGCTGGGCCGGTCACGATGGAGCGTCCATGGTCCTGTTCACCGCGTTGTCCTTGTCCCTTGCCTGGTCCGCCGAGCCCGTGGAGGTCGTGCAGGTCCGGGCGCAGTGGACCGACGTCACGGCGCGGATCGCGGCGGGGGAAGTCGTCGTGACCACCGTCGACTTCAATGCGAACAAGGCGAGCTTTCCGGCGGTGGGTACCTGGTCCCATCGGGTGGAGTTGATCCGCACCTGGCGCGATCCGGAGCGCGCCGAGGGGCCCGGCCTGAACGAGCTGCCCACCAAGATCGTCGAGACGGCGTCGGTCGCCGCGCCGGCCTGGAAGGGCGAGTACCTCTACGACGGGTCGAGGCTCCGCTTTGCCGTGGTCGAGGACCCGGAGCGCGGCGTGATCCGCGCCTACTACGACACGCAGGGCAAGCCCGTACGCCTGGTCGTCGGCAGCACCGTGCACGACCAGCCCGGTGCGGGCGAGCGGGCGACTGCTCAGGCCATCGCCGCGCACGGGGGCGAGCTGATGGACCGTGCGCGCGTGGTCCTGGCCTTTGCCGAGGACCATGGCGCGCTTGCGCAGCCTCGCTGACCCGGGCCTTTGCAGCGTGTACCGACCCATGCGGGCGGGCTGGGTTGCACTACAAGCGTAGGAAGCGACCGAGGCCGGGTTCCACGAGGCGTGCACGTCAGTGCACCTCGAGCAGCTGGACCTCGAACACGAGCGCCATGAACGGCTCGATGGGGCCGCCCGGGCGAGGGTTGGCGCCGTAGGCGAGCTCCTGCGGGATGAAGAGGTTCCAGGTCGAGCCCGCGGGCATGAGCTGCAGCGCCTCGGTCCAGCCGGCGATCACCTGGTTGACCCCGAAGCTGGCGGGGGTCCCGCGCTGCTTGCTGCTGTCGAACACGGTGCCGTCGGGCAGGGTGCCGTGGTAGTGCACCGTGACCTTGGACGTGGCGCCAGGCTTGGGGCCGGTGCCGGCGGTGACGACCTCGTACTGCAGGCCCGACGGCAGGGTCTTCACGCCCTCGCGCTTGGCGTTCTCCGCCAGGAAGGTCTCGCCCGCCTCCTTGTTCTTGCTGTACTTCTCGGCCTGGGCAGCCTGCATGTAGGCCTGGATCCGGCGGTTTGCCTCGTCCGGGGTGAACCGGGCCTGTCCATTGCCGAGCACGGTCTTCACGCCCTCGACGAACTGCTGCACGTCGATGTCGTCGAGGCCCTGGGTCGCGAGGCTGTTGCCGATGGACAGGCCGATGCAGTAGCTGGCGTCTTTCTTGAGGTCGGACACAGGATTCCTCCGGGAGCGGGGTTGGGCCGCGCCCCTATCGGGACTGGGCCCGCGCGCGAGGATCGTCTCGGATCGCGCGACCGAAGCGCCAGCCCAGGGCGAGGCCCACCCGCGGCGGGTGCACGTACGCGGTGAAGGTCTGGTCGATGTAGGCCTCCCCCTCGCGCTCCAGCTCGTCGAGGGCGGGCTGGAACACGGGGCGCACGTCGAACGCGGGCTCGAGGTCGGAGCGCGCCCACACGCTGAACGACCACCCCAGGGAGGGTCGCAGGGTCAGCCCCTTGTGCAGGCGGATGTCCCACCCGGTGTCGACCTCGACGAGGAGCACGGTGGCCCTGGCGTCGATCGTGGCGCTCTCGCCGTCACCCCGGGGCGGGACCTGCTGGCCGGTGAGCCCGGCGACCAGCTCTCCGCCGGTGGCATCTCCGCCCAGGGTGGCGACGGCGGCGCCCGCGCTCACGTGCCAGCCCTGTCGCGGGACCGGTCGCCAGCCCAGGTGCAGGCGCAGGAGCAGGCTGCGGGCGAGGGTCTCCTCGACGAGTGTCGCGGTGTCCTCGGAGTAGGAGTCCGGGTACAGGCGGACGAGGATGTCGTTGGCGAGCTGCACGTAGGCCCGCGGCACGAAGCCGACGGAGGCGCGGAGCAGCAGGCGGTGCGGGGTCTCCACGGTGGCGCCGACGGAGATGTCGACGGGTACGTCGGTGGAGATCGCGGCGGTGACCGCCCAGTCGTCGCGGAGACGGGGCTCGGTCTCGGTCTCGGGCTCGGTCTCGGTCTCGGGCTCGGTCTCGGCGGCGAGCGCGGGGGGAGGGGCGATCGTCGAGAGGAGGACGGTGGCGAGGAGCAGCGGGAGAGCGTTCGTGGCGAGGCGGTCTCCAGTCTCCAGTCTCCAGTCTCCAGTCCGAGCGGCGGGAGCGGCGGTGCGGTCACCGTGGCGCCCGCCAGGTCCACGGCGCCACGGACATGGGTGGAATCCCAGAGCCGCAAGAAGCGCAACCGAGAGGCGCGCGGTGGTACTGCCCGGCCGGCCGAAGCTGGAGGCTGGAGACTGGAGACCGTGCAGCCACTCCCCTGGTCGAAGCGACGCGACCTCCCGCGAATCCGCCGTCCGCAGAGCCGTTCCCTTCACGTCACCGCCCGCCGAACGCGCGGTCGACGCCGCGGGTGGGCAGGACGCTCTCCGACTCGCGGAGCGTGCGGTCGATGCAGCGCGCCGCCTCCCGGCCTTCCGAGATCGCCCACACGATGAGGCTCGCGCCGCGGCGGGCGTCCCCGGCGGCATAGAGGCCGGGCACGCTCGTCTCGAAGCGGGCGTCGGTAGCCAGGTTTCCGCGACCGTCCAGCTCTACGCCCGTCTGGGCGACCAGCGCGTCGGTGACCGGGCCGGTGAAGCCCAGCGCCAGCAGGACCACGTCGCAGGGCACGGTGTGGGCGCTGTCCGGCACCTCCTCGAGCACGACCCCCTGGGGACCGTCGACCACCTCGACGTGCACGGCGTCGAGCGCCTGCACCCGCCCCTCGCCGACGAAGCGCTTCGTCATCACCGCGAATGCCCGCTCGCCGCCTTCCTCCTGGGAGCTGGACGTGCGAAAGACCAGCGGCCACTGGGGCCAGGGGTTGCCGTCCAGGCGGTGCTCCGGTGGCGCCGGGAACAGCTCGACCTGAGTCACCGAGGCGGCACCCTGGCGCAGCGACGTGCCCAGGCAGTCCGACCCGGTGTCGCCGCCGCCCAGGATGACGACGTGCTTGCCGGCGACGTCGATCTCGGGCGTCTCCCGCTCCCCGCCGACCACCTCGTTCTGCTGGGTCAGGAAGTCCATCGCGAAGTGGATGCCGGGCAGCTCGCGGCCGGGCAGGTCGAGGTCGCGGGGGCGGGCGGCGCCGGTCGCCACCAGCACGGCGTCAAACGTGCGCTGCAGCGTGCTCCAGGAGGGATCCTCGCCGACGGGCGTGCTCGTCCGGAAGGTGATCCCCGCCTGCTCCAGCAGGGAGGTGCGCCGGTCGATGGTCTGCTTCTCGAGCTTGAAGTCGGGGATCCCGTAGCGCAGCAGCCCGCCCAGCCGGGGGGCGGCCTCGAACACGACCACCTCGTGGCCGGCGTGGTTGAGCTGCTCGGCCGCGGCGAGGCCGGCGGGGCCGCTGCCCACGATGGCGATGCGCTGCCCGGTGCGCTCGGCCGGGGGCTCGGCGGCAACCCAGCCTTCCTCGAAGGCCCGCTCGGCGATGGCCTTCTCGATCTGCTCGATGGAGACGGCGTCGTCGTTGATCGCCAGGGTGCAGGCGGCCTCGCAGGGGGCGGGGCACAGGCGACCGGTGAACTCGGGGAAGTTGTTGGTGGAGCGCAGGCGGCGGTAGGCGGCCTGCCAGCGGTCCTCATGGACCAGGTCGTTCCAGTCGGGGATCTGGTTGCCCAGGGGGCAGCCCTGTTGGCAGAAGGGCACGCCGCAGTCCATGCAGCGGCCGGCCTGCTGGTGGGCCTGCTCGGCGGACCAGCGTTGGTAGAACTCGCGGAAGTCCGACGTTCGAACCGACGGATCGCGCGTCGACGGGTCTTGCCGTTGCCAGGTCAGGAAGCCCTTGGGATCGCCCATCACACCCTCCCCGGTGCGGCGACGGCCTCGCGCGGGGGCGCCTGGCGCTCGCTCCGCTGGCGCTGCAGGGCGCGCTTGTACTCGGTGGGCATGACCTTGACGAAGTAGGGGACCATGAGCTCCCAGGTGTCCAGGATCCGCGCCCCCAGCTTGCTGCCGGTCAGCCGCACGTGGTCCTCGATCATGCCCTGCAGGAGCCACAGGTCGCTGTCGTGCACGACCGCCTCCAGCTCGACCATCTCCCGGTTGCAGCGCTCCCGGAAGCGGCGCTGGCGATCGAAGACGTAGGCGACGCCGCCGGACATGCCCGCGGCGAAGTTGCGGCCGGTCGGGCCCAGCACCACCACGAGGCCACCGGTCATGTACTCGCAGCCGTGGTCGCCGACGCCCTCCACCACGGCCTTGGCGCCGGAGTTGCGGACCGCGAAGCGCTCGCCGGCCTGGCCGTTGGCGAAGAGCGTGCCGCTGGTCGCGCCGTAGAGGCAGACGTTGCCGACGATGATGTTGTCCTCCGCGGGGTAGCGGGTGCCGGAGCCGGGTCGCACGATGATGCGTCCGCCGGACAGGCCCTTGCCGACGTAGTCGTTGGCGTCGCCGCGCAGGTCCAGGGTGACGCCGGCGGCCAGGAAGGCGCCGAGGCTCTGCCCCGCGGCGCCGGTCAGCTCGACGTGGATGCTCTCGTCGGTGAGCGGGTCCGCGCCGCGAGCGCGGGCGATCTCGCCGGAGAGGTAGGTTCCGACGGCACGATCGGTGTTCGAGACGGGCAGGGACAGCCGGACCCGCTCCCTGCCTGCGATGGCGTCGCGGGCGACGGCGAGGATCCGGTGGTCGAGGTGGGTCGACAGGTCCCAGGGCACGGGGCGCTGGAAGTGGCGGGGCCAGGAGGCGGGGACCGGGGGCCGCGCGAGCAGGTCGGAGAGGTCGAGCTGCTGGGCCTTGTAGTGCTCGAGGCCCTCGCGCGGGCGCAGGCGATCGACCCGGCCGACCATCTCGTCGAGGGTGCGGAAGCCGAGGCGGGCCATGATCTCGCGGACCTCCTCGGCCAGCATCATGAAGAAGTTCACGATGTGGTCGGGGTCGCCGGTGAAGCGCTTGCGCAGGCGGGGGTCCTGGGTCGCGATGCCGACCGAGCAGGTGTTGAGGTGGCACTTGCGCAGCAGGATGCAGCCCTCGACCACGAGTGCTGCGGTGGCCACGCCGAACTCCTCGGCCCCCAGGAGCGTCGCGATGGCGATGTCCCGCGCCGTGCGCATGCCGCCATCGGCCTGCACGCGGATCCGGTCGCGCAGGCGGTTCTGGACCAGCACCTGGTGGGTCTCGGCGAGGCCCAGCTCCCAGGGCAGGCCGGCGTGCTTGAGGCTCGACAGGGGAGAGGCGCCGGTGCCGCCGTCGTGGCCGGCGATGACGACGCAGCCGGCGTGGGCCTTGGCGACCCCCGCGGCGATGGTGCCCACGCCCACCTCGCTCACCAGCTTCACGCTGACCCGGCCGTCGGGGTTGACGGTCTGCAGGTCGTAGATGAGCTGGGCGAGGTCCTCGATGGAGTAGACGTCGTGGTGGGGCGGCGGGCTGATGAGGGTGACGCCCGGGGTCGCGTGGCGCACCTTCGCGATGCGCGCGTCGACCTTGTGGCCCGGAAGCTGGCCTCCTTCGCCGGGCTTGGCGCCCTGGGCCACCTTGATCTGCAGGTCGTCGGCGTTCACCAGGTAGTGGGCGGTGACCCCGAAGCGGCCCGAGGCCACCTGCTTGATGGCGCTGCGGCGCAGGTCGCCGTTGTCGTCGGGGGTGAAGCGGTGGGGCTCCTCGCCGCCCTCGCCGCTGTTCGAGCGTCCGCCGATCCGGTTCATCGCGATGGCCAGGGTCTCGTGGGCCTCGGCGCTGATGGAGCCAAACGACATGGCCCCGGTGCAGAAGCGCGTGACGATGGCGCTGGCGGGCTCGACCTCCTCGAGCGGGACCGGCGTGACCTCGCGGGTGTCGAAGACCAGCAGGCCGCGCAGGCTGACCCGGCCGCGGTCCTCGGCGTCGACGAGCTGCTGGTACTCCTTGAACAGGGCGCGGTCATTCTGGCGGGTGGCGGCCTGGAGCTTGGCGATGGTCGCGGGGTTCCACATGTGGACCTCGCCGCGGCGGCGCCACTGGTAGTGCCCGCCGACGGGCAGCCAGTCGACGATCGCCTCTGACGCGGGACCGTAGGCTCGGGCGTGGCGCTCCAGCACCTCGCGGCCCAGCTCGGTCAGGCCGACGCCCTCGATCCGTGACGGGGTGCCGGTGAAGTAGGCCTCGATGGTGGCCCGGTTCAGGCCGACCGCCTCGAAGAGCTGGGCGCCGATGTAGCTCTGCAGGGTCGAGATCCCCATCTTGGACATGATCTTCAGCAGGCCCTGGTGCACGGCGCTGCGGTAGCGGGCCCTGGCCTCGTCGACCGGCCCGGCGATGCGCCCGCTCTCGACCAGATCGGCGATGGTGTCCAGCGCCAGGTACGGGTTGACCACGGCCGCGCCGTACCCGATGAGCACGGCGATGTCGTGGACCTCGCGCGCCTCGCCGGTCTCGACCACGAGCCCGGTCTGCATGCGGGTGCCCTCGCGGACCAGGTGCTGGTGCACGGCGGACAGGGCCAGCAGGGACGGGATGGCGGCGTGGGCCTCGTCGACGCCGCGGTCGGAGAGGATGAGGATGTTGTAGCCCTCGTCGACCGCGTCCCGGGCCTGGGCCATCAGGCGGTGAACGGCCGAGACCAGGCCTCCGGGGCCGTCTTCCACCGGGTAGAGCGTCGACAGGCGCAGGGGCTCGAAGATGCCCTCGTGGATGGACGCCAGCTTGGCGAGCTTGTCGTTGGTGAGGACGGGACCGTCCATCACCATGCGGTGGCACTGCTCGGGGGTCTCGTCGAAGGTGTTGCCGTCGGGGCCCAGCGCGGTCTGCAGCGACATGACCAGCGACTCGCGCAGGGGGTCGATGGCGGGGTTGGTGACCTGGGCGAAGAGCTGGTGGAAGTAGTTGAACAGGGTCGGAGCGCGGGTCGACAGCACGGCCAGGGGCGTGTCCGAGCCCATCGAGCCGGTGGGCTCCTTGCCGTCGGTCGCCATGGGGGCGAGGAGCAGGCGCACGTCCTCGTCGGAGTAGCCGAACGCGCGCTGCTGGCGGACCAGCTCGTCGCCGCTGAGCGAGGGAGGAGGCGGGGCCTCGGGGAACGGCGGCACGTTGTAGCCGGTGTAGGACGTCCGGTCCTTGTCCAGCTCGAACAGGTTGTGCTCGAGCCAGCTGCCGTAGGGCCAGCGGCGGGCCACCTCCTCCTTGAGAGCGCCGTCGTCGAGGATGCGGCCCTCGACGGTGTCGACGACGAAGATGCGGCCGGGCCGGAGGCGACCGCGCTGGCGCACGTGCTCGGGCGCGACGTCGATGACGCCGACCTCCGACGACAGGATCACCCGGTCGTCCTCGGTCAACAGCCAGCGGGCGGGGCGCAGGCCGTTGCGGTCGAGCGTCGCGCCGATCATGCGGCCGTCGGTGAACGCGACCGCCGCCGGGCCGTCCCAGGGCTCGATGAGGGCCTCGGAGTAGCGGTAGAAGTCCCGCCGGGAGGGCTCCATCTGCGTGTCGGCCTCCCACGCCTCGGGGATCATCATCATCATCGAGTGGGGCAGCGAGCGGCCGCCGAGGTGGAGCAGCTCGAGCATGTTGTCGAACTGGGCGGAGTCGCTCTTGCCCTCGACGATGATCGGGAACAGCCGGTCGAGCGAGCCCCAGAACTTGGCGGAGGCCAGCTGGCTGCGGCGGGCCTGCATCCAGTTGCGGTTGCCCCGCACGGTGTTGATCTCGCCGTTGTGGGCGATGTAGCGGAAGGGCTGGGCCAGGTCCCAGGTGGGGAAGGTGTTGGTCGAGAACCGCGAGTGCACCAGCGCCAGGGCGCTCACCATGTCCTCTGCCTGGAGATCGGCGTAGAACCTGGGGAGCTGGTCAGGGAGCAGCAGGCCCTTGTAGACCACGGTCTCCGCCGACAGCGAGGCGATGTGGAAGGTGCCCTCGGGGTCGAGGTCCTGCTCCCGGATGCGGTTCTCGATGCGCTTGCGGATGACGAAGAGCTTGCGCTCGAAGGCGGTGGGAGGCACCCGGCGGCGGCCGACGTAGACCTGGCGCATGACCGGCATCACGCTGGCCGCGCCCTCGCCCAGGACCGACGCATCGGTCGGCACGTCGCGCCAGCCGATGAGCTGCTGGCCCTCCTCCTCGATGACCGCCTCGATGACGCGCTCACACGCGCGACGGGCTCCACGGCCGGCGGGCAGGAAGACCTGGCCGATGGCGTAGCGGCGGCGGCGGGGCATGTCGAAGCCCAGCTCCAGCCCGACCCGCTTGAAGAAGCGGTGGGGGATCTGGACCAGGATGCCGGCCCCATCGCCGGTGCGCGGATCCGCGCCGACCGCCGCCCGATGGGACAGGCGGATCAGCAGGTCCAGGCTCTCCTCGACGATGGCTCGGGACTTCTCTCCGCGCAGGTGGGCGATGAAGCCCACGCCGCAAGCATCGTGTTCGAACGCCGGGTCGTACATCCCCCAGCGGCCGGGGTTTCGCATCCAGGGCCTCCGCTACACCTGTTGTCTAGTCAGTCAAGGCGAGGTCAACCCGGGACACGGACTATTCGCATAGATGCACGATGCATCGGGGGGCGATCACCCCCGGCGCCGCCTCCCGACCAACAACGCGAGCCCGGCCAGCACGACCCAGCCGCCGGACGAGGGCGCGGCGTTGCAGGCGCAGCCGAGCCCCTCGATGGACGGGATCTCCCCGGTGTCGACCCCGGGCAGCTCGGGATCGGAGCCGTCGGTGCCCGGGTCGGTCCCGTCGGTGCCGGGATCGGTGCCGTCGGTGCCCGGGTCGGTCCCGTCGGTACCCGGGTCGGTGCCGTCGGTGCCGTCGGTGCCGGGATCGGAGCCGTCGGTGCCGGGATCGGTGCCGTCGGTGCCGTTGGTCCCCGGTCCGCCCGGCGTCCAGTCGGTCTCCGCCTCGATCCAGCCCAGGAAGGGGGAGATCCGCGTCGCCCCGCTGCCGCCGCTGAAGCAGCTGCTGCCGTCGCCCGCGGTGTCGAAGACGAAGGAGTTCACGCCGGCGAGCACGTGGCCCCGCTCGGTCCAGCGCAGCGCCGCCCCGCCGGAGTCGCCGCTGCAGAGGTTGCTGTGCGGGTCGATGCTGATCAGGAAGTCGCCCTCGACGTGGTCGAAGTCGATGGCGGCGGTGCGCTTGACCCCCGCGTCCTGCCGGCCGTCGCCGGTGATGCCGAACCCGACGTAGTCGAGCACCTCGGGCCGGCGCAGGTCGCAGTCGCAGTCGATGAGGGGCATCGGGGTCACGCCGTGCTCCGCGTCCGCCAGCTCGACGACCGCGATGTCGGCGCCATCGTTCAGGTCGCGCGTCCAGCCCGGATGCACGGTCCAGCCGGAGATGATGCTGTGTCCGTCGATGTCGTTGGTGGTGAGGTTCGCGCCGAACACCACCCGGCCGACCGCTCCCTGCTGCTCGTAGCTGGCGAGCGCGTCGATGCAGTGGGCGGCAGTGACCACCCAGCGGTCCGTGATCAGCGTGCCGGAGCAGAAGGTGCTGACCCCCCCGCCGTGCTCGATGGCCAGCGCGACCACCGCGGGGAAGTCGGCCGTGGCGAAGCCGCCCACGATGCCCGGCCGCTCCAGCGGCTCATGGCTGCCGGCCGCTGAGGGCTCGTGCACGTGGAGGGTGGCGTGGGCGGGCGTGACAGACGGATCGGCGGCCTGGGCGGAACCCAGGACGAGCAACAACAGGGGGGACATCGGCGGCTCCGGGGGAGGGGGCTCCACCCGGGCGTCGGCTCGGGGCGGCGCTCCCGTGAGCGATGCCCCTTCACCGCCCTTGCGTCACTCGGACTTCGGGGCCGGCACCTTGCCGATCAGCTCCCCGAGGCGGTCCGTGCCCTCACCGCGGCAGCCCACCGTCGCGAGGATGTCGTAGGTGTCCTTCTTGAAGACGTAGACGCCGACGAAGTTGTTCGCCGCGGCCTCTTCGTCGGAGCAGCAGCCACCGCCGATCATCGAGGTCACCTCGTAGCGGACGTCAGCATTGTGGAAGGACAGCACGTTGCCGCTGCTGCGGACATGGGCCCGCTCCTCGATGGTGAAGTGCTGGGCGCCGTCCTTGGCCTGTTCGGGAAAGACCAGCTCGGGAGCGCCGATCTTGCCGAAGCGGTACTGCATGCTGCCCTCGTTCGCGCACACAGACAGGCGCTTGCCCTTGCCCACGTCGCAGTCGAAGAAGGCGGTCTCGTCGGCGGCGCAGTGGCCGATCGCGGAGGTCGCGGCGGGGGTGGACGGCTGGGCCGGCGGGGGCGTGGCCGCGGGGGTCGTGGTCGAGGGGGCGGGGTCGGCGGCCTGGGCACAGGCG
>MDTC01272667.1_pt1 | contig 14763 bp, 16 predicted proteins | sample 811181 | NCBI WGS metagenome assembly MDTC01 (sample SAMN05326644, study PRJNA326480) | marine metagenome | isolation source: seawater | place: Pacific Ocean: North | collected 2011 | reverse complement strand
CTTACATTGGTGTGATGATTGATGATTTAATAACCAAAGGTGTTACGGAACCTTATCGTATGTTTACCTCTAGAGCAGAATATAGATTAACTTTAAGAGCTGATAATGCAGATCAGAGATTAACAGAGCTTGCTATAAATTTAGGTTTAGTAGGATCTGTAAGAAAAAAATTTTATTTAAAAAAGAGAAAGAACATTTATTTACTAAATAATTTTTTAGAAACGAAATTTTTGACTCCTAATGAAGCAAAAAAATATGATATAAAAATTGCCATGGATGGAGTCAAAAGATCTTGTCTAGAGGTTATGGGTCAACGAAAAGTAAATATGGCAAAAATAAGGCATATATTTAGTGATATTCCTTTATTTCCAAACTCAATAGAAAAACAGGTTGAAACTGATGCCCACTATATGGGTTACTTAAAAAGACAGGAGCGAGATATTAAATCTTTTAAAAAAGACGAGTCAGTTATCATACCTAAGAACATAAATTATGAAAATTTAAGTGGTTTGTCTAACGAAGTTAAATACAAGCTGATTTCCATAAGGCCTAAAACGTTAGGCCAGGCAATAAGAATAGACGGTATGACACCTGCAGCAATTATAATTTTATTATCCCATATCAGAAAGTTAAAATTTAAAGTTACTGCTTAATGCAGGATACAGCAGTTATAAACATTCTTCAAAATCAGCTCAAATATAGTGAAAAAAATATATCTGATATCAAAATATTTATAAACGAATTGCTTAAAGTAAATAAAAAGCATAATTTTATCTCTAAAAGCACTGAAAACGTAATTTGGCATAGACACATACTTGACTCAGCCCAACTAGTAAAATTTATTGACTTTTCAAAAGGGTCTTTGTCGGACTTAGGCTCTGGAGCTGGTTTTCCAGGCTTAATTCTAGCTTTATTTAATAGTAATAAGGACTTTCACGTGAAATTGTATGAAAAGTCCCCTGTCAAAAGAGCTTTTTTAAGAGATATGAGTAAAAAATTGTCTATTAAAGTTCAGATATATGGAAATATCTTTAATGAGGTTATAGATTCTAGTTATATAGTAGCTCGAGCCTTTAAAAAAATTGAAGCAATAATACAAGTTTCACGTGAAATCGTAAAAAAACCGCATAAATTAATAATTTTAAAAGGTCAAAACGCACAGAAAGATTTAAATAAAGCTTTCAATAAAAAAAAATACGATTATAAACTTGAAAATAGTATAACAAATAAAGATTCTAAAATAATTATAGTCGATTTTGAAAAATGACGACATTTATATCGGTGATTAATCAAAAGGGTGGAGTTGGAAAAACAACGACGGTCATAAATTTAGCAGCGTCACTGTCCATTTTGGGTCAAACAAATCTTGTTATTGATTTAGATCCTCAAGGGAACGCTACGACTGGATTTGGTAAAAGTAATAGTGATGAAGATAAGAATATTTACAATTTGCTAATTAAGAAAATTAATCTTGGGCAAGCAATACAGAAAACTAATATTCAAAAATTAGATATCATAGGATCACATGTAAACTTATCTGGTTTAGAAGTTGAAACTGCAAACGACTCAAAAAGAGCATTTGTTTTAAAAGAAATTTTATCATCTGAAAAAACTGGATTACTTGAAAAGTATGACAACATATTTATTGATTGTCCGCCCTCTTTAAGCTTGCTTACAATTATGTCTTTAGTAGCATCTGACGAACTATTAGTTCCTTTGCAGACAGAGTTTTTTGCTTTGGAAGGCATCACACAACTAGTTAAAACAATCGATAGAATAAGAGAAAATCTTAATCCGTTTCTCTCTATAAGAGGAATATTGCTAACGATGTTTGATAAAAGAAATAGACTTTCATCAGAAGTAGACAAAGAAGCAAGAAATTATTTCAAAGATAAAGTTTATAAAACTGTCATTCAAAGAAATGTAAGATTGTCAGAAGCCCCTTCACATGGCCTTCCTTGCGTGATTTATGATAAAAATTGTGTAGGTAGCAAATCTTACTTCAAACTTGCAGAAGAATTTATGAAAAAAAATGAAATAGGGAGCGCTGCATGAATTCAGGTAAAAGAAAAGGACTAGGTCGAGGATTGTCCGCACTTTTTGGAGATCAGAAATCTGATGAGAAGTCACAAAAATCAAATATGTCTAATTCAATTTCTATTAGTGATTTAAGCAGAAATCCTTACCAACCTAGGCAAAGTTTTAGTGAGGAGAAACTTGAAGAACTAGCGAATTCTATAAGAAAAAACGGTATTATTCAGCCGATTGCTGTAAGGCCTAGTAAATCCGAAAATGCAAAATACGAGATAGTGGCTGGTGAAAGAAGGTGGCTAGCAGCTCAAAGAGCAGGCCTACATGAAATACCAGTTACAATATTGAATTTAAGTGATGTCGAATCTTTAGAGGTAGCAATAGTTGAAAACATTCAAAGAGATGACTTAAACCCTATTGAGGAGGCTAGAGGCTATAAAAAGCTTAACGAAGAATTTAAATATGATCATGAAAGCATTTCTAAATTAATGTCCAAAAGCAGAAGTCATATAAGTAACACTCTACGACTATTAACTCTTCCCTCTGATGTTATTGCCATGCTAGAAGAGGGAACTCTTACATCTGGCCAAGCTAGGCCTTTAATTGGAATTAACAATGCCTCATCTATTGCAGAAGAAATAGTTGCAAAAAATTATAGTGCTCGTAAGATTGAATATTTAACAAGAAGTCAAAAAAAAAATAATAAAGATAAAAGCATAGACTCGAATATTTTAAAAGCACAAGAGCGGATTGAAAAAATACTAGGCCTAAAAGTGAATATTTTAAATAAGAAAAACAATTCAGGAAAAATTACTATTCAATATAAAGATCTTGAACAATTTGAACTGGTTTCTGATTTATTAACTAAGCATTAGCAGAGACACATAAATCAATTATTAATGCTCTAATGAGAGTTTCCTTATTAATTAAATTATTCGATTTCAAATGTAACTCAATTTGATAAGTTTTTTTTAAAATCTTTTCTATCTTAAAGCTATTCCATTTTTTAGCTTGCTTTATAAAATTTGCTTTATCTTTCCAAAAAATTGGTGGTTTTAAATTTTCAATATTTTTTTCTATTTTTTCTTCATTTTTAATTTTGAGTACTTCATTAAGTCTTATTAAACGCTGATTAATTGAGTTTAAGTAATATATATTTTTTTCCTCCTGCAAGGGAGTATCTGACAAAAGTTTATTTGTTGTTTTTAAATTGCCTTCTAAAGCAGCGTCTTTTAAATACTCAAAATCTTCATTAACTCTCTCATTTAGTAACATTTCTAACTCTCTTTGATTTAATTTCTTACTTAAAAAGAAAGATGATATTTTGCTTAGTTCATTGGAGAGCTTTATTCTGTCTAAATTAGTTTTTTCAACAATAAAATTAACAATATTTCCTGAAACACCCTCATATTTTTTTAGTTCGTTTAATATTATCTTTCTAATTGTAATTTCATTGTCTGGATAGCAAGGTATAATTCCTAAAGTACTTGATTTTTCAAAATGAATCCTTAATTTTGATTTTTTTTCTAATGGTCCAGAAAATACGTATATTTTTTGTTTTTTTTCGCTTTTTTCTAGCTCTTTTAAAATTTGTAGAATTTTATCATTAACTTGATTTATAAAAAAAATTTTTTTTTGATCAAATAATGATAAATTATTAAGTTCATTGAAAATCAGATCTTGATTATTAACTAGTTCTTCCTGGTTAAATGATAAAAAAAGAGCTTCTTTTTCGTGTTGCCTGATCTTTATCTTTAATTCATTAATGAGACCTATGTTTTCTCCGTAAAACAAACAAATAGACTTTTCAAGATTACCTATATTATTTTCTATTAAATAGCTCTTATATAACATTAATACTATTTATGAGTTCATTAAGTATCTCGTCGGAAATTTCTTCAATTAATAATTCAATCATTTTCTTTTCATTATTTGCGGTTTGGGAGATTTGAGAAGACACATTGAATTCACCTAATCTTCTTATTGTAAATTCTCTTTTTACATCATCTGATAAATTTTTAAGTTTTACCTTAATTATAAGTTCAATCGAATATTTTGTTACCTCATTCTTTATATTTTTTTCTTTGATTTTTTTATTTTTAACAGTGTCTATATGAAGAGCAATAAGTTTTTTTTCATTCTTTTTTGAATTAAATAAGAGTTTATTTTTTAATTTATAATTAATTCTTTTTTCCCCTGAGGTTGTTATTTCGAAAATATCAAAACTATCTAGTTTTGATCTATCAACAACTTTAAAACCACAACTCGAAATTAGAATTAGAATAGTGAAAATAGATAAAATGTTTCTCATCAATTTTTAGTTATATAATTTATGATCTTATTTTTAACAAAAATAACCTTAATAATATCGATTTTTTCTAAATATTTCCTAGCTTTTGATCTTTCAAGCACAAGCTGGTTTAATTCCCTTTCAGAAATATCTTTTTTGACTTTTAGGACGTCACGCGTTTTACCATTAATTTGTATTGCCACATTTGCATCAGAAGTCAGATTTTTTTTGTCTATTTTTGGCCAGCTCTCAGTTGATTTGCATTTAAGATATTCCAAACACTCGTAGGCAATATGTGGCACAAAAGGTATCATTAATTTCATTATTTTCGAAATATTTTCAATAAGTATTTCATTACTTATTTTAGCTTCAACTTGTTTTTTTAAAAAATTATAGATTTCATAAAAATGAGCAATTGAAACGTTAAAACGAAATGTTTTAATCGAATTATCAATTTTGTGTATAAAATTGTCAATCTCTAAGTTGAATCTTTTTTCATCCTCTTTAGCAATATTTCGATTTTTTCTATTAATTATTAAATGATTTAAATTCCAGATTTTCTGTAAAAACTTATTTGCTGATAGAACGCCATTATCTGACCATTGAATATCTTTTTCCGGTGGGCTATCTGATAAAATAAACCATCGTACGGCATCGGCACCGTATTGATTTATCATTGTCTCAGGATCTACAGTATTTTTTTTTGATTTAGACATAGACTCAGGTGGTCCGATAACTACTTTTGTTTTATCAACTTTTTTTTGTGCAGTCACAGTATCAATTTTTTCGATTTCTTCAGGGTACAACCAATTTCCATTAATATCTTTGTAAGATTCATGACATACCATTCCTTGCGTAAAAAGATTTTTAAAAGGTTCTGAAAGATTTAATTTTTTGTTGTATGAGTTTATACCCTTTGTAAAAAATCTAGAATAAAGCAAATGTAGAATTGCATGCTCAATTCCTCCAATGTATTGATCTACTGGCATCCAATAGTTAATTTTATCTTCATTAAATGGAGAACTTTTATGATTTGGAGAGCAAAATCTTAAAAAATACCAAGACGAATCAACAAATGTATCTAAGGTATCTGTCTCTCTGATAGCTTTTTTTCCAGTTAATTTATGTATTGTGTTTTTCCAAGTAGGATGTGTATCTAAAGGGTTTCCAGAGGCATTTAAATCTATATCTTCAGGTAAAACGATTGGAAGTTCGCTTTTTTCAACTGGCACTACTTTACCATCCTCTAAGTAGATCATCGGTATTGGACAGCCCCAGTATCTTTGCCTCGATATCCCCCAATCTTTAAGTCTAAAAAGTGTTTTTTTTATTCCAATTCCTTTTTTTTCTATTTTTTCAATTATTTTTTCTTTGGCTTTTGAAATATCAAGGCCATTTAAAAATTCAGAATTTATTATTTTTCCTTCGCCTGTGTATGCCTCCTTTAAATCAGCTTTTCCTTTACCGTCAGAAACTACTTTAATTATTTTAAGTTTATATTTTTTTGCAAAATCAAAGTCCCTTTGGTCATGCGCAGGACACCCAAATATTGCACCAGTTCCATAATCCATTAAAACAAAATTAGCAAAAAAAACTGGAATTTTTTTATTTGTAATAAAAGGATGTTTAACATTTAATGATGTATAAAACCCAAACTTTTCTGCATTCGCCAAAGCCTCTTCTGTTGTACCAGTTTTATTGCACTCTTCTTTAAACTTTAGAAATTCATTATTATCTTTAAATTTATACGCCAGAGGATGATCAGTAGAGAGTGCTATGAAGCTTGCGCCAAAAATTGTGTCAGGCCTAGTTGTGAAAACTTTTATAGCACCTTTTTCATTATTTGTTAATTCAAAATTAATCTCACAGCCTAAAGATTTACCAATCCAATTTTTTTGCATTAATTTTACTTTTTCAGGCCAGCCTTTAAGGGTTGTTAAGTCATTTAAAAGATTTTCAGAAAACTTTGTGATATTAAAAAACCATTGAGATAGCTTTTTTCTCTCCACTACTGCATTTGATCTCCAACCGCGCCCATTAACCACTTGTTCATTTGCTAAAACAGTCTTTTCAACTGGATCCCAATTTACATAAGTTTCTTTTCTAGAAACCAATCCATTATTATAAAAATCGATAAAAAGTTCCTGTTGATGCTTATAATATTTCTCATCGCAAGTTGAAATTTCTAAATTCCAATCAATAGATAACCCAAGCATTTTGAGCTGATTTTTCATCGTTTTTATGTTTGATATAGTCCAATTTTTGGGATGAAGATTATTTTGTTTAGATGCATTTTCAGCTGGTAAACCAAATGCATCCCAACCCATTGGATGAAGAACGTTATAGCCATTAAGGTATTTGTAGCGCGCTATAACATCCCCAATAGTGTAATTTCTTACATGGCCCATATGAATTTTACCTGAAGGATATGGGAACATTTCTAAACAATAAAACTTCTCACCTCCGTCATTGTAAAGAGTTTTGCTAGCAAACTTTTTTTGCCATTTTTTTTCAATTACTTGAAAATTTATCCTTTCCATCTGAATTATTTTTTTACTTTGCTCTCTTTTTCAAATAAAGATGCTTTTTTAAGTATAGAGGCTCGCAATTCATTACTGATAAGATTATTTGATACAATATTAGTGCTACAAATTAAATTTTTTGAACAGTTTTTTTTGTGCACGATTATTTTAACACTGTCGCTTCTGATTTCATTTGATAAAAATCTTACAGTAATTTTTATTGACTCTTGATTATTATTTTCTGAATACCAGTCTGTAATTATAATTCCACCAGAGTAATCAACTGTAGATAGTGGTAAAAAATCAAGTGTTTCTAATGATGCCCTCCATAAAGGATTAGAGGTACTAAATTCATATGTAGTTTTTCCAACTCTACCAAGCACACTACCTATTGATGCGCCTCTACCTTCTGCTATATTTTTTTTCCTTTTTTCCTCTGCAGTTAAAGGTCTGTTAGGATCAAGCGTAGTTTCTTTTTTATTGCAAGCTGAAGTAAATGCAAAAAAGCACAAAATTATAATTAAAAAAGTTTTGTTTAAATTTCTGATATTTTTCATGTTTTAAGGTAATAAAATATTTATAATTAAAACTTTATTTAAGCCAATAAATAAAGGCAATTTTGATCACCATATAGTGACATTTTTGCAACAATTACTCAAAAAATCTCATATTTATAAGGATTTTAATGAATAATTTAAGATTTTAGGTAAATTTCATGGAAATTGTAATTACAATTTAATTAAACAACAAAAGGAAAATATACATGAAAAATATATCTAAATTATTAGTAGGTATTCTATTTTCTGCATTAGTTATCGCTCCATCTTACGCAGGTGAGTTAGCAGTAACTGGTGGTGCAACAGCAACATACACTACAAACGGTGATGATGGTGCATCAGGCAAGAACTTAGGTATCTCTAACGAAGTAGATCTTACTGCAAGTGGTGAACTAGACAATGGTTACACTTGGAAGTATCAAGTACAATTAGACACAGCAAGTAACGTAAACGATGATACAAGATTAGAACTTGGAACAGAGTTCGGTACAATCGGTTTCTATGTAACAGAAGGCGGAATGTCTCAAGAGTTACATGGTGTAGGTGCTTTAGGTGCTGGTTTTGATTACGTATCTCCATCAACATTCAACGCTGGATATGATGTAGACGGGTATTCAAATATCCAATACCATACAGCTGCTGACATGTTACCATTTGGTGCGCAAGTAAAACTTGGTTATGTACCAAATATGGCTGCAACAACTCAAATCTCAGCGAAAGAATCAAACTCTCCAGCATCAGCAGGAGAATCTACTGGTAGAAATTTAACACAAGTAGCTGTTTCTTTAGCTCCAATTGACGGATTAACAATACAAGGTGACGCTGCTGAAACAAGCAACGAAACAGGTACATCTGGACCAAATGGAAAAGAAACTGGGGTTTCAGCTAATATTGGTGCTAAGTACACAATTGGTCAATTATCAATTGGTTACGTTGAAGGTGCGCATCAACCAGCAATTAGCTCTGGTGAGTTAGCTTACTACGAAAACAAATTCTACGGAGTTCAATTCGATGTAAACGACGCTCTTTCAGTATCATACAACGTTGATGAGTCAGTAAAAAATCAAAGAGTTGAAGTAGCAGCTGCTGCAACAGCAGGTACTAGAACAACTACAGCTATGGAGCAAAAATCTCTTCAATTAGCATACACTTCTGGTGGTGCTACTATGGGGATAGCTCAAGTGGAAGTTGACAATGCAGATTACACTGCTGGATCAACAGAAACTCAATCTGTAATTTCATTAGCTATTTCTTTCTAATTTAATAGTTAGAAGTTTAAAAAAGCCGGTTAATAATATTAGCCGGCTTTTTTTTTACCGCAGATAAAATGGCAAATGCTTTGCAATTAACTGACCTAAGTTTATTTAAGTTTGTAATATTTATACCCCCTAAAGGTATTAAAGAGCTTAAATGTTTTTGAGTTAGCATATTAAACTGCACTTCTCCAAAGATTTTTCCTTCTTTTTTATAATCTACATTAAACAATTTCGAGATTAAAATATCCGAACATCCTTGTTTTATCTTAATTTTTATCTCCTTCAAATTATGTGCAGATCCAATAATATTAAAATTTATTCTTTTTAAATTGAGACATTTAAAACTATTATTATATGCTGACAAATAAATACCGTCTGCTTTTAGCTTAACTGCTAAACTAATGTTATTAGCAATAAAAAACTTTATCTTTTTCAATTTACATTTTTTTCTAAACTTATAGATTTCATAGATATTTTCCTTAAGATTTAAATTTCTGTATATAATTATAATTTTGTTGTATTTTTTAATGTTACTTAAATTGATATCTTTGATACTTTGAATAATTAAATAATATTTATTTTTGAAAACATACATATGATCAACATAATTGAAAACTACAATAAAATAAAATCTAATATTGGTGCATTAAAAAAATCAAATCAGGTGAGCATAATAGCTGTAAGTAAAACATTCACTTTGGATCATATAAAACCTCTTATAGATTATGGACACAATCATTTTGGAGAAAATAAAGTTCAAGAAGCTATTACTAAATGGAGCGCAATTAAAAAAATTAATAATAAATTGAAACTTCATATGATTGGTAAGTTGCAAAGTAATAAGGCAAAAAATGCAGTGAAGTTGTTTGATTATATTCACTCCTTAGATAATCAAAAACTTGCAGATCAATTGTCCAAATCTGAAGAAAATTTAAACCGAAAATTAAAATATTTTATTCAGGTAAATATCGGCAACGAATTACAAAAATCTGGAATTTCTGTAAAAGAATTAGATTCATTTTACAATTATTGTTCGCTAAAAAAGAAATTAGAAATAGTTGGATTAATGGTTATCCCACCTAATGACCAAAATACTAAAAAATATTTTGAAGAGATGAACAATTTAAAAAATTCATTAGCCTTAAAAGAATTGAGTATGGGTATGTCTGCAGATTATATCGATGCAATCAATTTTGGATCAACTTTTGTAAGAATCGGAAGTTTAATATTTGGTTCTAGGATTTAAAATATTTTTACAATTGTTTTTTTATTTATTTTTTCAATCAATTTTTTTAAATCGCTTTTTTTAATAGCAACGCATCCCTCTGTTTTTTTATAATTATTTTTAGCAACATGAATAAAAATTGCACTTCCTTTATTCTTAATTGTTGGATTCATATTATAATTTAAAACAATTATAATATCGTATGTGTTTTCTTTCTTATAAATCTTTTCACAACTGTATTCGTTTGGAAAAACAACAAGTTTGTTATAGTTTTTAGATTTTGGATCATCACACCATCCCATATCCTTTTTAATCACAATTCTTTTTATTTTTGTTCTAATCTTAATAATTCGATCTCGTCTATAAAGAATGTATTTAATTTTATATCTTCCTTTTGGTGTTATTAAATCCCCTTCTTTTCTTTTAAAACCAATTCCCCTTTTACCTATTGCGCATTTTGCTCTATAATTGCCATATGTTAAGTATTTTTTATTAATTATTATATGCATAGATTAAATGTTCGAATTTTAGGGTCTTCTTCATTTTCTTCAACTTTAAATGAATTGAAAGCTTTTTTAAAGTTTAATCCGTTATCTGATAGTTCAAATATAAGTCCAAACGTTATTTTATTTCATGTTGATGTTTTAAAAGATAAGAGTCAAAAAGATTATATTGAAAACAGTAACTCAGCAAAAATATGTATAGGAAAAAAAAAGGATCTTAATAATAATTTTGATGCAAATTTGGAATTACCAACCTCTATAAAAGAGATAAATATAATTGTTGAAGCAACGTCTGCTAAAAAAAGATTTAATAAAAATTCTTCAATTGAGGTGAAGAGTTACTTGTTAAATAAGAATGAAAAAAAACTATCTAAATTAGAGAATTTTATATCACTGACAGAAAAAGAAGTTCAACTCCTTGAACTGTTGTTAAATAGCGAGAAACCAATTTCGAAAGATGATATACTTTCTTCTATTTGGAACTATTCTTCAGATGCAGATACCCACACAGTTGAGACACACATCTATAGATTAAGGAAAAAAATCACTGACAAATTTATGGATGAAAAATTCATTTTAAACGGTAAAGAAGGTTATTATTTGTGAAGAAAAGAAACAAGATAGCGAAGGACCTTTTTACAATTAAATATAGAAGAAGAGTTGTTAAGCCCAAAAAAGGCAAAGGAAGCTTTCAAAGGAAAAAAAAATTAATTGTTTAGCCTCGCACCAATAATTTGAATTACCTTAGAGGACATTTCCGTTCCAGTTTCAAGACTTTCTTTTATAGTTTTATTGTTGATTAAACCATGTAAAAAACCACCTGCAAATAAATCACCTGCACCTGTTAAATCTTTTATTTGAATATTCTTTTTCGCAGAACACTCTATAACATCATTTTTATTTATTGCGATGGCTCCTTTTTCACCGCGTGTAATAACAATCAAATTATTTAATTCTTTAGCAAAATTAATCACATCTTCAAAATTTTTAGCGTTAATGAGTGAAATAATTTCTTGTTCATTTGCAAATGTAACATCTAATTTATTTTTAACTAATTCTAGAAAATGAGGTTTATGCCTTTCCACACAAAACAAATCAGATAATGACATCGCAACTTTATTTGAATTATTTATAGCTTTTTCAAAAGCTTTTTTTGGTTCACCTTGGTCCCAAAGATAGCCCTCTAAAAGTAAAATTTCACTTTTTTTTATTGCATTTGTATCAATATCATTTTCATTAATTTTTCCTGCAGTTCCCAAAAAAGTTAACATTGTTCTCTCAGAGTCAGGTGTGATTAATATCAAACAAGTGCCTGTAGGCAAACTCTCCTTCTTTTTTGAGTAAAAAAAAGTAACATTTTCTTTTTTCAAACCATCTTCATATTTATTACCTAAATCATCGTCACTTACTTTCCCTATAAAGCCTACTTCATTTCCAAGTTGTGAGAGACCTACTATTGTGTTTGCTACTGAACCACCGGAAACAGTTTCTTCTACTTTAAGATTTGATAAAAGTTTTTTGAATTCATCCTCATTTATTAGCTTCATTGTGCTTTTAATTAGCTTGTTTTTAATTATAAAGTTTTCATCAATCTTACAAATAACATCTACGATTGCGTTACCGATACCTAGTATTTTCATTAAGCTTTTTTTGTTTTAATGGGTTTTTTCCTATTTGGATAACAGCTTTTACAAATTTTACAAGATATTCCGTAACAATCACGAGCTTTGCAATATTCTCTTCCGTACCATATTATTTGTAGATGAAGCTTGTTCCAGTATTTTTTTGGAAAGATGTTTTTTAGATCTTTTTCTGTCTGAATAACATTCACTCCGTTAGTAAGACCCCATCTCTGAGCTAACCTATGTATATGTGTATCAACTGGAAAAGCAGGAAAACCAAATCCTTGAGACATGACTACGCTTGCAGTTTTATGGCCTACTCCTGGTAATTTTTCTAATTCTTCATAGGTGTTTGGTACCTTACCTTTATAATTTTCAACTAATTTTTTTGACAAGTAAAAGATACTTTTGGCTTTAACTCTAAATATTCCAATTCTTTTTATTAATCGTTCAATTTTTCTTCTTCCAAGTTTTACAAAGTGAATAGGTTTATTATATTTAGGATAAATATTTTTTGTTACATTATTAACATTTACATCAGTGCATTGGGCTGAGAGAAGGACGGAAATCAAAAGAGTAAATTTATTTTTATAATTCAGCGGTATAGGAACTTTAGGATAAATTTGATTAAGTATTTTTAAAATAATTTTAGCTTTTGTTTTGTTATTCACTTAAAATAAAGAAGATCTCTCATAGAATAAAGACCTGGTTTTTTAGTCATTAACCATGCTGCTGCTGTTAAAGCGCCTTCAGAATATAAGGCCCTATCAAATGACTCATGATTTAGTCTTATAATTTCTTTTCCACTAGAAAATCTAACTTCATGTTCACCAATAACCTCACCTTTTCGAATGGAATTAAAATTAATTTTTTTTGAATAAGGAAAGGATTTTTTATTTAAATACTTTTTGCCAATTAAATTATAAAAATTTTTATTTTTTCCATTAGCTATTCCTTTGCCTAACATTAATGCTGTTCCAGATGGGTAATCAATTTTATGTTTGTGATGAACTTCATATATTTTACTTAAAAAACTATTTCCAAGTGATTTTGAAGTAATTTCTGTTAAATGTATAAGTAAGTTAACCCCTAGGCTCATATTGCCAGCCTTAAGTATAGGAATTTTTTTTGAAAATTTCTTTATTAAATTTTCCTCTCTTCTTGAAAAACCAGTTGTGCCAATCACAACTCTCTTTTTTTGTTTGGAAGCAATTTTGAGAATTTCTATAGTACAACTAGGAACTGTGAAGTCTATAATCACATTGGTCTTTCTGAACGCATATAATGAATTTAATTGAGGTTTGACTCCCAAAATTTTCTTATTTAATTTTTTATTTTCTGTCAAAGATACAATTTTAAAAAATTTATTTTTATTTGCAGATATGATGAGTTGTTGGCCCATTCTTCCCATGCATCCTGTAATAGCTAAGTTAATTTTTTTCATTAATTAATTAATTAAATAAATAATTACAATAATAATTAGTACAATTATAGTCCATATAGATAAATTATTTAAAAATTGTTTTAATTTATTATTCGTGGATAAAAAACCTGGTAAGATTAAAGCCAGCACTGCAATTAGAAATATCGCAGACATAATTTGATCAGTTTCCATTTAAATTAAGATTTTCTCCAAAATTTTTTAGCTTTTTCAAAAAAACTTTTAATAACCGGATCTGGCTTATTTGACTCGATTTTACTAAATTCTTCCAGAATATCTTTCTGTCTTTTTGAAAGAGAAGTTGGAACTTGAGTTACGACTCTTATGTAAAGATCTCCAAAAATACTTCTTCTCAGGATAGGCATACCTTTACCTTTTAATCGAAATTGTTTTCCATGTTGAGTACCCGCAGGAATTTTAATTTTTGATTTTCCTCCATCAATAGAGGGAACTTCAACAGAGGTCCCTAATGCTGCATCTGAAAATGAAATCGGCAACTCATAGTATAAATTTTCGTCAGATCTTTTAAAGATATTATGATTATCGATTGATATAAATAAATATAAATCTCCACTAGAACCACCTTTTGATCCTGCCTCACCTTTACCAGATAGTCTAATTCTTGTACCATCATCGACACCTCTAGGAATTTTGACAGTGACGTTTTCGTTAGCTTGTGTTTTTCCATTTCCATGACAGCTATTACAAGGAGCACTAATCATTTCACCATAACCACTACATTGAGGACAAGTTTGTTGTACGGTAAAAAAACCTTGATTAGTTCTTACTTTTCCTCTCCCTGAACAATAATCACATCTTATAGGTTTAGATCCTTTTGCAGCTCCACTACCTGAGCATGATTTGCAAGATTTGTAGGTAGTATATCTTACGTTTTTTTCAGTACCTTCATAAGCATCTTCCAAACTAATACTGACATCGTACCTTAAATCGTTTCCTCTATTGCTAGTTCTCCTTGTAGAACCACCACCAAAGTCACTAAAAAAATCCTCAAAAATATCTGAAAAAGATGAATTATCAAAGCCCCCGAAGCCTTGGAAACCACCACTACCACCACCTTCAAAAGCTGCATGACCGAACTGATCGTAATTAGCTTTTCTTTTATCATCTGAAAGAATGTGATAAGCCTCACTAGCTTCTTTAAATTTTTCTTCCGAAGCCTTGTCGCCTTTATTTTTGTCTGGATGATATTTTAAAGCTAGTTTACGGTATGCTTTTTTAATATCTTCTTTAGAAGCTCCTCTCGGGATACCTAAGACATCATAACAATCTCTTTTAGCCACAGGACGTCTCCTTAT
>MDTC01056134.1_pt1 | contig 14764 bp, 7 predicted proteins | sample 811181 | NCBI WGS metagenome assembly MDTC01 (sample SAMN05326644, study PRJNA326480) | marine metagenome | isolation source: seawater | place: Pacific Ocean: North | collected 2011 | reverse complement strand
TGACGGCCGCCGCCACCATAAATGCGGACGGAACTTTGAAGATCACTCCTTCGGGAACATCCGCCACCGACGATACTTTTTCCGTGGAAATAGATTCCGGAAAGTACTACCTGAACAACTTGTCCGGAATCGGTTCAAACTACGACGGCGGCACTCCCGAAGCAAACCCGACCGTAACGATAACCGGAGCCGATGCGGGCACGGCATCGGGAACGGCAACCGTGAGAGCCGATGGAAAAATCGACGTTGCCCTTTCGGGCACTCCCACAGGCGCAGGAAACTTGACCTTGAAGGTGAATCCGGGAATCGGGCGAGCCCCGGCGAACCTGAGCGGAATAGGTTCGGGTTACGACGGGACGACTCCCGAGGGCAACCCCGTAGTGACCATCACGGGAGCCGACAAGGGAACCCTTGCAGGAACTGCCACCGTGAAAGCGGACGGAACCATAGACGTGGCGTTTACCGGAGCCCCGACGGGAACGGGCAACCTTACCGTGAGCATCGCCGATGGACTCGACAAGCCCCCGACCAATCTCGCCGGCATCGGCTCGGGGTACGACCCGGGCGAGACGGCTCCGCTCGTGACCATAACCGGAACCGACAAGGGAACTTTGGCCGGGACCGCCACCGTGAATGCAAACGGCACCCTCGACGTAGCCTTTTCGGGTAATCCGGCCGACGTCGGAAACCTAAACCTCGACGTCGCGAAAGGCGTGGTGAGGAATCCCGCCGATCTCGCCAATCTTGGCTCCAGTTACGACCCTACCGAATCGGTTCCGGGAGTAACGATAACTGGAGCCGACAAGGGAACCTTCGCCGGCACGTCGTCAATCAATGCCGATGGCACCGTGAACGTAACCTTCACGGGAAGCCCCACGGGACCAGGCGCTCTCAGCGTAGCCATAGCGGATGGCCGTGATAATGCACCCGCGAATCACGCAGGGATTGGCTCGGGTTACGACCCTGCCGAAACGGCCCCGACCGTAACGATCACGGGAGCCGATAAAGGAACTATGGCAGGCACGGCCACCATCAATGCAAACGGCACGCTCGACGTCGCCTTTTCCGGTAATCCCGCCGACGTCGGGAACCTGAACTTGGCAGTGGCCTCGGGTATGGTAAGAAATCCCGCAGATATGGCCAATCATGGTTCCGGATACAATCCATCCGAATCCGCCCCGACCGTAACGATTACCGGAGCCGACAAGGGAAGCATGGCGGGTACTTCATCCATAAATCCTGATGGCACCTTGAACATGGCATTCACGGGAGTCGCCTCGGGAACGGGAGCCCTCAGCATCGCGATTGCCGATGGCATCGACAAACGACCCGCTAACCTAACCGGCATCGGCTCGGGTTACGACCCCGCTGAAACGGCTCCGACGATAACAGTTACCGGAGCCGACAAGGGAACCTTAGCCGGTACGGCCACCGTGAATGCAAACGGCACCCTCGACGTCGCTTTCTCCGGAAATCCCTCCGACGTCGGAAACCTAAACGTAGACGCGGCCTCGGGAGTTGTTCGAAATCCTGCCAATCTGACAAACCTCGGATCCGGTTACGACCCCGCCGAAACGGTTCCCGTCGTAACTGTCACGGGAGCCGACAAAGGAACGTTTGCGGGGACCTCATCGGTGAATCCAGACGGCACCGTGAACGTCGCGTTTACCGGAACCCCAACGGGATCCGGCGCTCTCAACGTCGCCCTAGCGGATGGGCTGGACAATCCGCCTGCCAACCTTACGGGTATCGGTTCAGGTTACGATCCTGCCGAGACGGCTCCAACGGTAACGATCACAGGAGTCGACAAAGGAACCATTGCAGGCACAGCCACAATCAATCCCAACGGCACGCTTGACATAGCCTTCTCCGGCGATCCCGCCGACGTCGGAAACCTGAATCTTGCCGTGGCCTCGGGCGCGGTTAGAAATCCGACCGGTCTGTCGGGATTAGGTTCAGGTTACGACCCAACGGAAGCTGCTCCGGTGGTAACCATAACCGGCGCCGACAAGGGAAGCTTGGGCGCCACCTCCTCAATCAATGCGGACGGGACACTGGACCTGAACTTTTCAGGAACGGCAGGAGGCATAGGCAATTTGATTCTGAAAGTAGCTGACGGCGTGTCTCAAATCCCTACGCTGACGGGAATCGGTTCCGGATACTCCCCAGGCGATCCCGCGCCTGTCGTGACAATCAATGGCGCCGACAAGGGAACTCTTGCCTCCAGCTCGATAATAAATGCAGACGGAACCCTTGACCTCAGCTTTTCTGGTTCGACAACGGGGCCGGGCAACTTGTCCCTGAGCATTGCAAATGGTCTCGCCCACGTGGCAAACCTTTCCGGGGTCGGTTCGGATTACGATCCGATGGAGGCTGTTCCCACAATAATCGTTTCGGGAGCAAACGCAGGAAGCCTTGGTGGCGCAGCAACCATAAAACCCGACGGAACTCTCGACCTTAACTTTTCAGGAAATGCCTCAGGGACAGGACCTTTGTCGGTCCAGGCCACAAATGGTATGATTCAATCCCCTGCAAACGTATCCGGTCTCGGCTCCGGGCACAACCCTGGCGGAACCCCTCCGGTGGTGACCATAAGTGGAGCCGACAAGGGCACACTCGTCGCTACGCCAACCGTAATGGCAAATGGTACCGTGGAGTTATCTTTTTCAGGAAATGCAACAGGCACCGGACCTCTTACCGTAACCCTTGCCGGAGAGATTGTTTCGAGTTCCTCTTTTGAACGGAGTCTTTTGGACCTAGATGGAGACTTGTGGGATTTTTCCATTGCGGACTTCAAGAGCTACACACAATTACTTGCTGAATCGAGGGCCATAAATGGCGCCGAACAAAACGGTCTCAACCATGACTGGGAAAGAATTTCAGGCAAACTCGTAAATCTCGAATCGGCCTATGGTCGTATAAACGACACGGATATGGCTGAAGAAATGACCGAGATGAGCAAGTCTATGCTGGTCAATCAATCGGCCGCCAAGTTACTGGCTAAACACAATCGAATAAATTCGAATGCCTTGCTCACCTTACAGCAACTCGGGTCGAACTTATAAGAAGTTTTACACTCTCAAGCCTGATACAAAGGACTGAAAGCTTGAAGCCCAAAAGCTCTGCGCCTTAGGAACTCAAGAGTCCAAGAACTTCGCTCACGATCCTTTCCACCTTGGCGAGCCTGCCCACGCCTTCGTAACCACATGCCAGTTCACCTTCTTCGGGGTCGATGAAGCGGACTCCGCGACCAACCAAAACTCGGAGATTTTCGCGGGTCGCGGGATGTTCGTACATCTTGCCGTTCATCGCGGGAGCCAGCACGACCTTTGCTCGAGTGGCGAGATGAATGGACGAAAGGGCATCGGGAGCCAAGCCGTTGGCGAATTGGGCGATCAGGTCGGCCGTCGCGGGTGCCACCAAGAGCAGATCGGCCTTGTCGGCGAGTTCGATGTGACCGGGTTGCCAACCATCGCCTTCCTTCCAGAGGTCGGTTACGACGGGGTTGCGAGAAAGGGTTTGCAGGGTAATCGAACCAATGAATTCCTTGGCGGCTCGCGTCATCACGACGAAGACGTCCGCTCCGAGGCGTCGCAGCTCACTCGTCAGGTCCGCCGCTTTGTAGGCGGCGATTGAACCGGACACCCCTAGTACTATGGTTTTGCCGGCTAGGGCGGTGCTATCTGTGGAGGATTCACTCATTCGCAAAGAGTACAGCATAAGAAGGAAGGCATTACTCGCAACGACCATCTCAAGGTCGGATTTCCTCTTTTCATCGAATACGTTATCCGATAGTAATGAAGGTCTTTAGTATGCAGACGCCTCCCATAAACAAGTATCGCCCATGGGGAACGATCGACCTGCCTGACCGTCAATGGCCCGACAAGGTAATTGATCGAGTGCCCATCTGGTGCAGCGTGGATCTGCGAGACGGCAACCAAGCCCTACCCATCCCCATGGGAGTGGATCAAAAACTGGAACTGTTCGATCTGCTAGCCAAAATAGGGTTCAAGGAAATCGAGGTGGGGTTCCCGTCGGCCGCCCAGACGGAATTCGACTTTGCCCGCAAGCTCATAGACGAGGATCGGGTGCCCGAAGGTGTGGCCCTTCAAGTGCTGACACAAGCTCGCGAACATCTTATCCGACGCACATTCGAAAGCTTGAAAGGCGCAAAAAAAGCCATCGTGCACGTTTACAATTCAACCTCGCCCCTACAGAGGCGCGTCACTTTCGGGATGTCGAAGGAACAGATCAAGCAGGTCGCGGTGGACGGCATAAAGCTCATTCGCGAGTTGCTTCCGGAACTGGACGGCACCGAGGTGAGGCTGGAGTACTCTCCAGAAAGTTTTTCCGATACCGAGGTGGACTACTCCTTGGAGGTCTGCGAAGCGGTCATGGAAGCATGGGGACCTACTGAAGAAACTCCCATCATCCTCAACCTCCCTGCGACCGTTGAGCTATTCACGCCGAACCTGCATGCCGACCAAATCGAGTGGTTTTGCCGTAACATGAAGGAACGAGACAAGGCTGTAATCAGTCTTCATACTCACAACGATCGAGGGACCGGAACCGCCGCAACCGAACTTGGACTGTTGGCCGGAGCCGACCGTGTCGAAGGCACGCTTTTCGGCAACGGCGAGCGCACGGGCAATCTGGACGTCGTCACGGTAGCTCTCAACATGTACGCTCAAGGTCTTCATCCCGGCTTGGACTTCAGCAATTTGGAAGGTATCCGCGAAACCTATGAACGAACCACGGGCATGAACGTACACGAGCGGCACCCTTATGGAGGAGACCTTGTCTTTACCGCTTTTTCCGGATCCCATCAGGACGCCATCAAGAAAGGCATGGACCTACGATCCAAAGAAGGAGATACCGATGACAACCTCTGGCAGGTCCCTTACCTTTCGATAGACCCTCGCGATCTAGGACGAAGCTACGAAGCCATAATACGAATAAACAGCCAGAGCGGCAAAGGCGGGGTTGCCTACGTATTGTCGCGTGAGTTTGGCCTCGAACTCCCCAAACCCATGCACCCGGAAGTGGGCGTTCTGGTGAACGAGAAAGCCGATTCCGAGTCTCGCGAGCTTGCCGCCAAAGAAATCTACGAAACTTTCAAAGCCGAATTTCTTGAAAAGAATCATCCCTTGTTACTCATCTCCTACGAAACGAAGAAGATTCCCGGCGAAGGAAACGAGATCGCCTGTTTCGCTAAAATAGAACTCGAAGGTGAATCTCGTCAAATAGAAGGTCAAGGCAATGGTCCGATCAATGCCTTCGTTCACGCCCTGGAGAACGAAAACCTAAAGGATTTCAAGTTGACCGACTACCGCCAACATTCAATCGGCGGTGGTTCCGCCACCGAGTCGGCTGCATTCGTACAGCTTCAGACTAAGTCAGGGCGAGTAGCCTACGGTTGCGGAATAGACTCAAGTATCGAGAAGAGTGGAATAATGGCCTTGGTCGGAGCTTTCAACCGAACGCATTAGCGGTTATTTTGTGCAACACCCGCCGATTCATCCAGTAGCAAAGCCAATAGTGGCAAATTCCTCAAAACGGGATTTTCCAAAGGAATTTTCAATTATAACATTGGTCAACGATGGAACGCACTATTCAGAAATGGTTGAATCCTTCATAAGTTCAGGATTCGATACTGAAACTTGTGAATACATTTACCTAGACAATCTGAAATCAAACCAATGGGAAGCTTACAATGGTCTAAATTTCGGTATAAGTAATGCCTCGGGAAAACATCATATCCTTTGCCATCAAGACGTAAGGCTAGACTTTGATAAAATCGATGTTCTAAGATCTCGAATCAATGAAATCAGTAAAAAAGACCCTAATTGGGGGGTCTTGGGAAATGCCGGAGGTTCGCTGAATCCTAACCAAACTTATCTACGCATAACGGACCCAACTACCTCTAATGCAAAAGTTGGCCGACTTCCGGCGAAAGTAATGAGTTTAGACGAAAACTTCTTGCTGTTAAAAGCCAGCAAACGCCTAGCTTTTTCAACAGATTTACTTGGTTTTCATTTTTATGGGACTGACATTTGCCAACAAGCCATGTTCCGAGGGATGAATTCTTACGTAATTGATTTTCACTTACGACACCTGAGCTCGGGCAACAGAAATGATGATTTTTGGAAATTGAAGAAAGATTTCATCGAATCTTACAGAAAAAAATTGGCCGACCGTTTTATCCGTACCACTGTAAGTCGGCTGTATTTGTCAGAATCTAAATTTAAATCTCAATTGTTTAATAAACCGTTCGCTATGAAATTTTTAAGGAAAACAGGTTTGTACAAGTTTTTCCAGTAAACGCTATTAATATTCAAAACCGTGAACGGAACGCAGTTGCTCTTGATCCGATGGACTGCAGTTTAGTACTTTTAACGATTAATGATTATGGGGCCTCCGCCAATTAATTCACTTCGCAATTCCCTTACCTTCAAATTAGTGGTCATCGCCATTCTGGTAGGAGGCTTACTCATGCTTACGATACCACTCTTTTTTGTCATTGAAGAAAGAGAAGAACGACGAGAAGGCGTCACTCGCGAAATCAGCGCCAAGTGGGGGCTAGACCAGACAATCATCGGACCAATCTTGACCGTTCCTTATTCCGTCACTGTCACTAGTAATTCAAGCAATCGAGTGAAGACCTTTCGAGAAACTCGCTACCTGCATTTTTTGCCTGAAATTCTAGAAGTCAATGGTTCCGTAATTCCCGAAACCAAACACCGCGGCATTTATGAATCCGTTGTCTACAAGTCCTCTCTCGAACTGAAGGGGCATTTCCCGAAACTAGACTGGGACATAGCGGAAGTCGCTGAAGAGGAAATCCACAAGGACAAGGCTTGGCTTACAATCGGTATTTCTGACTCTCGAGGCATTCGGGAGGACACCAGCATAACGTTTATGGAAAATGAGTTGCTTCCCATGCCCGGTTTGCCAACCCAGCAGGTGATTACCTCCGGAATTAAAGCTAAAGTGGAGCTTTCCAACGAGAATATGCCCCTGGAGTTTGCCATCGACCTTCGTCTTGACGGTAGTTCTTCACTTGCCTTTTCACCCATCGGTAAGACGACTTCCGTTTCGGTAAACTCCACTTGGGCCTCGCCCAGTTTCGACGGGGCTTTTCTTCCTTTGGAAAAAGACATCACCGAAGAAGGTTTTTCCGCCTCTTGGAAAGTGCTTCACCTCAACCGTCCGATACCTCAGGCATGGTCCGGGAGTGCGCCCGAAGGCAATGGAGAGCAAGCATGGGATGGCAATTCCTACAAGGGCTTTCTCGGAGAGGGTAGTTCGGGGTTCTCGTTTTCAGGACCAAGCAACGTCTTGGGTAATTCCTCCTTTGGCATACGCTTCTATCTTCCGACTGACGTATACCAAAAGACCAGTCGCATGGCAAAGTACGCCATTCTTTTTCTATGCTTTGCATTCGCCGCGTTCTTTTTCTCAGAAATTCTGCAGAAGGCCCAAGTTCATCCCATTCAATATATCTTGGTCGGTTTTGCCGTTCTCGTCTTTTACCTGCTTCTGTTGTCTCTCTCCGAGCACTTTGGATTTGATCTAGCCTATGCCGCCTCAACCTCCGGCGTTGTGCTCTTGATCTCGGGGTATGCATGTTCCATTCTAAGCAGTACTCGTCTTGGAGGTACGGTAGGCGCCATGCTAGTGATCCTATACGGTTATCTATACGTAATACTGCAATTGGAGAGCTATGCCTTGCTCATGGGAAGTCTCGGCTTGTTTGCAGTCTTGGCGGGAGCTATGTACTTCACTCGGAAAATCGATTGGTACGCCGTTCGCCTCAACGGTCGAGGAACAAACGCTGACGAAACCTGACCTTGTCTCAAAACTCCAAAGCAGGCGAATCCCCCGAGTCACTCGAAGGTGTTCTCGAACGCATCACCTTCTACAACGAGGAAAACGGTTATCTCATAGGTAAGCTTCGTAGTGGAGAAGACGGTCAAGAAGTAACGGCCGTCGGAAAGGCTCAAAAAGTACAATGCGGAGAAACTCTCCTGCTCTCCGGCGCTTGGTCGACCCATCCCAAGCACGGCAGACAATTCGGATTCTCAAAATGTGAGACTAAGCTTCCCGCCTCCGCCTACGGGATCCGAAAATACCTCGGAAGCGGATTGGTACATGGGATTGGAAAAACCTTTGCCAATAAGATCGTAGACCACTTTGGAGCCGATACGCTGCGAATTATATCCGAGGAGTCGGCTCGACTCTTTGAAGTTCCGGGTATTGGCAAGAAGCGCGTACGCAGCATTAAGGAAGCTTGGGATGAACAGAAGGCGGTGCGCGAAGTCATGATGTTTCTTCAGACCTACGGCGTAACTGACGCACTCTGTCTACGCTTGGTTCGTAAGTACGGCAACGAGGCGCAGACTATCTTGGAGAATGAGCCTTATCGCATCGCCCGAGACGTAAAGGGAATCGGTTTCAAGACGGCCGACAAGATCGCCCTCAACCTTGGAGTTTCCACCAATGGTCCCGAGAGAATAGACGCCGGGATTCTGCACGCAATGGATGAGCTGGAAGGCGACGGGCACACTTGCGCAGGCAGGCAGGATCTTATCGATAAGGCAGTCGGTGTCTTGGAAGTACATCCTACCGACGTCAGTTCCCGACTGGATGCATTGAAGAGTTCTGCCGATCTCGTTGTATGCGAACCTGAGGTTTTTCAACAACCTTCCACAGCTCGGGCCGAGCAGGTCGCCGCACAATCAGTCGGCAAGCTATTGGCTGCTCCTTCCTGTCTCCCGCCAATCCTTGTGGATAAGGCCGTAGAGTGGGCCCAAGACAAAGCCGGTTTTGGATTTGCGCCCGAGCAAGCGGAAGGCTTGAAGACCGCTCTCTCTTCTAAGGTCTCAATTCTAACGGGAGGTCCGGGCACTGGAAAAACAACCATTCTGCAGGCTCTCGTCTCCATCCTCAAAGCCAAGAAAGTACGCGTTCAGCTGACGGCGCCCACCGGTCGAGCATCTCGACGCATGGCGGAAACCACCTCTCACTTTTCTCAAACCGTCCATCGCTTGCTGCAGTTCGATCCATCTGCAGGCGGCTTCACCGCCAACGAGAACAAACCGCTGTCCTGCGACTTCGTAGTGATGGACGAGGCCAGCATGCTCGACGTTCGCTTGGCTGCCGCCCTCGTTCGAGCCATTCCGTCGCAAGCTCACCTATTGCTCGTCGGAGATGCCGATCAGCTTCCTTCGGTGGGTTGTGGAAATGTGCTCAAGGATCTCATTGAAAGCGGCCAAATACCCGTGACACGATTACAAGTTACCTTTCGACAGAAAGAGGATAGTGGAATCGTGGGAACCGCTCACGGCATTCTTGCAGGGCGGTCTGCCTGCCCTCCCCCGGTCGACGACCCCGCACTCCTTGATTCCGAGCGGGATGTCCACTTCGTTCGGGCTCTGGACCCGGATGCCTGCGTAGATACCGTCTGCCGTCTCTGTCGCGACGTAATTCCTCGAAAACTTCAATTGAACTCCTTTCACGATGTTCAAGTGCTAGCCCCTCTTCATCGAGGAATCGCGGGGATTTCCAACCTGAACGACAAGTTGCGTGAAGCCCTCAATCCCAAAGGAGCCACTCACGTTTTCGGGCATACTCTTTTTCGTGAAGGTGACAAGGTTATACAGACCCGAAACAACTACGACAAAGACATCTTCAACGGCGACCTTGGTTCAATAACCTCCGTCGACACAATAGCGAGCACGGTGGAAGTGGATTTCGATGGTCGCGCCGTATCCTTCGAGCGACTTGAAGTCGCCGACCTGCAACCGGCCTACGCCATTTCGGTTCACAAGAGCCAAGGCAGTGAATACCCGGTCGTCGTCTTCCCCCTGCTAAAGCAGCATTATATGATGCTCCAGAGAAACCTCGTCTACACTGGGCTCACTCGGGCCAAAAGAAAAGTGATTTTTGTAGGCGACCCCACAGCATTCGCTATGGCTATTCGAAACGACAAAACTCTCGCTCGACGTACCGACCTAATCCGTAAACTCGAACTAGTCCTCTCGAAATGAAGAACCTTTTCCTTTGCCTCCTCTCCCTATTTCCAGCCTTGAATTTGGTCAAAGCCGAAGACATCCCACCTATTCCTCGCCGTATTCCTCCGCAAGGAATCGAGATACCCGACGAAGACCGGAATCGTATACAGTCTCGGCTTTCCGAGGCTACTGAATCAGCCGAAAGGATAAGAAACCACCCAGACGTAGCAGTCTTCCGAAAAGCTGTCCGCTTTGCGCTGCTCAATGGCGAGTTCTACGACAAGAAACATTTCGCTCTTGCCGACAAACTACTCGACGAAGCCGATCGTCGAACCGCTTTTTTGACCGAAGGCGAGACACCATGGACCTCCGCCAAGCAACTCGTGGTTCGAGGCTTTCGTTCGAAGATCGACGATTCCGTGCAACCCTACGGTCTCGAAGTGCCGGAAAAGCTGCAACTAAATCGGCCCGTCCCCCTATACGTATGGCTTCATGGACGTGGCGATAAAAACACCGATCTTCACTTCATCGGACAACGCATGTCGCGATCGGGGAAATTCGTAATTGAAGACGGCATAGTCCTCCATCCCTTCGGTCGACAATGCATGGGTTACAAATCCGCAGGTGAAACCGACGTAATGGAAGCCATTGAAGCCGTGCAAAAGGAATATCGGATAGACAAGCAACGCATAGCCCTCATGGGATTCTCCATGGGTGGAGCCGGTGCATGGCACCTTGGTGCGCGCTATGCGGACAAGTGGGCAGTCGTACATGCCGGAGCCGGATTTGCCGAGACCGCTCGATACAATCGACTAGCCAAGAAAAACTATCCTCCTTGGTACGAACAACGCCTATGGAACTTGTACGACGTTCCCGGCTACGCTCGCAATCTCTTCAATTTTCCTGTCATCGCCTACAGCGGAGAAATCGACAAACAGAAACAGGCCGCCGACGTAATGACAGAGGCTTTCGCCGACCACGATCGTGAGCTAAACCACGTCATCGGACCCAAGATGGGGCACAAATACGACGAAAACTCTAAAAAGAAAGTCCTCGCGTTCATTCGAAAGGCCTTTGAATACGGTCGAGAAACAAATCCTCAGGAAGTTCATCTCCAGACTCAAACTCTCAGGCATAATCGTATCCGATGGATCTACGCAACGGGTCTCATCGAGCATTGGAAGGACTCCCGAGTCGATGCAGCTTACGAGTCGGAAGCCGGGGCCATCGAAGCGACCACAAAAAACATTTCCTCTCTATTGCTCATGCACCCAGATCCAAGTTGCTGTGGAGCTCGGGGCGGCTTTTTTCTGGAAATCGACGGGACCTCTATTCAAGTCCCCCCCAACCTCTTTTCCGTTCCACTTCTTAGAAAGCCCGACGGAACATGGAGCATTGGATCACCACCCGACGTCCTCCGGAAGAGACATGGTCTTCAAGGACCAATCGATGACGCCTTCCTGTCTCGTTTTCTCGTAGTCGCTCCCGACCATCCTTCGGGTAATGAACTCATCGACAGATGGGTCAGCTTCGAAATCGCTCACCTTCAAAAACGCTGGCAAGAACTCTTTCGGGGTGAGCTACCAATCAAGAAAGCCGATGAAGTGAACAAAACCGATATCGCCGGTCGCCACCTCGTCCTTTGGGGTACTCCCGCCAACAACCATCTTATCGCCAAGGTCGCCGGCAAGCTGCCGGTCACCTGGAAAGGTGATGCCGTCGCGGCAGGAAAAAGGAGTTTTTCCAGAGATGACCACCTGCCTTTGCTCATTCATCCCAATCCACTCTATCCAACCAACTACGTAGTGATCAATTCGGGCCCCACCTTTCGCGAGGCTCATGATCGTACGAATTCACTCCAGAACCCAAAACTGCCCGACTGGGCAATTCTAAATCTCAACCAACCACCAAATGGCGAATCCGCGGGGAAAGTTGTAGCCGCAGACTTCTTCGACGAATTCTGGAAGCTCAAGAAGGCTCCCATTCGCTCGATTAAGGAGATAAGCATAGAGTGAAAGTTCCGTTTTCTCTCTCTTACGAAATGGTAGGCTTGGATTCGGAACATTGATTGCGACCCGATGGAGAAATTCCCTTCTGACATTAAGTTTCGTTACCCCTGGAGAAGCTACCAGAAGAGAATTCTAGATGCATCCAAGAGACATTTGCGAGACAAGCACTTGCATGTCGTAGCGGCACCCGGTTCGGGAAAGACCGTGCTCGGCTTGCAGATGGTCCTAAATCTTGACCGACCGGCTATTGTCTTTGCCCCGAGCCTAGGCATTCGTGATCAGTGGATCCGACGCTTCTGCGATCTTTTTCTACAAGTGGATCGTCCTCCAACGTGGATTTCCACCGATCTTAGAAACCCCGGTATCCTGACGGTCACTACCTACCAGTCGCTTGGAGCGACCATGAAGAAAGATGGGGAGAAAAACCTTCTCAAGGAATTGAATGGGAAAGGAATTGGAATTCTGCTCTTCGACGAGGCTCATCACTTGAGAAATTATTGGTGGGAATGCCTGATGGCATTAAAGAAAGGCTTGAATCGCTTGGTAACCATATCACTTACCGCCACGCCCCCCTATGACGTATCGCAGGTCGAATGGAACCGATACATGGCTTTGTGCGGTGAAGTGGACGAGGAAGTATCGATTGCCGAACTGGTGAAAGTAGAAAACCTCTGCCATCATCAGGATTATGTTTACTTCTGCTCCCCGAACTCGAAGGAACAAGAGGAAGTCACGGCCTTCCAAGCTCGGGTCGAGAGTTTTCTTCGAGACCTTGCATTAGATCAAGAACTGGTTTCCGCTATGCTGAAATGGCCACTGCTGGAAAAAGCCGAGGAGTCCGTTGAGGCGTTGAGCAAATGCAACGAGTTCGCCCTTAGCGTTGCCGTTTTTCTGAACTTCGCCCATGGAGTGGTCCCTAAAAGCTTTCTCCGAGTAATGGGTCTAGAGGCGATCGAGTTGCCGAAATTAAATTCCGGATGGGCCGAAGTACTTTTGAACGGAATACTTTATAAAGAGCCTCATTTTCAGGTCGAGCACAAGAGTTTGCGGAAACGCTTGGGAGAGGAATTGCAAAGTTTCAATGCCATTCACCAAAGGCGGGTGCTCCTTCGCACAACTCCCCACCACGCCAAGATTCTACGCTCAAGCCTAGCTAAGCTCCAGAGCATCGCCGACCTCGTCGACGTCGAGCGAGACGAGATGAAAGAGCTATTGAAGATGGTCGTGCTTACTGATTACATCTGCCTCCACGACTTTCCGACTCCCGGAAAACCCGACAGGGAGAAAACAAGAATGGGCGTTGTTCCTATCTTCGAATACCTACGTAAGCTACGCATGCCCGGACTGTCGATCGGAGTACTGACGGGGCAATTGGTCGTGCTTCCCTCAGGAGTGAATCCATTCCTCGATACTCTGGCGGAAAGGAAAGGCATTGAAACGAACTCACTCCTCAAGAGGTCACTGCCTCATGACGAATCTTATTTCACTCTTTCCATAAAAGGGTCTTCTGATTCTCTACTCGTGGAACTGGTGACGGATCTTTTTCAAGAAGGTTTCGTTCAAGTGTTGATCGGTACCACTGCCCTACTGGGAGAAGGATGGGATGCTCCGGCCATAAACAGCCTCGTCCTCGCGACCGTAGTGGGATCCTACGTCAGCACGAACCAAATTCGCGGGCGAGCCATTCGGACCTTTTCCCTCGATCCTGATAAAACGGCAAACATCTGGCACCTCGCATGCGTTCATGCAGGACGAATAATCGGGATGAACGAGGAAGCGTCTCCTCGATTGATGGACGACGTCGACTTGCTCGAACGTCGATTCGATACCTTCACGGGCCTAAGCGTAACCCGACGCGCGATCGAGAACGGATTAGCTCGAATGGACTTGGGAGGGAGACAAATCGAAAACTTGGTAGTGTCTACTTGGAATGCGCAAACGGTTGCTCGGGCTCGAAATCGATACGACATGGCGAAACGTTGGCAAGAGGTGTTCGATCACCTGGACGAACTACCCGGCAAACAGGTGTGTCGCCCGTGCGAAGAAATTTTCGTACCAAAGAAGCGCATACCCGCGCAGCCCATACTAAGGTTGCTACTCAGCTCAAGAATCCCCTTTTTCGCTTGGTTAAGAAGTTTTCAACAAGTGAGGATGGTCAAGAGAACCGCATGGATGCTATACGCGGCGCTGGGAGAAAAAGGATTCCTCTCCTCCGACGGATCGATATCGGTCACTCGAGGTTCTAGGGACGTTCTCACTCGACTTCGTGGAGTACCACGCAGAGAAGAGGTGATTTTCACGGATGCCTTGGCCGAGATATACAACCCTTTGCAAAAACCCAGATATCTTATACGGATGGGCGATGAATGCTACGCCGTACCGCAATTGCTGGCCACGAACAAAAGACTCGCCGCGGACTTTCATGCTCGTTGGCTACGGAAAGTGGGTCGAGGGGAGTTGATCTACGGTTTAAGCAAAGAGGGACGGACATTACTTCTACAGGCTCGACAAAAACATTTGGCGACTCGACATCAAGACGTCGTCCGGTCCGTAAAAGTTGTGTCATAGATTGGATTGATTCTCGGTTCAGGGCTCGGTCGGACTCGGTAGGGTGATTCGGCTGGAGCGGACGTCGTTCTCGGGCTTAAAATCGAGACCGGAGGACAGAGTGACTTTGGACTTGATGCTCACGCCTTCAACGCTGGCGGCGCTGGCGGCGTCGAGAAACAGCTTTTCACTGCG
>MDTC01089492.1_pt1 | contig 14769 bp, 12 predicted proteins | sample 811181 | NCBI WGS metagenome assembly MDTC01 (sample SAMN05326644, study PRJNA326480) | marine metagenome | isolation source: seawater | place: Pacific Ocean: North | collected 2011 | reverse complement strand
GTTACCCCTTCTTCAAGCATCCAATTCGTAACCTGTCGAGTGGTGATAGAGCCTTGGTTGGTCATATTATATATCCCTGGTTCAATTTCTTTTTGAAAACAATCCATACTCTTTTCAACAAATTCTTCCAAGTGAGAAACTGAATTCTCAGCCTCCAAAAGGCGGTTGTAATTCAACAGTTTCTGGAGGTAATTTCGTGGATTTTTTTCCTGGTTGAAGGGGATCCGTAACCTCCAAATAAAAGCATTACTCGCCCCTTCCAAAACTTCTTCCCCTAAGGCCTTAGTTCCGCTGTAAAAACTGCATGGAGGTGAACGTAAGGAAAAGTTGGGTTCATCCTCCTCCGACCACCCCTTCCCATCCTTTCTCCTCTCAGAGTAGATGCAACCACTGGAGACATGTCCCCACACAATATTAAGATCCTCGCATACTTCCCGAATAATCCCAGGGAGTATGGAATTGCCGAGTAAGCAATCAGACTTCGCTGATTCACAGGCATCCACATTCGGTTTACCGGTGTAGCCGGCAGCATTTATTAAAAAACGAGGATTTTTGGACTCTAGAAAACTTTTGAGGTTGGCGGGATTGTAATAATCAAGATCATTTCGACTGACTCCCAATACTTCATCTCCATTTATTTGAAGATATTCAAAAAACTTTGAACCCACATAACCGCTTGGAGCAAGTATGATGTACATAAATTTCTTCTATCACTATAAAATCGATTTTGACAACTTGATTAAAAAATCACGCTGGATCGAGAATGACTTTATATAATGCCATTAAAAATTATTTTGCACCGAAATTGTAACAGAGTCGTAACGTTACAAGAGAGAAAGCGATAATCCTCTTATTAGCCTACCAGTGAGATGAAGAATGTGCACCATTGAAATCAAATTATTGTAATTATGAAAGTTTCCAGCCTTTGTTTTTCTAATTGGAATCTGAACCAGAACCTTTTCCTTTAGTAATCATTTGTGTACCCGTACTAAACGAATCAAAATATCTTACCGCAGCGTTAAATTCAGCTATCTGTCAAACATACAGAAACTTTGAACTGTTAATTTCTGACAACGGATCAACCAATTCGTCCAGAGAAATTGTTGAAAATCTCGAGGTTTGTTCATTAAGATATTAATTCAAGATGAGATTAATCCTTGAACTATATTCAAAATTAAAGATGTTATAAATCTCAATGATTTACAAATGTCACTTCATTTGGAGGGGGAAAAGTAACTCGCTCATGATTGACCTGATTTATAATTATAGCTAAATTTGAGTTTGGATAAGGATAAAATTAAAGTTGTAAATTACTTTAGCGATTTTGGTCCCGCTAATTTTTGGAGTAATATTTCAAAAGATAAAATTATTAGTGACATACTTTTTATTAAGGGTGCTGGTTTTAATTCAATTATAATTATGCTTCCTTATGCCTCCTTTAAACCGAATATAAATAATTTTGATTCTGAATATATAGAAATATTTGATTTCCTGATATCAATTTGCGTAAATAATGATATAAAAGTTATACTAAGGATTGGCTACTTATGGGAAGAAATTCCTTATAATGATAGAACATTTGAAAGATACAAACTGATCTATAAATACATAGATTCCTTCTCTTTTCGGAATCCATTTTCTTCGAAATCTAATGGTAAAAGATTGTTTGATGATTATATTTCTTTTCTTAAATATTATTCTTCCAAAAAAGAGATTTATGAATCCTTTATTTCTTGGGAAGATTTTTTCTGGCCAATAAAATACGAAACTGGCTTAGATAGCGATGAAAAATTAGATCAAGAAACCGGCAAAATTTTACGTCTCATACTTGATACAACAAAATCACATAAAATTCACATTGAGCACAGAACGAATGCTCACTGTAACACAGTAAAAACAAAATATTCAAAGACTCATTATGGATACTTCAACGCTGGATCTATATGTCATTATTGGTATAATTTAATCTCAGAAAAGCTAAAACAAAAAACTATTATTTACCAGAATCTTACCATGGAAAAAAATTTTTTAGAATGGCTTTCACGATTGATAATTACTTTTGAACTCAAAAACCCAGAAAATAAGTTTATTCTAAATCAGTTCAATTTTTATGATAACTCATTAGAAGATTTGAAAGGTTCGGCTTTTCATAGACACTTACTTGATAAACATGATATTGACAGGGCAGTTTCATTTCTTGAATTTGTCCAACCACTTGCAAGTCGTTATTTCTGTGGAATCGGTTTTTGGAATCTTTGGTCTACTATTTCAGGACAAATCTACAACGGATGTTTTGTACATGGACTTAAAGGTTGGTCGACAACTGGGAAATTTCTGCATAAAGATTTGACTTTGTATTTGGGTAAAAATGATGAACTCAATACGAAACTTGGTTACATTAGGATAGCAGATCATTCGGAAATAAATTTTTGTATCGAATATAAACCGAGTGCCAATTGCGTATTGCATATTTATTTGGGAACTTCGTTCAAAAAGATCAAGATCAGACCGGATTCTCATAGCGTAAAGCTCCGCTTTGATTCATTTAAGCAGCGAACTCTGCGGATAGTATGCAAATGCAATGAGAATCAAGGAATTGAAATAACAAGAGTTGATGCCTGGAAAAATACTCATGATTCCATGATTTTTGATTACGAACGTAAACCAACTGATTTATGGTTTAAGAGTGTAAAAAAATTTATAGAAGATTTTTAGTCATTATAACCAAATTTATGCTATTATGCCTGTTAGTAAAGACTTCAAATTTACATAATAACCAAAAAATATTTACTATGATTGCTATGTATTCCTTGCGTTTTATTAAAATATTTTCCGTAAAAAACAAAAACTAATATAATAAAAGCACTTTTCGATGGCCCAAATAAAGTTTTTAGGTATGTTAAACACATTGATAACTAAACACTACTTATAATAGAAATAGTTTCGTAATCTGCAGCAAAACTTTTTTTAACTGATTCAATATAATAGCTTGATTCATGCTTTACACGAGAATCAGGATAACAGTTTCCTAGAAAATCACTTTCCATAAAACTATGTGATGGCTTGCTGTTTCTCATTACATTATGAGAAATATTCTCTATATTTGAATTAAAAATAGTGTTTAGTTTATTAATTAAACCACTATTAATATCTAAAATTTTTGAATAAGGAAGGTATTCGTGTGGTATTAATTCTGAAATAGGTGATAAGTGTGGATCAATTTCATAATTATGGTTAATATTTCTGCAATGGAAATCAATTAAATCCTTGCTTCGCATATCACCAATTGAATCTGAAATGTTTGATAGAAACCAGAGATAGAAATTTTTTAGTTTTGGACTTGGACAGTTAAATTCTAATAATCTTTTATTATATGATGGATAATGACAAATAAACTTCTGATTTATTGCACTGTAAAATCGGTCGATTGGATCACGAAAAAGTATTAAAAATAAATACCCATCCTCTCGCAATAGCGAATAGTTAGTTTTGGAATTAAGAAAATACTGCCCCGTACTTCTCAAATAATTAAATAAAGAGATGTCATGGGGATGCTTATTACCCATCAAATAGAAAAACTTTTCATCATGTTGGGAAATTATAAGATGAAGAAAATGCTTCACGCTTGTGCATGCTGCTTTTGGAGAAACCTTAATAATAATTTTATATTTTTTGAAGGTATAAATCATGTTATTTTTTTCTTTAAATGAAATACATATCTATCAAATGGTGAACCAATTTGCTTTACCGAGGGACCATGATAATGAATTTCAAAATAGTTTGAAAAGTAACTGGTAAGAGTACTAATAGAAGGAAAACTACATGGATAAAAATCCATTTTCCTTTGCTTGATGACAATATCTTCATTACTAGAGTTAGATAACTCTACTTCCAAAATTAAAAACCCTAATCTAGAGAGAAGCATATGACAATGTTTGAAGAAGACTTTCTGGTCAGATGCAAAGTAATGAAAAGTTGAACTACAAATTATAATATCGTACTGGGCTAAATTGGAATTAAAGGAGAGGTCAAAAAAATTAACCTCAAAAAATTTATTATTATATGTTTTGAAGTAAAAATCTTTTAAAAATATGGCTTTACGAATGGATTTTTTTGAAATATCAATTCCCACAACATCTGAATTAGTTAACTTTGCAGTCTCAAAAGAAAAGAAACCAAGATTACAACCAATGTCTAAGACATAAGAATTCTTATTTATTAGATCATTTAATCTCATACATTTAAGTTTAGAAGAACTATCACTTGACTTCCTTCCAATAAAACTCTGATAGTTTGTGGTCTGCATTATATTTAAAGATTCATTATAATATTTAGTACTAATGAAATCTACTAAACTATTGTATTGGTAGTTTTCTAATTCAAACATAGAACCAGCCAATTTCGCAACATACTTATCGATAATTTGTATTTCTAAAATATCAAAATCTACAAGTAAACCAATTAACCTAGATTGATAATCCCCAAGAAAACCTTCTACAATCACAGTCGAAGTATTGTAGAATGTAAAAATATTAGCTAAATTATCTAAAAGTAATTTGTATAAATTTTCTATGCATAGGTTATTTGATTTTATGAATTTAGAAATACTGAAATGTTCGTATATATTAGGGTTATATTTAGTATGCTTCTTGATCAGTTTCTTTTGATCAGATTCTGGAAAAATAAAATTGTCGAAGATTCTATCTGTTGAAATACATGGTATTCTTAAGTTTTCGCAAAGATATTTAGCTGCTCTTGACTTACCATATCCTGGCATTCCACCAATATATATGATTTGTTTTTTCAAAATAGAATTTAATGCACGAAAAGTTTTCGGGCAGTTTTGTAGAAGGCGTACTCCTCATCGTTTTTAGACAATATGCGCGAAATTTGATCAGCGGTAAGCGAAAATTCTGAACATGATTTATTCTCTACAATAGGTTTTAGAAAATTACGAGGAAATCCAATTTTTTGCGATAAATCGCATAAAGAGTGTTCAAATTTGTCACAAAAGCCAATGTGCGAGAAACTTTCGGGATTTGTACCTCCTAAAAAGTTCATTGAATAGTTCCAAGTCCATTCCAAATCGATGAAATCATCAAAGCAGATCCTTTGATCAATTACAACTTGTGACTGGGGATTACCATCAGCATTCGGCTTTTGTGTAATATGATTGTACAGAGAAGAAATTCTTTCAGTTGGGCATCTCATCCATGTGAATATGAAATTATCAGGGAATGTTTCCATAAAGGATTTTGCATGGATATGACCACAAATAAAATCTGCATCATGTCGAATATCTGCACCTTGTAGATTATACCTATCCCATGTACATGTGTAATCTATCCAAGGATTGATAAAATTAATTTGCCGTAGAAGTATTTCCCTTATGGATGTCCCCGCACATTTCGGATTATGAACAAATATTATCATTTGAGAGTAATTTCTTATTACATTCAAAATAAAGAGTTATGTCTTTTAAATTAGCTCTATATATAGCTGTATAATTATTAATTTCATCTAACATTAAGGAAGATCCATTTGTTTTGTTAACTTTATCATTTAAGTTGATTTTAAAGTTTATATTTAGCAAACGACTGAGAACTTCGAATGAAAATTGTAGCTCTTCATAAATCCCAATGAAATCAAATTGAGATGAACATTTTCCATCGAAATATTTTGTCAAGTAATCAGTATACATCGGATTTACAGCAAATTCATGAAAGGTTTTTATGTTTTCTTTGAAATATACATACTGATCTATTAAATTAAAAGGAACTATACTATTCCAATAATTATAAAGCGAAAAAAGTCTTTTGATTGGATGGCGAACCCATGTAATTATAACATAATCATTGTTAATATTGTCATACTTACAAGCGGGAAAGTGTCCGTGGATTATAAACGAAGAACCATCATTTATTTTAGCATAAAAGAATTGAATTAGTGAGTCATAGGGAAGTGATATTCTTTTATTATTAAAGATAAGTAAAGTATTAGGGTTATTCTCTCCATAATCAAAAAAAACGATATCGTTATTTATACTTGATAAAACTTTTGATAAAAAAGTGCCTGCAGTTTTAGGAATATGTATAGATATTATATTCATGTTTAGACTAGCACAATTTCGTGATCACCATATTTTAAATTTAAATTTTCAAAACACTGATTGATATTATTCCCTTTTTCTATGAACTTATAAGTTGAATTATTGTAATCTACTTTATGCATTGATACTACAGAAAAGTCTGTGATTAATGTATGCTGGTATCCAAGGTTTCTTAATCTAGACATTTCTGCAAAGATTTGGTTTGTATTTAGGTATATTCCTTCATCTATGAGATCAGTTTTTATCATTAGACATGCAGGATGTAAGAAAGAAAATGAACTGGGAAGTAAATTCCTGTAATGCATTCCAGCGAAGGTTGATGGTGCTCCATAATAAAGCGGTTTAATGTAAGAATCGCTTTTATACATGCCAGTTGAAATCACTCTGCTTGCACACGAATTCATTATTCTTGGACCAGAGAAACCAACAAAACTGAATTGGTGAGATTGGATCATCAAAGAAACCCAATCCGGAGAATCAGGAAAAAATGAACTATCGATGAAAATACAGTAATTGTTGTTTAAGGACTTATTACTTTTTATATTTTTACAAAATTCAAAGAAATATTTATCTTTATTTATGGTTTCTTTATTTATATTTGAATAAGAAGCTAAACTATTCCTATACTTTTCAAATTCGAAACAATTACCATAAACAAAAATATTAACCTCATACTTTTCTTGTATTAGTATGTTTTTTACTGAATAGAAGTTTCCAGGTCCAAATGCAATACTTCCGTCAATTCCGTTAGTTTTCAAGAAGTTTTCAAGAAGACTCTTAGAAGCTGTTTGGACCAAATCTAATTTAGAGTTAATATTGGATGATGTGGAATTTGCGTGCAATCTCCAATGATACAAGGGTTTGTTGATACACTTTACTTGATTTGAATTTAGGCAAGACAATGCACGTAAACAAAACTCCCAATCTTGAGAACCATTATGATGAGGAGAAAAACCGCCTAGTTTGTTAAAAAACGAACGTTTCACACAAAAAGAATGGCATATATAGTTTTGAGCTAAAAGTAGGCGATAATTCAACCCAAATTTAAAATTTGGTTGTATATGATTACCAAATTCATCGAACTTGTCTTCATCACAATAAACCATCTCAAAATTGTCGTTACTCATACAAGCAATACTTATTTCATTAAGTGCATTTATATTTAGTTTATCATCCTGATCTAAAAATAACACCCAATCTCCACTGGAATGCTTGACTCCATGGTTGAGTGATGAAGAAATATTTTTATGCTTTATAAATTCTAAAAAGATTATGTTCTTTGAGTAGGATTGGATTCTTTTTATATATTGCAGAAAAACTTTGTTGTATCCGTAATCATCAACTATGATCAATTCCCAATTTTTGTAGGTTTGCTTTAGTATTGATTCAATAGCTTGTTTGAAATGTGTAAAATTGGGATGATACAATGGAATGATAATAGAAAAAAAAGTCTCTTCATTGCTGTTCTTATCATGATAATTACAGAAATTTTGAAACCACCTGTTATATTCCAGGGATGTGAAAATTGAAAAACTCACTTAAACCTTAGCATAAAAAGATTATAAAGTCTCGAATCTAATAGGTTAAATTTTTCTAGCTTTTTCTTAACTTTAAGATCTACGGAGTAATTTTTTGTTTCATTAAATTTATTTAAATTTTCTTTAAAGTTTATACCATAGAAGTCACTCAATTTTCTTATCAGGCGATTATAGTCCTTATTGATAAAATCAAATCGAATTATATTGTTGAATTTGCCTTCAATGTACTTACAGGTTTCTTCTTCATTATTTAAGCTAGATAATTCACTGGGCAATGATCTCAAGCATAACGTCTTTCCTAAATAATTGAATATTTCAAAGAATTCTTCTTTGCTCAATTCTTCGATCTTCAAATTACTTTTGGGAAACCTGAAATGGTAATAGTGCGAAAATGCTCTATCAATAGGATTCCTTAAATTAATTAAGCTCTGCTTACTGTTTATTTCAAAAAATTTGACTTCAATGTGGGAAAGTATCACTTTTATTTTTTTGAAATCTACAATATTTTTTTTTTGTAATTCATCATAGTCTCGCTTTGTTAGATTACGATTCCCGAGTTTCTCAGGATAAAATATTTCTTTTCTATCGTAGATTTTAGAAAAAAACCTGAAAAGAGCCCTTCTTATTGATGTTCCTCCTGATCTTTCTACATGATAAAAACAAAAATCAACATTAAGAAATACTTTTTTTTCAATATCCATTAAAGTTAGATTTATGTTTTCTGTAATACAATAACCCCTCTCCTATATGCGAATAGCTGGCACCTTTTTCCAACATTTTGAGATAGATATAATAATCTTCACACACTTTATTGTCCTCACTAATATAACTTCCATACCTGCATTCTTTTGCTAATTTTGTATTAAGAAGCATTGAACCATGGTGCGAGGCTCTCCTTGGCCAATAATAATATCCATGATTATCTAGTTTAAGTTTTTTGTTTTTGGGGACCCATTTGAATTGATCAGAACCAACAACTCTCAAATCATAACTAACTATATCTGCATCACGCATAGAAAGCTTTTCGATTGCGTCTGGACGAAGCCAATTATCTGCACCTAGCATCATGAACCTTTCATTATTAACTAAATCCAAAGCTGAATTGAATCCTTTTACCTGTCCGTAGTTACTCTTTCTTTCAATCAATTTAATACTTGGATACTTTGATTTTACGATAGCACAATCACCTACTCCGTCATCAATGACAAAAATTTCGTTTGGTGAAAGTGATTGTGATAAAACAGACTCAATACAATGACAAACAAGATGGCCGTATTTGTAGGAATGAATTACAACAGATATCATTGCATATATTATTTTACAACGGACTTAGCGTTAAGATCCACTACGCCACCCTTAAATCTCGTCTTTACATGAGGCAAAGCATATTCAACATTAAAAATTATTGCATCATATATCCATTCTAGAATTTTAGAAGTATTTTTTGTTCTACTGACAAAATAAATTTCTACAAAGTATGAGTTTCTACCTAATTTGTTTCTAAATTTAAAACTGGGTTTGTATACACATGATTTTGTGCAAATAACTTTTATTTCAGTCGAATAGATATTAAATCCTTCTTTATTTCTTATTAAAATTCCTGTATATATTTTTTCATTTTTATCTACCTTAAAACTGTATTCTAGGTTTATCTCTTCACCATAACTAAAAAGATTTCTAGAGTTTCCATCGGAACCGAAAATATTAAAACTTTGGGTTGTTAATGATTTGGTAGTATTTTTTTCTTTATTTTTAAATTTTTTCTCTAATTTATCATAATAATCACTTCGATTTTTAAAATTTAAATTATGATATAATTCAATACCTTTATTTAATTTACCGTCATATATTAATTCGCCATTTTCTAGCACAATTGTACGATCAGAAAAACATCTTAATTGATCTTCACTATGGGATGTAAAAACCAATGTCTTACCTCTTTCGATATGCTCTGAGATTGTTTTAAAACATTTTTTTCTAAAGAACATGTCTCCCACAGACAAAGCTTCATCTATTATTAAGATATCTGGTTCCAGATTAGCAAAAATAGCAAATGCTAGCCTAAGTCTCATACCGCTCGAGTAAGTGTAAACTGGAAAATTAATATATTCGTCAATTCCTGCGTACTTTTCAATTTTGTTATAGATTTTTTCGAAATGGGTCTGATCTATCCCATAGATTGAACATGTAAGACGGACGTTTTCTTTGCCAGTAAAAGAATTATTAAAGCCAGAACCTAATTCTAAAAGGGCACAAACACGACCGTCTACTTCGACACTTCCTGTAGTAGGTTTTGTTATATCACAAATTAATTTTAATAGGGTCGATTTCCCTGAACCGTTTCTGCCAATTATACTTATACTTTCCCCTCTTCCTATATCCAAGTTAGTTTCTTTGATAACTTGTTTCCATTTAGGCCGAAGTAAACCAGTAAATTGACCTCCAAATGAATTGTGATTATCTAAACGATAGCTTTTCGTAACTTTTTTTAATGAAATCGCCATCAATTTAATATATCTTTAATTATTAAACTCACACTAGATGAAGAATATTGCTTAATATGTTCAATAGAATTTTTAGAAATATAGTTCCATACATTTTCATCTAAATATAACCTTAATATATATTTCGAAAACATCTTAATATCATCCGTTATGAACCCATTATAACCATTTCTCATATTCATGCCTTCAGCACTTATTTGAGTCATCACTACTGGCAAACCAAAAGACAAACTATGCCCAATTTTCCCCTTCATACCCGCTCCGAACCTAAGTGGTGAAACAAAAACTTTACTTGAATTAAAAAAACTTGAAACATTAGCAATATAGCCCGGTACGAATATTTTAGAACTTTGCAAGTTGATAACTTCTTGTGGAGGGTCACTACCCAAAAGAGTTAAAGAAATCTCCGGATTCTGCTTCCAAATTAAGGGCATTATTGTTTTGCACAACCATTTGGCTGCATCCACATTAGGTTTATGGTTATACCCACCAATAAAAAGCAAACCGTCTCTCTCATTGAAAGGATTAATTTTCCTTTCACTTATTGAATGAATTGTTGGAATAACATAGGATGCTGAATTGAAATTTTTGAAGAATTCTGCCTCAGGTTTCGTAACCGAAAAAACCATTGTTGCTCTTCTAGCACTTTTCCTTTCCAACAAGTAATAGTTCGTCCATTTAAGAAACAATTTAAAACTTTTTCTTCCCCCTAATTCCCACTCTCTTTTTGTTCTAAGATAATGTAGGTCAATACTATCATATATGATAATCTTATTTTTTTTGCATACTAATGGGTAGAATTTCTTAAAGATTTCTGGTCTGCAAATCCAAATATACTTAACTGTTGGAATTTTTTCATTCAATATTTCTTTAATCGTAAACTTCCAATTTTTACATGCTAGTACTTCAACACCTATGTCATTAGTCAAGTGGGTGTAGTAGGGATCCTCTGCATAGAGGTTTGAAGGGAGAAAAACCACATGCATACCCAAGGACTTAAGAATTTTAATTATTTCAAATATTCTTTTGCTTCCTGCTTCTCGATCAAAGCGAGGTAGGTAACTATCAATTATTAAAATAACTTCTTCTGGCTTTTTTCTAATGCTGTAAAGGTATTGTGCTTCTTTATTACCAAGTGAGCATGGGTGTCGGGCCAAGGCCTTTTCCCATTTTTTTAGAAATTTCTCGCGATTTATTTTTTGGTATTTTTTTACTCCGACATCTTCATTAACACCGCAAGTGAGGCCTTCATGGTGATAAATAATAGACTGTGGTTGATATAGAACCTTGTAGCCCTGAGATCTAATTTTGAAACATAAATCAGTATCTTCGTAATACGCAGGAGAGAATTCTTCCGAAAAGTTGCCAACCTCACAAAGAATCTTTCGAGGAACTACGAGGCAAGCACCTGAAGCATAATCAACCTCTCTTACAAAATTATATTTAGGATTATTTGCATCGTCTCCTTTACCATAGTTGCAACCTGTTGCATCAGCCCAAATGAAGCCACCGGCCTCTTGTAAAACACCATTTGGATAAACTAGTTTAGCACCAATAGCTCCTATTTTTGTAGAGGTGTTAAAAAGAGTTAGTAAATTAGTCAACCAACCCTTCGAAACTTGAGTGTCATTATTAAGGAAAACAACATATTTACTTACAGAAAGTTCAATTCCGAGATTACAACAATATAAGAAGCCATGGTTTAAAGAATTTCTAACATATTTTATACCACTTATTTGAGATAATTCTGAAGTTTGATCGCTTGAATTGTCGTCAATAAGAATGATTTCATAATTTAATTTTTCATCCGTATTTTCCTTGATTGATCCTATACACTTAAGAGTGAATTCATAATTATTAAAAACAGGAATTATAATACTAACTTGAGGTATGTTATGTGTCTTAAATTCAAATTCATTTGAGTATAGACTTTCAGGCTGTATACCTATCTTAATCTTAGATTTTGTAGTTCTTTGTAAGAAGAATTTATTGTAGAACTTAGTAACAACGACTTTTCTTACCTTCCAAGAAAGTGTACTTCGCATAAAAGAAATTTTATCTTTAAGATTGGATATTTGGCCGTTAAGCAAAAAGATATTTTCTTTAAATTCCGTTTTGATTTTCGCTATTTCTTCCTTATTTTCTTTTACAACTTTCTTTATTTCTTTCTTATTCTCTTTTACAGCTTTCTTTATTTCTTCCTTATTCTCTTTTACAGCTTTCTTTATTTCTTCCTTATTTTGATACTTTGCTAAATCTACCAGCAGCCCTTCAAAATGTCCAAGCAGTTTGGCTCTAGCTTCTTTTTTTATGGAAGAATAATCATTGTTTAATATTAGGCTTTTAAATATGTGTAGAAATTCTCTACGAGGAATGTTTAATTCTATGTTCCTAACACTCGCCTGATTTCTATGCACCCTAAAATATGATAAATACTCGTCTACAAATACAACATTGTAAGAAGAAAATATTTTGTACCATAAATCCAAATCAAGCATTTGCAATAGATCTTGATCAAAACCTCCGACTTTTAAAAAAGCATCCTTAAGAATCAAGGTATTACTAGGTTCTCCAACTTTATTTAATGGTTGTTTTAGCAGATTAGGGTCTTCTAATAGGGATAATCCTGATTGGAAGTTTTCAATTTTGGTCCAATGGATATGAACATCCTTACCACCCTCGAATATTTGACGACATATAAGTGAAGATCTATCATCAAGTATTACTTCTCTTTTCGAAAAAACTAATCCGACATTATCGAATGAATTTTGATTAGTTAATAGTTTTTCTAAGTTGTTTTTACACAGAATGTCATCTTGAAATAAGAACTTAATGAACTTACCTTTAGATTTTTCAACGAGAAAGTTGCAGTTATTAGATATTCCCGAGTTAGAATTTTCAAAAACTCTAACTTTGATGTCAGAAGGTATTTCGAGATTTTCAACAATTTCTCTGGACGAATCGGTTGATCCGTTGTCAGAAATTAGCAGTTCAAAATTTCTGTATGTTTGACAGAGAGCTGAATTTAACGCTGCGGTAAGATATTTTGACCCGTTTAGTACGGGTACACAAATGCTTATTAAGGGAAAAGCTTCTGGTTCAGATTCCAATTAGAAAAACAAAGGCTTAGTCAAAATCATAAATTTCCAGATTAGTATTACCAGTTTCTCCGCTTGTTTGATCTTGTACTTTAATAGAGTAAATGCCTGGCTCCAATGTAGTAACAACCATAGGTTCATTGGAGTTTCCGGTTGCTTCAGAAGCGTATTCTTGGGCACTCTCGTGATCTCCATAATCATTGGTCTGCAAAACAGTTGAATATTTTCCTGTAGTTTCATCTAGCTTTTGTACCTTAATTTTAGGATTCGGCAGCATCTTTTTTCCTGGCAAAACGCTTGCCATACTTGGACCTTTGGCTCGTATCAATACTTTCTTGGATGCTGTGCCTTTTATGGTTAGTCCACCTACCATGGGTGCATCGTCTATGTATGCACGACCGGACAATCCGAAAAAGAGACTTGAACTGCTATCTCCTACCACCTCATAAATTTCAAGGTTAGCATTACCAGTTTCTCCACTTGTTTGGTCTTGTACTTTGATAGAGTAAATTCCTGGCTCCAAAGTAGTGACAACCATAGGTTCTTTGGAGTTTCCGGTTGCTTCAGAAGCGTACTCTTGGGCACTTTCGTGATCTCCATAATCATTGGTCTGCAAAACAGTTGAATATTTCCCTGTGCTTTCATCTAGCTTTTGTACTTTAATTTTGGGATTCGGCAGCATCTTTTTTCCTGGCAAGACACTTGCCATACTTGGACCTTTGGCTCGTATCAAAACTTTCTTGGATTCTGTTCCTTTGATGGTGAGGCCACCTACCATGGGTGCATCATCTATGTATGCACGACAAGATATCCCAAAAAAAGTAGATTCAGAAACTGTAGTATTCGTATCGGGGGGTGGGTCTCCTTCAGGAAGTGCTTTTGTGGGTGGATCTGATGGAGGAGAAGTGGATGGTCCACTAGTAGGTGCATCATTATCTAATGACTTCCAGTAGGATGTATCAGTCAAAGCGGTTCCTGTAATATCAACATCCTTCTGAGCGATGTATGTATCACCATTTGCGTCCAAAACCAAAGCTCCAGAGCTGTAAGTATTTCCAGGGATGTGAAGTGAAGGAACTTGTGCATCCACAAAACTAAAAATGAGCAAAAAGATTAGAGGTAGCTTAATTTTCATAATTTAAATTAAAAAGTAGAATTTATAATAGGATTAGCAAGGATATAAAAGTATTTGAAATTTGATAAGGGATATTAGTTTGAATCAGGGGTGAGCCATATTTTATCAGTGTAGTCATAAAAGTTTCTAACACCGTCGACAACCTTGAAATACAACCAACTCGATTCGGTAGAAGAATAGACGAAATATTTTGATTGAGAAACATCGTAATATGTCGACCCAGTCCAGAACCAGCCAATCTTGGAATCATAGAACCAAAAATTATCATTCGAATCTTTTTTCACAAATAACCATCCCAAATCACTATGGTAAATCCAGTCGCTGGAGGCGTCATAGAAGTAACCAAACCAAGTCGATGAGTACCAGTCTCCGGATGCGGAAGCAT
>MDTC01237158.1_pt1 | contig 14771 bp, 14 predicted proteins | sample 811181 | NCBI WGS metagenome assembly MDTC01 (sample SAMN05326644, study PRJNA326480) | marine metagenome | isolation source: seawater | place: Pacific Ocean: North | collected 2011 | reverse complement strand
GTTGATGAGGCTCATGCTTTAGGAGTTTACGGTTCAGGCGGAAGAGGACTTTGCAATGAAATGAATATTCCAATGAATGAAATGGTTGGGATTACTGGTACGTTTGGAAAATCTTTTGGAACGTTTGGAGCTTTTTTTTCGGGCTCACAAGATGTAGTAAATTTTGTTTTGCAAAATTCAAGAAGCTATATATATTCAACTTCATTACCAAGGCCAATTATTGATGCAACTATAAAATCTATAAACATAGTAATGAAAGAAAATTGGAGAAGAGAAAAGCTTTTTGAATTGATTGAGTATTTTAAAAAATTAGTGAAACAACATGGATTTAATAATCTCAATAGTCATTCTCATGTTCAACCTTTAGTAATAGGAGATGAACGTAAGTGTATTAACTTAAGTGAATCTTTATACAACGATGGTATTTTCATTCCTGCAATAAGGTATCCAACTGTAGAGAAGGGTCAATCAAGACTTCGTATATCCTTATCTTCAGAGCACGAGAAACACCACATAGACCATTTATTTAAAAACTTAAAATTTTAATATTAAAAATACTGTAGAATATAATTGTGAAATCAAAATTAAATTTAATTGTTGGTGTGACTGGTGGCGTTGCTGCATATAAAGCAGCGCAATTAGTAAGTTTATGCAAAAAAGATGGATTTGAAGTTAAAGTTATTATGACAAAAACGGCTGAGGAATTTATTAAGCCTTTAACATTTGAATCAATTCTAAACGACACAGTTTACAGGTATAACAGTGTTGATGTTGACCGACCTATGTTACATATTGATCTTGCTAGATGGGCTGATTTAATCTTAGTTGCACCTGCAACTGCTGAAATAATATCAAAAATTGCTCATGGCAGAGCTAATGATCTTCTTTCTACAACTATTCTTGCTTCTAATAGTCTTTTGGCTGTTGCCCCAAGTATGAATAAAAATATGTGGGAAAATAAAATTACTCAAGAGAATATTAATGTACTAAATAAAAATAAGATTACCATATTAGGGCCAGACCATGGAAATCAAGCTTGTGGCGATGTTGGTTATGGAAGAATGTTAGAGCCTGAAAAAATTTTTTATGCAGTACAGGAGCTTCTTTCAAAAAAAAAGGGATTATTTAAGGGTAAGAAAGTAATAATTACAGCGGGTGCCACCAAAGAAATGATTGACCCAATTCGATTTATATCTAATGAAAGCTCTGGTCAAATGGGTTGTGAAATTGCTGACGCTTTTCATGAGCAAGGTGCGGAAGTAATTTTAATTAAAGGTATTTCTAAATTTTCTACAAGAAACAATGTTTGCGAAATTAAGGCAACTTCTGCAGAACAAATGCTAAGATCAATAGAAAATAATATAGATGGAAGTGATATTTTTATATCTACAGCTGCAGTGGTTGATTTTGTTCCTGAAAGCAAAGAAAAAAATAAAATTAAGAAAGATCACCAAGACAAGGTTCAAATAGATTTTAAGAAGAATATAGATATTCTTAAAACAATTTCTAATAAATACTCACTATTTACCATTGGCTTTGCTGCAGAAACGGAAAATTTAGAAAAAAATGCAATGAAAAAATTAATTAGTAAGAATTTAAATATTATAGCTGCAAATAAGGTCGGTGAAAATTTAGGTATAGATTCAGATGAGAATGAAATTATATTATTTTGGGGTAAAAATAATAATTTAAAGTTAGAGAAAAAGAAAAAGCAATTTTTAGCTATCGAGTTTGTTGAGAAAATCTTTAATATAATGAAATCAGAAGCGTGTTAACAAAAAATAAAATACAAGCAAAAATTTTGAGTCCATTAATTGGCGATAAAATACCATTTCCTAGCTATGCAACAGATGGTTCAGCAGCTATAGACTTAAGAGCCTGTATTGAAGATTCTTTGACATTGAAGGCGCACTCAACATTTTTATTAAAAACAGGCATTGCTTTTTTTATAAAAGATCCAAATTTAGCGGGTATAATATTACCAAGATCAGGCTTAGGCCATAAGCATGGAATCATTCTTGGTAACTCAGTAGGATTAATCGATTCGGATTACCAAGGAGAAATTATGATATCACTTTATAATAGAAGTAGTGACGATTTTTTAATTAATCCAGGTGATAGAATTGCACAATTTTTAATAATACCAGTTTTGCAATTTGATTTTGAAATTGTAGATGAATTTGTAAAAACAAAACGTTCAACTGGAGGTTTTGGGCATAGTGGTAATGACTAAACTTAATTTAAACGAAAAAATTTTCAAAGCATATGATATAAGAGGGGTCTACGATTCCCAATTAAATTCCGAAGTGGCTAAAGCTATCGCAATAGCTTTAAGTGAGATATACCCAAATGAAAAAAAAATAATTGTTGGAAGAGATGGAAGACTTTCAAGTGAGGAATTATCAAAATCATTGGTAGAAGGTTTTATAAGCATGGGTATTGACATAATTGATATAGGATTAGTACCTACGCCTCTACTTTATTACGCAGTTGAAGAGTTTGGAAGTACTGCCGGTATAATGGTTACAGGAAGTCATAACCCTAAAGAGTACAACGGTTTCAAAATGATAATGAATGGAGCTCCTATATCTGGCTCTGAAATTAAAAAAATATATAATGTTTGTAAAAATCAAAAAGGTAATTTGACATTAAAAAACGGCGATATTATCTCTTCTGATATTCAAAAAAAATATTTAAGTGATGTACTTAGTAAGATACAAATAAAGAAAAAACTCAAAATAGCAATTGATGCGGGTAATGGGGCTGCAGGACCAACTGCAATTGAACTTTATAATAAACTAGGGTGCGAAGTTATACCTTTATACTGTGACATAGATGGGAATTTTCCAAATCACCATCCAAATCCAAGCGAAGAAAGTAATTTAGAAGACTTAAAAACAGCTGTATTAAAAAATAAATGTGATTTAGGTTTGGCATTCGACGGAGATGGTGATAGATGCTTAATAGTAGATGATTGCGGAAATTCATTATGGCCAGATAAGCAAATGATGATTTTTTCTACATCGATTCTTAAACATCATCCTAACGCTAAAATTATTTATGATGTAAAGTCATCCAATAATCTTCATAAAATTATAGAGGAAAATAGCGGTATCCCTTTAATATGTAGAACTGGGCATTCATTTATCAAAAAGAAAATGAAAGAAGAAAAAGCAATATTAGGAGGAGAAATGTCTGGCCACATTTTTTTTAAGGACAAATGGTTTGGTTTTGATGATGGAATTTATGCTGGTGCAAGAATGATTGAGATAATATCGGAAATAAGTGAAACATCTTCCCAATTTTTTGGTAAACTTCCGAATTCTTTTTCTACGCCAGAAATTAATATTCCGGTTTCAGAGGAAGGGGAGCAGCATAAAATAATTGAGTTATTCTCAGCAAAATGCAATTTTGAGGGAGCAAGAATTTCTAAAATTGATGGTGTAAGAGCTGATTATTCTTTTGGATGGGGGATAATTAGGGCTTCAAATACAACACCTAATATAGTTGCAAGATTTGAGGCTAATACTCATAAAGAACTCTCTGTGATTAAAAATAATTTTTACAACCAGTTAAAAAAAATTTCACCGGATCTAAATTATGAATAAAAATAAAGCAAAAGAAGTAGTAGAGATTTTAAAAGAAGCCTTACCTTATATACAGAAATTCGCAAGTAAAATTTGTGTTGTTAAGTTTGGTGGAGCAGCAATGACAATTAATAAAGTGAAAGAAGAGTTTGCTAAAGATATAGCTTTAATGAGACAAGTTGGAATTCATGTAATAGTGGTCCATGGTGGCGGTCCTCAGATTGATAGAGCTCTTAAAGAAGTGAATATAGAAAAAAAATTCATAAATGGCTTAAGAGTGACTGATAAAGATTCTATGAATATAGTTGCTAAAGTTTTAAGTGATGAAATCAACCAAGAATTGTCAGAAATGATTAATTCTTTTGGCGGTGTTACTATTAACATTAATAAAGATTCTGAAAAAATTCTTTTAACAGAAAAAATATCAAGCCAAATAGATCTGGGCTATGTTGGGCAAATAAAGAATGTTGACACAAATTTTTTAATAAACGCGCTTCAAAGTAATTATATTCCTGTTATCGCTCCTCTTGGATTCAATGAAAATAATGAAATTTTCAATATTAATGCCGACGATGTAGCATGTAGTATAGCTGCAAGTATCAGCGCTGAAAAATTAATCCTAATGACAGATCAGGAAGGTGTTTTGAATGATAATGGTGAATTATTAACGAATCTTGACGTAGCTGAAGTAAAGAAACTAATTAAAAAAGAAATTATTTCTGGGGGTATGCTCCCTAAAGTTAATGCATGTATTACAGCTCTTAGCGGTGGTGTTAAGAAAACGCATATTATTGATGGAAGAGTAGAGCATGCAGTTTTATTAGAACTATTTACTAACACAGGTATTGGGACATTAGTAAACAAATGACTAAAACGATAGCCGTTATTGGATCTGGTATGACCGGCTTAGTTACAGCATTATCATTAAGTAAGTACAAATACGAAGTCACAATATTCAGTTCAAATATCAAGGGTGAAGCAAGTAAAGCTGCAGCAGGCATATTGTTTCCTCTTTATCCTTGGAAAAATAGTGAAAATATGGTTCAGCTTTGTTTACAAGGAAAAGTATTATTTGATAATTATCTTAAAAATTTAAATAAAAAAGAACAAGAGAAGATTAGTTACCAAAAAAAAAATCTAATTCTTCTTGATGAAAATAATGAGGCTTTGAATTTTTATCAAAAAAATAAAATCAATTTTTTATCCCAAAAAAACGATATTAATAATTTTGAGCCTTGCATTAACTATAATCTAAACAATTTTATTGTTGTAAAAGATATTTCCTGTATAGATACTTCTAGCCTTATGAAGTCTATGGAAGTTGAATTAAAAAAAGCTAATGTTCAATTTATTAAAAAAAAGATTAATAAAACAAGTGAATTGAAAAAATTTGATCATATTATAGTTTGTGCTGGTGTTTGGAGTAAAAGTATTACAAATAAAAATATTAGTTTATATCCAATTAAAGGACAAATTATTAAGGTAAGGTCTGAAAGTCAAAAGGTCAGAAATATTATTCTTGAAAACGGTATTTATATCATGCAAAGACCTGATAGCATATCAATCATTGGCGCGACAGTTGAAAATGTAGGGTTTGATTTGAAAAAAACAGAAGAAGCAAAAAAATTATTACTTGATCAATATGAAAGAAGATTTGATAAAAATTATACTTTCTTAGATCACTTGGTAGGATTTAGGCCTACTACTATAGATAATTATCCACATATAATTAAGTGTAATGATAATCCAAAAATAATATATAATTTTGGTCATAATAGATATGGCGTATTAACGTCTTTTGCTTCAGCACAAATCGTTTACAATTTAATAAACGAAAATTAATTTTCTAAGCAAAGTTTGCCTGTGTAGCTCAGTTGGTAGAGCATTTCCCTCGTAATGAAAAGGTCGTCAGTTCAATTCTGACCACAGGCTCATTTTCATTTAAAAAAAACTTAAAATATGGCAAAATATATCCATAAATAATTAGGAGTATTATATGGACGCATTCAGAATATTTGCACTTGTTCTAGGAGTAATCATTGTTGCTGTTTCTGTTTACTTAGGTATTGCTGAATTACCTATGTAGAGTATTAAGTTCTTTAGGAATTTTAAAAGTTGTTTTTTCAACAACTCCCTCGGTTTCAGTTACCTCTAAAGCACCAAATTCTTTAAGTTTTGATACAATATTTTGTATTAAAATTTCGGGAGCAGAAGCACCTGCTGTCAAACCTATATTATTTTTATTATTAAACCATTCGACTTTTAAATCATTCTCTGAATCGACTAATTTTGTACTTACACCAGCCTTTGTGCCAATCTCTTTTAAACGATTAGAGTTGGAGCTATTTTTTGAACCCACTACTAAAATAATGTCACATTTTTTAGATAGTTTTTTAACTGCATTTTGTCTATTTTGCGTTGCGTAACAAATATCTTCTTTTTTTGGACCCACTAAGTTCTTAAATCGTTTTTTAAGATGGTCAATGATTTTTTCTGTATCATCAAGAGATAATGTAGTTTGAGTAACATATGCGACTGGTTCATCATTTTTTAAAGTTAATGCATTCACGTCATTAATATTTTCAACTAAAAATATTCTTGCTTGGTCTGTAGGTTTGTACCTTCCAATTGTACCCTCAACTTCAGGGTGCCCTTTATGACCAATTAGTATTGTATTAATTTTATCGTCAGAGTATTTTTGAACTTCCATGTGAACTTTTGTTACTAAGGGGCATGTTGCATTAAAAACTTTTAAATTTTTTTCTTGAGCTTTATTTTCAATATCGTTAGAAACACCGTGTGCGCTAAAAATCAAAATCGAGCCCTCTTTAAGATTTTCTATATTTTCAATAAATTTTGCTCCTTTTGCTTCAAGATTTTTTACAACATAGTTATTATGAACTATCTCATGTTTGACATAGATAGGTGCACCAAAAATACTTAAAGCTTTTTCAGTAATTTCTATGGCTCTATCAACTCCAGCACAAAAGCCTCGTGGGTTAGCAATTAAAATGTTCATTTTTTTTCAAATATTATATTAATTAATAATATCATAGTGCCTATAGATATAGTAATGTCGGCAAAGTTAAATATAGGCCAGTAGAAATTATCATAGTGCAGCTCGATAAAATCAATAACATAACCGTAGGAAATTCTATCGTATAAGTTTCCAAGTGCACCAGATATAATTAAAATCAAGCTTGTTTTATTATAATTTTCAGTTTTAATTAAAAGAACAAATAAAATAAAAATTATAATTAGAGAAGCAGCAATGAAAAAATATCTTTGCCACCCTCCTTGATCACTTAAAAAACTGAAAGCAGCACCATAATTATATACAAGTGTAAAATTTATGAAATTATTTACTGGCAAGGGTGTGTTCAATTGTAAATTTAAAAAAGCAATATTTTTTGTAAATATATCAATTAAAAATAAAATGAATATAGAAAATATGGCTACAGTAATTTGTTTACGCATACTTTCTAATTTCTCCATCTGTTTCAATATTTTCAACACATCTAGAGCAAATATTAGTGTATAAGGGATTAGATGAATAATTTTCTACATAATGCCAACATCTTTCACATTTTTTATTTTTTGTTTTAGTTATTGTAATTTCAGAACTTTGTAATTCATTCTTATTGGATAGTGAAATTTCAGATACAATAAATAAAAATTTCACTTCATTCTCAAATTTCTCAAGAAGTAAAAAATCATGATTAGTGCAATTAATGTCAAGTTTTGCCTCTAAAGATGAACCAATAACTCCTTGCTCCCTCTTTAATTCAATCTCTTTCGTGACAATTTTTTTTATATTTAATATTCTTTCCCAATCTCCATCATCTATTTTCCTATTTCCAAATTTTATTTTATTTGTGTCATACCAGTTGTTTAGTAATACAGAATTCTTATTGGTGTTAGAAAAATGACTCCACGATTCTTCAGCTGTGTGAGGACATATTGGAGATAGCCACAAGATTAGCATATTCAAAATATGTTTCATTGCTTGTTGAGCTGACTTCCTACTATTTGAATTTTTATTAATTGTATAAATTCTATCTTTTATAATATCTAGGTAAAAAGATCCTAATTCGTTTACACAAAAAGAATGAATGATTTGAACGACATTGTGCATATTGTATTTGTCATAATTTTCAATAATATTCTTTTGAATGTTTATAGCTCGACATAAAATCCATTTATCAAGTTCATTCAAAATTTCCGATTTATATTCATCCTCTTCAAAATCAGAAATATTAGCGAGCAAAAAACGGATGGTGTTTCTAATTTTACGGTATTTATCAGACGTTCGATTTAAGATTTCGTCAGAAACTGAAATTTCTGAAGTATAGTCAGTACTTGCAACCCATAATCTTAGAATATCTGCACCAAGCCTGTTAATTACTTTTTGAGGCGAAACAACGTTTCCTTTTGATTTCGACATTTTGTTCCCCTTAGCATCAACTGTAAATCCATGAGTCATTGCAGATTTAAATGGTGGTTTACCAGAAATTGAAACAGATGATAAAAAAGATGATTGAAACCAACCTCGGTGTTGGTCTGAACCCTCAAGATATAGGTCAGCAGGAAAATCTAAACCATGTTTCTCTTTTAAAACTGCTGAATGAGTTGCTCCAGAATCGAACCATACATCGAGTGTGTCATTTACCTTTTCATAATCATTATGGTCATCTATTAAGTCTTTAATATCTTTCTTAAACCAAGCTTCAATACCATCTTTTTTTACTTCTTCATATACTATGTTAAAAATTTTTGAAGTGTTTGGATGTAATTCTTGTGTTTTTTTATTTATTAGAAGTGTAATTGGCACACCCCATTTCCTTTGTCTAGATATACACCAGTCTGGCCTATCATCAATCATAGTTTTTATCCTGTTATAGCCCCAATCGGGAATCCAATTTACTTTTGATAATTCTTGTAAAGCATTTTTTCTCAAATTATTTTTTGACATCGAAATAAACCATTGAGGTGTAGTTCGAAATATCAATGGAGTTTTAGTTCTCCAATTATGAGGATAGCTATGTCTGAATTTTTCTTTACCTATAAGTGAAGATTCTCGTTCTAGTATATCTATTATATTTTGATCAATTTTAAACACATGAATATTTTTTATTTCTTCAATTTCACCTACATATAAACCTGATGAGGTAACTGGATTTAATATTTCTAGGTCATACTTTTTGCCAAGTTCAAAATCATCTACTCCATGCGCAGGCGCAATGTGAACACAGCCAGTACCAGTATCGGTGGTTACGAAATCACCATGAAGAATTGGAACTATTTTATTTTTAAAAAGGGGATGTTTTGCCTTTATATTTATTAATTTCTTTCCTTCAAATTTTTTTATTAACTTACAATTTTCCCCAGATCTTAAATTAAATTTTTCAAAAAGTTCGTTACAAATAATTAACAATTCCTGATTTCTTTCTATTAATACGTAATCAATATTTTCGTTAATAGCAATTGCTTGATTTGATGGCAAGGTCCAAGGGGTAGTTGTCCATATGACGATACTTACTTTTTTATCTTCAGTATTTAGAAAATTAAGTTCATCGATAATTTCAAATTTAACATCTATTGAGGTGGATTCTTTTTCATGATATTCAACTTCTGCTTCTGCTAAAGCACTTTTACACACAGGGCACCAGTAAACTGGTTTCACTCCTCTACTAATATGACCTTTTTCGTATATCTTTTTAAGTGAATTAATTATCTCAGCTTCTAATTCAGGGCTTGATGTGAGATATGGATTATCCCAGTTTCCTAAAACGCCTAATCTAATAAAATCTTCTTTTTGTTTTTCCACTTGTTTGTAAGCGTATTCGCGACATAACTTTCTAAAATCTTCGTCAGATATCTCGTCTTTTTTTGAGATATTTTTTTCGACTTCAAGTTCTATTGGAAGACCATGGCAATCCCATCCTGGTATATAGGGTGTTTTAAAGCCAGATAGAAACTTTGATTTTAAAATGATGTCTTTTAAGATTTTATTAACGGCATGACCTATGTGTATATTTCCATTGGCGTATGGCGGTCCATCGTGAAGAATAAATAAAGGAGAGTCCTTTCTATATGTTTGCATTTCATTATAAATATCAGTTTTTTTCCACTCTTTTTGAATTTCAAGCTCTTTTACCGGCAAATTAGCTTTCATTGGGAATTTTGTTGATGGTAAATTTAAGGTTTTCTTAAGCTCTATCATTTCTTTTTTTGCAATTCTAATAAATTTTTAATATCTGTCTTTATCTGTAATTGTAAATCTTCTAGCGATTTAAACTTTATTGTATCTCTTACTTTTGAAAGGATATCAAATTTCATGTATTCACCATAAACATTTTCTTTAAAATCTAGTAAGTATGCCTCAAATTGTCTATTAATTCCCTTCACAGTAGGCTTTAATCCTATATTTGCTAATCCAATATATTGTTTTCCCTTATGTAAAGTTGTAACTTCATATACACCATTAAGCAATGAACTTTTATATTTAATATTTATTGTTGGGAAATCGATTGTTCTTCCCATTTTGTCACCGTGGAAAACAATTCCAGATACTGATAAATTTCGACATAACAATTTTTCTACTGATTTAAAATCATTATTTATAATTTTTTCTCTTATTAAAGAGCTGCTAACTCTTTCATTTTCTTTTGTGATAGGTTCAAAAGTCACTAATTCTATATCTTTATTTTCATGATACTTATTAAGTAAATCTATACTCCCTCTCCTTTGGTGGCCAAATTTAAAATCCTTTCCTACAAATATAGATTTGACATTTAACTTATCTATTAAAATTTGATCTAAAAAGTGCTCTGCCGTAATCTTTTCAAAAAATTTATTGAACTTACATAAAATAAATACATCAAGATTTAATTCACTCAAATAATTTACTTTTTCACGTAAACCCATAATTTGATTATTTTTACCTGTAAAATATGACTTAGGAGAAGGCATAAACGTCATTAAAGCTGAACGAAGTTCATTTTTTTTTGAATAGGCTATTAAATCGTTAATAATTTTTTGATGCCCAAAATGAATTCCATCAAAACTTCCTATTGTTAAAGCAATAGGTGATTGATTTTTATTTTCTATTTTAGTTATTACGTCCACTTTAAATATTATTAGGTATAATTTCAGATTTTTTTATTTTAAATAAGATTAATGAAACAAAGAATACAAAAATACCTGAAAAAATTATACTTAGTAAGTTAATAACTCTTACATAAAATTTTTCGCTAGCCCAATCATTGATATCTAAATTAAAATTAATTAAAACAATAAGCATTATAAAAGAAGCAATCAGAATTTTAAAAATAAATATAAAAGTATTTTTTTCAATTTTAATATATTTTTGATTCAGTGCCTCTCTAAGAAGTAAGAAAAAATTAACGTATGCTGCAAAACTTGTTGCAATAGATAATCCAGCATGCACCCCAGTAAAATTGATACGGCTTAAGTAAAAAACTAATATTAAGTTTAAAGTAACATTAAAAAAAACAGCTATCACTGCAACTTTTGCAGGAAAAGATGTTTTTTTCATAGAATAAAAGATAGTTATTAATATTTTCACACCTATCATTGCAGGTAAGCCAATTGAAAAAGCAATTAAGCTAATTGAGGTCATGTTTACATCGTAAAGTGAAAATTCTTTATAATTAAGTAGAGAAATAAGTATTGGTTTTGACAAAATAATTAATCCAATAACTGTGGGGATTGATACCAAAATACTCATTTTCACTGCCCAGTTCACTACCTGATTAAAATCTTTTGTTTTTTTAGTTGCAAAAAGCAATGATAGTTTTGGAAGTATTACAGTAGCAATAGCAATACCAAATAAGGCTAATGGTAATTCGACAAATCTATCAGAAATATATAACCAACTGATACTTCCTGTAATTAAGAAAGAAGCAATAATTGTATCAATAATGATATTAATTTGAGTAACAGAAGATCCAAATATTATTGGTAAAAATAATTCTTTAATTTTTTTTATACCGGGATGACTGGGTCTTATTTTCAACTTTGGAAATAATCCGAGTTTATAAATTGGATAGATTTGAAAACCTAACTGTAAGACACCTGCTACAAATACCCCCACTGCTAAAGCTAATACTGGTTCTTCAAAAAAGGCCGCACCATATACAGCAGCAAATATTAAAACTACATTTAAGATTACTCCTGTAAACGCTGGTATAGCAAATTTATTATAGGTGTTTAGAATTGAACCAGCTAAAGCAGTTAAGCAAATAAAAAGCATATAAGGAAATGTAATTTGAAGGAGCGTTGTGGTAAGTTCCATTTGATTATTTACTGAATTAACAAATCCAGGTGCGATTAAGTAAATCAATAGCGGCGCTAAAATAACTCCTATTAATGTAACTAAAAGAAGAACTAAAGCAATTATTGAAACACTTGAATCTACAAAATCTTTTAATTCCTTATTATTGTTTTGTGCTTTGTATTCAGTCAGTACCGGTATATATGCAACTGATAATGCTCCTTCGCCAAATATTCTTCTAAAAAAATTTGGTATTCTGAATGCAACAAAAAAAGAGTCTAGAGCGCCTTGAGAATTATTAATAAATATGAAAATTGCAGCATCTCTAAAATATCCAAAAATTCTAGATAAAAATGTAAAAAAAGACACAATATATGTGTTTTTGAATACTTTTCCTTTGTTTTCCATAGTTTATTGGTTTTCTTGATATTATTTATTGACAAATGCCCCTATTAACAGCATATTACTTTATTTTTAACGCAAGGAATATAATTATATGGCAAACACAATACAGGCAAGAAAAAGAGCTCGTCAAGCAGAGGTTAGAAGAGAGCGTAATGTATCTCAAAAATCTAAGCTTAGAACTTTTGTGAAAAATGTTGAGAAATTAGTTGATGCGAAAAAAGTTGAAGATGCCTCTGATATGCTTACCAAAGCTATACCTGTAATTGATTCAAGCGTTTCTAAAGGCTTAATACATAAAAATAAAGCAGCAAGAACTAAAAGCAGGTTAAATAAACGAGTGAAAGCCTTAGCTAAGAAATAACCATATTATTTCTGTGTATAGCTTCTTTGCTCTCATATAATCCATGGATTTTTTCAATATCCTTCAATGACTTTCCAATTATTTGAAGAAGGTCATCACTATTATAATTTACTAGGCCTCGTGCAACTTCAATTTTGTTTTTATCAAAACAAATTACAACATCTCCTTTTTTAAAATTACCTTCTACTTTTTTTATTCCAATTGGTAAAAGACTTTTACCTTTGCTATAGAGTACCTCTTTTGCTCCATCGTCAATGTATATCTTGCCCTTTGCAGCAGCAGAGTTAATTATCCAAAGCTTCCTATTATTAATCTTATTGGAGTTATTTTTTATTAATGTGCCATAATTTTTATCCTCAAATATTTTAAATAAAATATCTTTAGTTTTACCGTTGGCGATAATTGTTTCAGTTCCAGATTTAGAAGCTTTTTTAGCAGCTTCAATTTTTGTAATCATTCCTCCTCTACCTAAAATACTAGAACTTGATTTTGCATATTCCTGAATTTTTTTATCATTTAAATCGATATTTTTAATTAATTTTGCATTTTTATTAAGCTTAGGATCATCTTCGTACAATCCTTTTTGGTCCGTAAGTAAAATGAGCTTATCAGCAGCAACTAAGTTTGCTACTAATGCTGCAAGTGTATCATTGTCACCAAACTTAATTTCTTGAGAAGATGTTACATCATTTTCATTGATTACCGGTATTATTTTTCTATCAATAAGATCATTAACAGTTGATCTTACACTTAAATATCTTTCTCTAAAATTTAAGTCGTCGTGTGTAAGCAAAACTTGTGCTGTTAAGATTTTATGCTTTTTAAACTCAGTTTCATAAGCCTGTACTAAGCTCATTTGACCTATTGAAGCGAGTACTTGAAGATAAGTAATACTTTTTGGCCTTTTTGACAACTTGAGTTTTTTCATTCCCTCGGCAATAGAACCTGATGAAACAAATATAAACTTTATATTTTTTTTATTTAATTTAGCAACTTGCTCAGCGAGATTTTTTATTAAATTTCTATTTAGCCCAGGATTTTTCCTTGTAATTATTGCGCTACCAATTTTTACTATCCATATTGATTTATTTTTTTTACTCATGATATTTCAATCTCGGAATGTATTTTCATTATGTAGTTTAGTAATTCGTCTAAACCTTTCTTAGTTACTGTTGATATAAAAAAAACATCTTTATTATATAGTCTTGATAAATCATTTTTTAAATCAACAAGAGCTTCATCAGTTAACAGGTCTACTTTATTGAAAACCAGTATTTGTTTTTTCTTATGAAGTTGTTCATCATATTCTTTTAACTCATTGTTTATATCATCAATTTCCTTACTTAAATTATTACTTTCAACTTGAGAAATATCAACAATATGTAGCAGAATTTTCGTTCTACTAATATGTTTAAGGAATTGTATGCCTAAACCTTGCCCCATTGATGCACCCTCGATGAGCCCAGGTATATCAGCTACTACTAAAGTTTCATGAAAATTATTAACCTTTACAACTCCAAGCATAGGGGAAATTGTAGTAAAAGGATAATCAGCCACTTTTGGCTTAGCATTTGTTGTTACATTTAAGAAAGAAGACTTACCTGCATTAGGCTTACCTAGCAGACCAACATCCGCAAGCAGTCGAAGTTCAAGCTTAATTTTTTTAAACTCACCAACTGAACCCTTTGTAAATTGTCTTGGTGCTCTATTCTTTGAGGATTTATATCGTAAATTTCCAAGACCATGAAAACCACCCTGAGCCATCAAAAAAATTTGATCATTTTTTGTAAGTTCGGTTATCAGAGCATTTGTTTCAATATTATAAATCTGTGTCCCCAGCGGAAGCTCAATATATAAGTCATCTCCTTTTTTACCTGTCATATTTTTACTTCTTCCTTTTTCTCCATTTTCAGCTTCAAAACTCGATTGATGCCTAAAATTATATAAGGTATTAATATTGCTCTTTGCAATTAAAAAAATAGAACCCCCATCACCCCCATCACCGCCATCAGGGCCTCCGAATTCAATATATTTCTCTCTACGAAAACTGCAGCAACCATCACCGCCATCTCCCGCTTTAAGATCGATTATAGCTTCGTCAATAAATTTCATTTTTTAATGG
>MDTC01018966.1_pt1 | contig 14775 bp, 10 predicted proteins | sample 811181 | NCBI WGS metagenome assembly MDTC01 (sample SAMN05326644, study PRJNA326480) | marine metagenome | isolation source: seawater | place: Pacific Ocean: North | collected 2011 | reverse complement strand
TGCATATTATTTAGTCTCAATAGCCTCACATCCTGTTTATTACTAGTTAATGCCCGTTTGAGACCTATTTTAACATCGATGGAGCATCGTTCGTACATGACAGAGCATAGGGGAGGTCACAAATCTGTTTGGTTGATATTTTTAATACTATTATTTTCCTCATTTTCAGCCTCTGTTTCTTCTAATTCATCTTTAGATAATGAACCAAAGAATGTAGAAAAAATCTCTCCAGAAGTAATTGAAATTCTACCTCATGATTCCTCAGCATTTACACAAGGATTATTATTTCTAGATAGTAAATTGTATGAAAGTACTGGATTGTATGGTGAATCAAGTATTCGAATTGTTAACACCACGACAGGAGAAATCGAGTTGATAACTAATTTATCAGAAATATATTTTGCAGAGGGTATAACAGTATCAAATAATAGCATTATACAGTTAACATGGAGAGAGAATATTGGATTTATTTACAACTCTTCAACATTAGAAAATATTGGAAATTTTTCTATTGATGGTGAAGGGTGGGGGATTTGTACTACTCCAAATGGGGATATATGGCTTTCAGATGGTTCTTATCAATTATCAAAAATAAATCCAAACAATCTTTCATCAATCACCGACTCACTAACGGTGTTCTACAATAACTCTCCAATTAATAGGTTGAATGAACTTGAATGTCCTTTTGATTCAGGTTTAATTTTCTCAAATATCTGGCTCGAAGATAAAATATTAGCAATCAACTCTTCAACTGGTGATGTATGTTCAGAATATGATTTTTCAGAAATTCGCATGCAATATGAAAATAATAATTCACGGGAATTGAATGGTATTGCTTATGATCATGAATCGTCTCTTTTTTGGATTACTGGGAAAAATTGGTCGAACTATTATCTTGTTGATTTACAGATAAATTCTGACTTTTGTCAACTCTCTGAAAAATCAGAAATTTGTTGTACTGAAGATAATTTTTCTTTATTTGAATTTCTATTACTTATTTCAGTTGCAATATTTCTTATGCCTTTTTCATGGCCTATTTTTGGAATGATATTTTACAAAATATTTAGGCGACAAACTCAACATCCCCCCCCTCCTCGCAATATTGAAGAATTACCAGAGGGGCAATGAATGAGTGATGAAGATAATGATTCAGGATTTGAATTATGGCTACATGATCTTTCTATTGACCCAGCCACTAGAGTAGCTGGAGCAATTTTGATTATTCTTGGGAGTGCTTTAGGTGCGATGCTTGGTGTTTTACTTATGGCCGCTGATCCAGCAGATATTATGGGTCAGATAGGTGAAGGTCAATCTTCTGATACAGTTAATGGACTAGTAATTTCATCCTTGGATAATAATTCTGGGGGTGATCCAATCGAAGGAGTATTGATTGAATTATTGAATGAAGATAGAACTACAATTGGAAGCGATATCACTGATTCCGGAGGTCGTTTTTCAATAATTGATGCACCTAGACAGTCATCTATCCTATATGTTCAACACCCTGATAACAATACAGTAGAAATATTACTAGTGCCTGGTGATCATTCTCAAATTGTAGTCACTCTAGAACCAGGTGATGGATTTATTGGCCCTATTGATATGAGAGGAGATAGTAATCTTGCAGACTCTGTTTTTGTAGGATTCTTTATTGCAGCAATTACCTTACTTACTGGTTTAGCAGGAATTGTTGGCGGATTGGAGGCATATAATGGAAATAAATATAATCGGTCTTGGTGGCTAACTTTCTTTGGTTTATTTAGTCGAGGGATGATTTTCATAGGTCCTCTACTTATTCTAATTGGACTTGGATTAATGTACCTGACTAGAGATCAGTTTACTGATTATATTTCTTCAGAGGGACAATGATTTAGATGTATCTAATCAGTGTCGAAGGAGGAGATGGTAGTGGTAAAGGTCTTGCAACTAAAGTCATAGCTGAAGTTCTTGAAAAAGAATTTACATTTACTTCAGTTGAAGTCACAGGGGAACCCAGAAGAGATCATCCTCTCGGGCGTCTTGCTATAAATTCAGTACGAACAAAAACAATGACTCCTGAGGGAGAAGCAGGTCTATTTGCTGCAGATAGGGTCGATCATTCACATGGTTGGATATTACCTCGATTGGAGGAGGGAAGAGTAGTGGTAAGTGAAAGAAATGTTCATTCTTCGCTTATTTATCAAGGAATTGTAGGTGGTTTAGGATTGGAAAAAGTTTCTCATATGAATTCTGCAGCCTTAGTCCCTGATCTATGTATTTGGGTAGATTGTGACCCCGATTTAGCCTTGAATAGAATTAGGACCGGTACTCTCCGTGCTCACTCTGAGAAAGAAGAATATTTTGAGACTAGTTCCTTGCAGAAGGAGATTAGGTCGGGATATCATAGCTTGCTTTCTGGGGAATTAGAAATGCCTACTCCATTTGATATGGGGGCAATTATTGGCCCAGTTTTAAATGAAGGAAGTGAAGAAGAATTCAGAAATCAGTTGAGAATGAGAGTAAGGAGATTTTTGAACTCTCATTCTAATCCAATTAATGTTAAGGTAGAAATCGTTGAGCAAAATCTAATAAGAAAATTATTGATTAAAAGTAAGGGTCAAACTACTCTTGTTGGACTTGGTGTTGAACCGAATAATACTCGTGATGATTGGCTCAATGACAAGAAACCATGGCAGGTTCTTAAAAGTGCTCAAAAACAACATGATGATGTTCTATCAAATCATGAAGGTAATGTATTACCCTATATTCCAAAAAGCGTCCTCTCTCATTCAATATCATCTATAGTTGGGACATTATCAATTATGGCTAACGCAGATGTTGGAGAGTTACGATATGCACAAGGTCCAATCAGGGCAGTTTCTGAAAGTCATTGTCATAAAATAATCAGATATCTAAACGATGATTTAGATTGGTTACACCAACATCGCTCATTAATTGGAAGAGATACGGCTAGAAACCAGATTAAAGAACAATTCTTGCCATTCGGTTATCTTTCACTAGCAGTTTGGCCTCTCAGGAAAGTTATAAAAACGTGGATAGGGAAAAATCCGAGTACTCATATTCGATTTTGTATAGGTCAAATTATTAGTTCAGGAAGACATTCTGTAGCAGTTAATAGCTGTATCCAGAGGATTAGAATTTTGGGTTCTGGTAATTCATCTATCAAAGCACCCATTGATGAAAAGGATTTGGTAAGATGGTGGCAAGGAAAAAATTAGTCTTTGAATACTAATCTAGCATTTGCAGGAAGTTTGACTTGACTTGAATCTGCAAAATCTTCTGTTTTCGAACTAATTGCAGCACAGAACCACCATGATAGAACAAATCCTGCTATGGTACCAGTAACCAATCTGATAGGATTAGTTGACTCATAATCAGTTAAAAGTTGATAAAAACCATCAAAACCTATCGGCAAAGCTCCTATTGAAAGAAACAAAATCATACCAAGCATTCTTCTATCTTTGATGTATAATGAACTAATATTTTCATCTCTGAATACAGATAGGAAAGAATCCCTAACAGTCCATCTATTCAAGCCTTTAGATCTCCAAAACAATGCTCCCATGAATAAACCTAGGAACAATCCTACATCTCTAACACATACAGCTAATTGGTTACCATTTATTTCCCAAGACCTCTCACTTTTTTGATGACAATTGAGATCTCCAAAAGAGTAGACAAATGCTGCTACTGGATTTAGTTCCGTCCAACTGAAGTAACCAAATATTTCTTGGTTTTGTCCTATATCGTCATTCTGGCCATTATTCTGATTCCCCCAAGAACCCCAACCATCTTCAGTGGCATAATCTATTCTATTTGCTCTTCCCGAAAGTTCAGGTACCGAGTTCGTAACTAAGAAAACTGGTATTATGAATAAAAGAATCAAGTATAATCCTGTTATTGACGCAATGAGTCTACCAACCTTTTCTTCTCGGGTCCTTTCCTCCCGTCCATTGGGTAACATCTAAACTAATACAGTTAATTTTTGGATATAAATGATTTGAATTTATAATTCATGAATAAATCGGAACTCCTTCACAACATGCTTCTACAACTCTTCTACAATTAGGGCATTCCATGTGCTGTCTAACTGGTATTGCTGCTCCTAAGAAGCCACAAACACAAGTTATTTCTTTACAATGGTCGTAGTCCACAAGATGTCTAAAGCAACTAGGTTCTAATTTGTTTCTATGTTGTCAAAGTCTTTAATTCATCTTGTAAGTTCTCTGCCAACCATTGATGTAAGGTTTCACTTCCCATTTCTGAGAGAGTAGTATTTAGAAAAGCCGCTATCAGTGCATCTTTTGCATCGTCTGGACTGAAACCTCTAGCTTCTAGATAGAATAATTGCTCTTCATCAACGGGGCCATTAGCAGTTCCATGTCCACAACCAACCACGTCATGTTCGCTAACTTCTAGTTCAGGGATACTGTCTGCTTCTGCCTTCTTTGAGAGTAATAGGTTACGGAATAACTGACCCGCATCTGCACCTTTAGATCCATCAGATACTCTTAGCATCCCAGTACCTATTGTTCTACTATTCCCTCCACAAGCAGAATGCCAGTCTAGTCTACTGTATGTCTCTGGAGCATCATGGTATATCTCTATGTGATGATCTATATGCATTCTTTCTGCTGACAAGATAGAACCGAGAACTCTAAGGTTACTACCGTTTTCATTCATCATGTATCTTAAATCAGCCTTGGTTTTTTCCGATCCGGAACTGATACTTCCCGCTTTAACTTGAGAATCTTTACCAATATTAATTGCGTCAACTCTTAGTAAAGTTCCACTTTTCATTTGACCAACAACTACATCATTTATTATCGATCCTTCGCCAATATTCGCTTTACGCAATAATCCAAACCATCCTGGTTCTCCTTCGATTAATGTGATTAGTTCAAACTCACAATGCCTTCCGATTTCAATACTCAGATTAATAGCCGAATTTACCGATTCAGAATCAATTCTCAATAGAACGGGTTGTTCTAAAACAGTATTGTTTTTTACTTTGAAAGTAAATTTGGAATCCTGAGATACCGACTCTATGAAACTCATAGAAATTTGGTCACTAAAGCTATTTTTCATACTTTTACTATATTCCTTGGTTATACTAACTTCATTTGGTACATCACTACCATCAAGGAAAGATAAATTTATGTTAGGTTGCTTATAGTTACTGGGTATTTCTCTAATATTTCCAGTTGGATGAATTCTCTTCCATGGAGAATATCTCCATAGATGATCCGAATTATCTGGTTCATCAAGAGAGAGGTATAATTCTTCGGGATTCATTTGGATATACCCCCAATTAACCAATGCTTCCTTCCATTTCCAATGCCATTAACTTATTGAGTTCAACAGCATATTCCATTGGAAGTTCTCTGGTAAAAGGTTCGAAGAATCCATTCACTATCAGTGCTAATGCTTCTTCTTCTGAATGTCCTCTACTCATCAAATAGAACAATTGGTTGTCACTAACCTTTGAAACACTAGCTTCATGTTCACAACGTGCCGTAGGATTCGCTACTTCCATTGTCGGATATGTGTCACTTCTACTATCCTCGTCCAGAATTAAAGCATCACAGACTACATTTAATTTACAATTTTCAGCTTTAGGAGAAACCTTTACTAGCCCCCTGTATGAACCTCTACCACCATCTTTACTGATTGATTTAGATAATATTTTGCTTGTTGTATTGCTTGCTAAGTGGTGTATTTTTGCACCAGCATCTTGATGTTGACCTGAACCGGAATATGCTACTGAAATAACCTCTGCATGAGATCCTTCTCCTTTGAGAATAACAGAAGGATACTTCATTGTTAGTTTACTACCTATATTTCCATCTACCCATTCAATTTTCGCTTTCTCATGAGCAATTCCTCTTTTTGTAACAAGGTTGTATACGTTAGCACTCCAATTCTGGACAGTACTGTATCTAATGTGTGCCCCAGGTAAAGCGATTAGTTCAACTACTGCTGAATGCAATGAATCTGTGGAATAAGTTGGTGCAGTACATCCTTCAACATAATGTATACTACTACCTTCGTCGGCAATAATCAAAGTTCTTTCAAATTGACCCATATTTTTAGCATTAATTCTAAAATATGCTTGAACGGGTAACTCTACATGAACTCCTTTGGGTACGTAGATAAATGATCCACCTGACCAAACTGCAGTGTTTAGTGCACTAAATTTATTGTCAGAGTAAGGAACTACACTACCGAACCATTCTTTTACTAATTCTTCATATTCTCTTAGGCCACTATCCATGTCCAAGAAAATCACTCCTTGTTTTTCGAGATCTTCCCTGATTGAATGATAAACTGCCTCAGATTCATATTGGGCAGTTACACCACTAAGCCATTTTTGTTCGGCATCCGGTATACCCAATTTATCGAATGTATTCCTAATATCTTCAGGGACATCTTCCCAATCATTTTCTGTAGCTTTGGATGACCTTAGATAATAGCAAATTGATTCGAAATCAATTTGCTTTAGCATAGACATATTTCCCCACGTGGGCATCGGTCTTTCATCAAAATGTTTGAATGCCTTTACTCTCATTTCAGTCATCCATTCAGGCTCATTTTTTAACTCTGAAATATCTCTGACAACTTTTTCCGATAGACCCGCATCAAATCGAATTGTTGAATTCTCCGGGTCGTGCCATCCTGCCTTGTAATCTCCTACTGCTTCCCTTGCATCACTATCTGCCATATTTACCACCATTTAATCCTCAGAACCTTCTTCGAGCCAGTCATAACCTCTTTCTTCAAGTTCTAATGCCAATTCAGGACCTCCTGTTTTGACAATCTTACCAGAAATTAGAACATGTATCTTATCAGGTTTAACATGTTCAAGAATTCTAGAGTAATGGGTAATTATTAAAGCACCAGATTCAGTACCTCTAATGGCAGCATTAATTCCCTTAGCAACAGTTCTGATACCATCAATATCTAATCCCGAATCAGTTTCATCCAGAATTGCTAATTTTGGTTTCATTAGCATAAGCTGTAAAATTTCGAATCTCTTTTTTTCTCCTCCACTAAATCCATCATTGACATACCTTCCAAGAAATGAAGAAGGAATATCTAATTCCTTCATAGATTCTTTTAATTTATTTCTAAATTCTTTACCCTTGGCTGCTTCCTCTCCCAGAATTGCTGCAACAGATTTTCTTAGGAAGTTTCCAACCTGTAGGCCGGGAACTGATTGCGGATATTGGAATGATAAAAATACTCCTTCTCTTGCTCTTTCCCAAGTCTCCATTTCGAGTAGATTCTCACCATTTAGCTCAACAATACCACTTTCTACTTCATAGTCAGGATGTCCCATGATAATATTTGCAGTAGTAGTTTTTCCACTCCCATTTCTCCCCATAATCGCATGAATTTCTCCGGGCTTTATCTCTAAATTAATGCCCTTCAAGATAGATGTATCATCAATACATGCATACAAATCTTGGATATTTAATAGTTTTAAATCTTTAGACATGTTAGTTCCTAACCTTTCGTGTATGCCGCCCCTTTTGAATAAATGCTTATTCCCCTAATAAATCATACCTCAGATTATAGTTTTTTTTGGTCACCCTAAAATGAAATAGCATACTCGGGATGATTAATGAGCGACCACTCGGATAATAAATTACCCGTTGTGGAAGATTTATCTGAATCATATAGAAAACAGATTGAAGGTGTAATTAAAGAAGAAGCTATGCGTCGTATTTCTGAATCACAATCTCCTGAAGAATTAGAAAGATTAACAAGTTTGTCATTGGTAAATTTATATGAATCGAATGATTCCGATTTAATTCCTGCCCTGATGTCTAGGTTAGGAGTAGTTAGAGCAGCTCTGGACGGTCATGGAGGAGGTCTCTTGGTTACCTCAGTTGAAATCGAGACGAATAGTATTGGTGACAGAGTATTATCTTTAATCCTAGATTTGGATGGTGCTTGTGTCTCGTGTGGTGCTGCTCCAGGTACGCTTAAGGGAATTCAGGATGATTTACTGATGGATAAGGAAGTAGTTTCTGTTCGATTTACAGTCTCAATGCTAGAATGGTTCGATGAGATTCAAAAAGAGTTTGTGTTGAAATTTGGAGGAGTAGTTTTCGTTTAGATTATCTTTTCAAATTCATCAATAGCTTGTTTCGAAAAACCTAGTACAGTTACTTCTTCTCCTTCAATGATTTTTGTGTACTGACTAGCCGCTCCAGCGAAATCATAACCTCCAGCCTTCCCAACCCATGAATCACTTTCAACTAAAGAAATCAAATCTTCTTCTCTTAAATCATCAAATTCTACTATTGCAAAATCAGTCCAAATTCTATACCTCCATTCGGAATACAGTTTTTGATATTGATTATTATTCCGAGTCAATATTGCTGTTGAAGACCAAACTCTATGCCTTTTCCCAGAAAGTCTCAGTAACATACTCGTAGCTTTCATTCTATCTCCGGGTTTCCCTAATGCTATTTTTTCCCCTTCAGGGGCTTCTACTAAAGTGTCAGATACAATTATCATTTCTGGATCATTAAAGGTGTCTGATTCTCTAAAACTCCATTCTAAAGCCGCAGATTCCGCCTTTGAAAAACAAATATCTGCCGACTGCTTTTCCACAGTTTCGCTATTTCCAATATTTTTTTCTTTACTTAGTAGAGGCTTACAAATTAGTTCAATACTCTCATAACGACCATTTAACCAATCCGATCTCCTCTCGGAAGCAGATGCAAGTAGGACTCGCACTATCACACCTACAAAGAAATTCTATTATCACAAATAGGGCATTTAATCATTTTAAGTCCCATTGATACTTCAAATCTCGATGAACACTCAGGGCATAAAATTTGTCTATTAATTTCTGGTATTTCTGCCACTCCTGAAGGTGGCAAAGGTATTGCTTGTAGTGGTACAGATAATTCTTGTTGTTTCTCCTCAAATCCGATTTTCATTCCTCTTACATTAGAATTCTTCCGACTTTCCCTTCTTTGTTTCCTAGTATTCGTTTCCTCAATATCCTCATCTATCAATTCAATCTCTGAAGACTTAATTTCGATATCTGTTGAATCTACAATATCAACTACATTTTCTTCTAAGACAATGTTTCCGGTTGCAACCCTTCTTCTTTTTCTACCAACCCACTTTAATGCACTTAATGACATTGTAGATAGTACTAACAGACATATTAGTAAGACCGTTATTGAGATTCCAGCCATTAGTATTCCAAAATTTTGCTCATCAAGACCTAAGTATATTCTCATCTCATCAAGTAAATTTAAGTCACCTCTATCGGGGTCATTATCATCTATTAAAGATCTTATTTCCCATCCATCTATTTCATTCCAACTCAGAATAATAGATTGATCACTCAATGGGCTCCTATCCACGGAAGAAAGATGATTTTTTCCTGTTGTAATCCTATCGGACAGTCCAATCCATTCTTCATCATGAATTGGATTCATCAGCCCATATTGTATCTGACTGCCTGTCGGGCCGACAAAGTCATAAAAAATCTGTATACCTAAGTGGGTTTCAGTCATTTGAATATTACCAATTCCTTTAGATGGTATTTCTACACTGAGATTTTCTAAAGCCGTCATGGTCGAATCAGTAACTTTTGCAACTAATTTTGATTCTGCATCTGAGCCTTCTTTCCAAACCGAATAGATATAATCGCTACCATCATACGTAATTACTGACATCTTTTGCATGCCTGCTTCATCTCCAATAGCCTTCCTATAAGTCCAAGAAGTTTGGTCACTGGAACCATGTGCATACCACAATCCTATTCTTTCGTCACCAGTGATATCGTCTCTATTTGATTGGTATAGTACGTGAGTATATTCTCCCCCTAGTTCTACAGTTACTGGGTCAGAATCATACATACTAAGTTCTATTTCGTCAATAACATTTGGTGTGAGTTCCCAGTCGCTAGCTAATTTAGGGTAATCCGATGTTAATAAGAACACACTGGTTAGGTCCTTGAAAGTCCCTCCTGTTGAAATATCTCTATGATAACCTCCAATAATTATGTCAGTTCCTCTGACATCCATGTCGATACCAAAATATTTCCCATCTGATAACGATATAGGTTGCATTAAGTCTTGAACAGGGCTCATTTCACACGTAGCGTCAATTCTCGAGTAACTTATTGTTTGTTTGAAGTAACCCTGATTGTCAATATATCTCCTAGTCCAAGAAATATGAGCGTATCCATCACTTGTACTCCAAGAAGTCAAATCTCCCGACCATTTCACTTCAAGCATATTAGAACAAGGTACTAGTGCAAGATTTTCATTTAAGCGATATAGAGCCAAACCTCCTTCTTTGCTAGTAATAACTAAACCTTCTCCATTTAGATCTATGACTCTTACTGGTTCTTCCCCATAATCGAATATTAAATCACGAGGGGCTTTCAATGATGACTGATCTACAAGAATTGTAGAAGTAATTTCATTGTTACTCATGTCTAAATCACTTTCTCCTTGAACTGTAATTTTTATTTCCAGAGGTCCCACTTCTGGATGAATATATGCAAATGCAATTTGACTTGCACCTTGCCCCACCACAAGGGAAATAGTGGTTGTAGAAACTTCCATCCAACCAAGATCATTTTTCAGCCAAAGAGTCGCATCTACAGACATTGCATTAGTTGAACCTAAGTTATCAACTCTACCGGTAATTAGGAATTGTTCCTGAGGTCTTGGTATTGATGGTTCTGTCTTTACCGCTCCATCTCTGAAAGCTAAATCAATACCTTGTGGTCTTTGTAGAACCGGGAATGAAATTGATATGTCATTATCCGATTCATTATTTTCTTGTATCTCATCATCAGGGTCTAAAGAAACTGTTAATTGTTTATCCCCTACTGTAGATGGGTTCCATGATAGTGAAATTTCTATTATGTCTCCACTTTCTAAACTTTGTATGATTATCTCATCTTTTCTAAATCCATCCTCCAAAAGATAAATCCTCAATTCATCTGCTGAAATGTCACCTATATTTCGTATCTGAACTTTTGCTTCTAAAAATGTATTTACATATGTCTCACTAACTGGTATTCCATATTCTTGAACTGAGATTCCAGTTCTAAACATCAAGTCGGGAGAAGGAGGATTATTGTCAATTTCAACTGTAATTCTAATTTCTTCAGATGCTACACCTACTCCACTAACAAACCTGACAGAGAACCTTTGTATCCCATCATCAGTATTCTCAGTATCCCACGGTATTGACCATTGTATTTCTTCTGCTCCTGAACCTGAATAATAAGTCATATTTTTCCATTCATCAGTCCCTAGCCTCCACTGTAGTTGAGCACCATTAACGGTTTCCAATAACCCACTAATTTCAACGTCCCCACTCACAAGATCTTGGTTGCTAGGCGAATCTACTTCTAGAGATATTATTCCTAAATTATGAGTATTTTTTGTCGTATTACTCCATTGTTCGAACTCATTTCTAGATTTTACCTCAATTTGGAGAGTTTCTGCATCTACATCAACATCTTCTTCAAAATTTGGAATATCAAAATTTGTAGTCCAATTAATTGTTCCAAGTGCCTGATGCCAATCAACTAGGACACCTGTTGAGAGAGGCCCTCCTCCAGTTGGTCTGTACTTGTATGTGACTCGAACTTGAATTTCTTCAGTAGTCCCATTCTCTTCTCCAGCTTCATTAATATGTCCTCTGACACTGTAACTTTGACCTTCAATTAACCATAAACCACTTGGTTTTTCTATTACTGCCCAGTTTCCTGTTCCTTCACCAACTGGGGGGTCACCTCCTCCAGTTCCATTTCCGGGGTCACCTCCTCCATTCCCTCCACCTGTATCATCTCCTAACATAGCCTGAAGAATTAGATTTCCATCGATTATTCCAAATCCATAATCTTCATTCCATATATCTGAAACAGACGGCATTGAGGCGGTCCCTCTAACTTCCGAATTATTTCTCAATAAATCCTTAACTTCCTGAGGTTCTAATTCATCATCTATTTGTAAAATTATTGCAACTAATCCTGCAACTGCCGGTGTTGACATGCTGGTGCCATCCATCGATACATAGCCATCATCCGCGAGAGATGACGAATCTTGCCCTGGGATAGTTGAACTTGACGTGGCATGTTGTGCTGACGTAATACCTGAACCCGGTGCAACTACATCGGGTTTCAATTCATCCCATTTATTTTCATCATTATCGTCTACTCTAGGTCCTGAATTTGAGTAATCTGCAATATCATCATCATTTCTTTGAATTGTATTTTTGTCATCTATTGCCCCAACAGTAATCGAAGAATCAGCGGCACCTACCGAAGTGACTCTATTGCTTCCATCATTCCCTATTGCAGCAATAGGTACAATTCCTGCTTCGGCGCAATTATTAACAAGTCTAGCTGCAGAATTATTCCCATCATCTCCTTGATCATTTTCGCCAACTGGTGAGCTTCCGCTCCCAAATGACATGGTCATTACATCGATACCTTCGCTTGAATCATTATTCCCCCAATCCGTATTTACATTTTGTAAGACCCATTGCAATCCTTTGATTATAGGTCCCTCATCTCCGCCTGCACTTCCTCCTGAATCAGTCATTACTTTTACGTCAACAAGATAGGAACCCGGCGCATAGCCTTGGTTTACTCTTCTAGAATCTCCAGTACCTAGAGCAATTCCAGCAACATGAGTTCCATGACCGTTCCCGTCATCTGGATCGAATTCACCATCATTACATTCTTGAGAGTTCCAAGATGTTGCATCGCAACCTGCTAACCATTTTGGATCTGAGAGGTCATCTGGTTGTTTCTCATTATCATTATTATTATCTGAAAAATCATCTAAAGAAAAATGCTCATTATCTACTCCTGAGTCTAAAACTGCGATAACCACTCCTGACCCATCATATCCAAAATCTCTCAATGTTTCATCATACACCTCAGATGTCTGGACTTTAGACCCTCTAGTTGCCACGCTCAGATAAGAGACAATTTTATCCTGTTCTTCTATCATTACAACTCCATCTTGCTGCCATATTTCTATCAATGAACTAACTGGGACATGATCAATTACTACAGAATCAATATATTCTACAGGGAAAAACCAAGAACCTTCTTCTTCCCATCCATGATTAACTAAAATTTCTTTCAGTTTTTGTAGATCGGTTTCACCGGGGTGCCATGAGTATCCTACAATTATCGCAGTGGTCATTCGTCCATCATTTCCTAGAATCGCAGTTGCAGAATGAGATTCTTTTCCACCTGCAATCATATATTGTAGGCTATCTTCCATTCCATTACTATCCCTATCAGTATTGAAATTCATCCACCAGTACGGTTCTTCAACTGCGGGACTCGCATCCCAAGGGGGAAATCCAATCCCAAGAAATTTTTCGGGACATATCTCATTATGACAAATTAATGCAGGGATTCCATCATCTATTACTTGTAACAAACCTTCATTATCCTCGTCAAGGTGCTGATTATAGTTCTCTTCCGAAGGTACAATTGCAGAAACTCCTACTGATAAATCTAGTACTAACATCAGTATTACAACTAACATAGGCCCTACTGTTTTCGATGCTCCTGCCATGGCTCTCTTAGAGAGCCAGCATAGGTAGAGGTATAATTTGAACCGATAATTAATTCATTTTTATTGAATTATGGCCAGAAAAGATGTTCTTTATTCAAGGAACAAATCAGGCTGTAATTTTCATCTTTCTCGAACAACTTCACTTCTCCATTACAAATTGGGCATATTGTATTCTCCGCAAGCTCTTCAAGCCATGCCTGTCTTGTTTCTAACTCGTCACCCTGTTCTTTAAGATTCTCCAGAATTCTTTTTGCATTTCCCTCTAGAGGTTTTCCTTCATTATCCCATGGATCCTCATCTAATATACCTAGATTTCTTTTTGCAACGATTCTCTTTGCTTCAACGATATTTACGGCTTTGTTTTGAGTACTTTCAGAATTTAATGGGCTGGGGCCCCCTTTTGCTATAATTCTCGCAAATAAAAATGTCATAAAAAACCCTCCTATATGAGCCATATGAGCGATATTGGTATCCCCTGAAGTCCCTTCTTGGATTACATAAATTTGATAAATTTCCAACCCCAATCTTACAAAAACAATAATCCATACAGGCCATGCCCTAATTAAGAATAATAGTGGAAATTCTATTTCATCATTTGGCCAACATGCCATGTAAGCTCCCAGTAATCCAAACGCTGCGCCACTAGCACCTATTGCAGGATTTATTGAATCCGGATGTGAAGCAACCCATGCTAAATTACCTCCTAAGAATCCCAGTATGTAAACAAGCATCCATCTTTTACTACCTAACCTTTGTTCTAAAGGCACCCCCACAAGTCCAATTACCAGAATATTAGATAGTACATGTAACCAATCTGCATGTAGCTAGGCAGAAGTGAAAAAACGATGTATCTGTAGGGGTTCATCCGCTAAAAATGGGTATAAGGAGAGAAAATGTATCTCATTAAAATCTAGTTCCAACATAGAAAAAGTGAATCTAACAAACATTACTAGGAGTAGTGAAAGAACCATGGCTAAAGCTATACTTGTTTTTTCTCTTATTGAATTGATAAAAGGAATTATTGAAACTATAATATATATTGAAAGAAGTACGAAATCACTATTTTCTAATTGTGACCAGTATAAATCATACTCCGCAGAGGTAATCACAAACTATACCCGGCCGTATTGTAGCAATAGCGCCTTCGATACTTTGTCGAACGACTCAAACGGTGAACCACCCTCGC
>MDTC01194919.1_pt1 | contig 14777 bp, 6 predicted proteins | sample 811181 | NCBI WGS metagenome assembly MDTC01 (sample SAMN05326644, study PRJNA326480) | marine metagenome | isolation source: seawater | place: Pacific Ocean: North | collected 2011 | reverse complement strand
GATTCTTTTTGGGCAGATTCAACCACTGCTTCCCAGTCATCAGCATGGCCCGACTTGCCACGCAGACCGCCCCGCTGAAAGAACCAGCACAGTAGTTATTGCGAAAGCTAAAACCGCGCTCAACCAACTGATCAAGATTTGGAGTCCTGATGTGCTGGTTACCGTGCGCCGCGATCGTGTTGGCCTTCTGATCATCGGCGAAGAGAAAGATAAAATTAGGTCGCTTCCTCCTGAGCTTGTGGTGAAGCTGGGCCACCTTTCCCATGTAATGGTCCATTCGGAATTCAACCGCCGATTTCTTGATGTGCCTTCTCGACTTTTCGATTTCACCTAACGCTTCATGATAAAGTCCGAGGTAAAGGTGGGCATAACAAAGTTGGTTCCGCAATAAGAGGCCTTCCGCATTTTTTGAAGCCGCATCCAGAACATCCTGCGCAGTTCCCTTTCCCGCAAAAAGATCATGAACTTCCTTCATCGGCACTCGTGAGTCACCAGCTATGGGAATTAAGGATTTCCGGGCTTTTTTAACCGATCCTCCCTTGGCACGCACCACGCACAGAAAATGCCATGCCGCATTCTCAACATCATTTCGATTCACCTTCTGATGCAACTCAAATTGCTTCACCCCTTTTTCAAACTCACCCGCATAGTAGAAAGCCAGCCCACGCTGCCAATGATAGGGTTCCCGGAAAGGCTGCGCGACAATCTCCAAATCCCAATTCCGGATAGATTCGTCAATCCGGCCCGCAAAAAAGTGCTCCTCTCCACGCGCATAGAGATCCCGCACATTCGGATCATTCACCTGAGCAGACATCGATAAAACAGTCGCCAGAACCAACAGAAGCCATAATCTCATTCCTTTAATTAGCACAATGAAGGCAAAGTCCACAGTTCTTCTTGTCACCCAGTATCCAATATGTTTCCCCTGAAGTGTTAGTATGAAAATCAGGATGTCCACAAAAATTATCGCGGGACTTACCAGTCTCGTGACTACGGTAACCCACGCAGCTGAGATTACCTGGCAACCCCCGGCGGCAGTCACACAAGCAACTGACATCCTAAATCCAATTGGCAGCTCGGTTCATATTGCCGCCGACTTTAACAATGCCACCGGTTTTGCGTCCGGAGATGACGACACCATCAATGGAATTCCTTTCGTCCTCACACCAAGTGCCGGAAGCGGAAATTTGATCACAAATATGGCCAACGGTCCTGCTTATGGAACCACTTTTTTCCCAGGAGCCACTGACGATGGCGATCTTGACGGACTCCTCGACTCCCATTCTTACACCACCGCAAACCCGGCAGAAGTAGCACTGACATTCACCAACCTCATCCCGGGAAGGGTCTACCAGGTTCAGCTCATTGGGGTTGCTGACGCGCGAACTTGCTGCGCGGGACGAACCTATGAACCGGATGACGGCCAGGGCAATTATACCACTGGCGTTGAAATGAACCGCGGTGGCTTCCTAAGCGTCGTTGGCGAATTCATCGCCAATACCCCTGAGCAAAATATCATATGGCGCTCCCTCGGCGGCATTAATGGAAGCAACAGCGACGCCGGATTTTCGGGCCTCGTTGTCCTCGAACTCGCTACTGCTGATGACGCTGACGGTGACGGGCTCTTTGATGCCTGGGAAACAGCCAATGACCTGGATCCGAATGATGATGACTCTGACGGAGACACGATTCTCGATGGAGGTGAAGACGAAGACATGGATAATCTCTCCAATCTCGGAGAACAAGAGCAAGGCACTGACATCACCAAGGATGACACCGACGATGATGGCTATCTTGATGGAGTCGAAACCAACACCGGAACATGGACCGACTCCAACGACACCGGTTCCAGCCCAATCAAGGATGACTCCGATGGCGATGGATTGAAAGATGGCGTTGAGAATCCCGACCTCGATTTTGTCGACGCCACACAAACAGGATCCGATCCCAACCTTGTTGACACGGACTCCGACAACCTTCCGGATGACGTCGAAGTCACTCTGGAGCTGAACCCCAACAATAAAGATACCGACGGCAACGGAACCAACGATGACGGGGAAGACAGCGACGAAGACGGCTCAAGCAATGGCGAGGAACTCGCTCGCAACACCGATACCGATGACGAGGATACCGATGACGATGGTTTCAAGGATGGTGCTGAAACCAATACCGGCACCTGGGTCAGCGCAAGTGACACCGGAACAGATCCTCTCAATGAAGACTCCGACGGAGACACGATTCTCGATGGCGTTGAAAACCATGACCTTCCATACAATCCCGGCGATCCAACAGGACAGCCCGGAACAGATCCCAACCTCGCCGACTCCGACGGAGATCTCCGTTCGGATGACTACGAGCTCGCAGAAGGATCAGACCCGACGGATCCAAATAGCTTCACCGCCCAACCGAAAATCACCTTCCTCCCCGGCCTACTCGGGGGTGACCTGACCGACCCCGAGGACGATGGAATCGACACGGAAAACTCGGCAGGTGAGAACTTCAACTGGGTGAGCATCTCCTCCAGCGAGAAATCCTTCTTCAGCGACGCCACCGCCGGTGGTGTAAACGAAGGCTCCTTCGACATCTTCGATAACAAAGTCGGCGGAGGCGAGGCCAAGTGGTGCTGCGGAGGCGCACCCCAGGATATCACGGTTGAATTTGAAGAAGCGGTCTCTCTGACTCACTTCACCATCACATCCGGAAACGACACTCCGGGACGAGATCCTGTCGACTGGCAAATCCAGGGATCGGACGATGGCTTTACGTTCAGACCGATCTTCACTCACACCGGATCTTCCATCTGGACCGAGCGAAATCAGACGGCCCTGGTGACCCTGAGCTCACCATCGGATCCTTATAAATTCATCCGTTATTCGGTGACTACGACAGGAATCAATGTCCATCAGCTCAACGAGATCGAATACTTCGGAGAAGTTGGAGGTCAATCTCTCACCATCACCGACATTTTTTACAACCAAGATACGGACGCCGTCACACTGACTTGGGCTTCCAAGCCCGGCAGGACTTACACTGTATTTGCCAACGACGACCTCATGGTCTTCGACACAGATATCAATGACTCGGTTCAATCAGGCGGTGACACCACCACACTGACATTCCCGAATCCCAGCCCTGGAGCGCCCAAGAAGTTTTTTCAGGTTATGGAAAACTAAATTTCCATTCCAGTTTAAATAGACTACAGTACTAACCGTCACTAAACGAAAGGCGCAGATTTTTTGTCCAACGCATTCCGGTCAATGATTCCTTTTGTAAAAACACTGCTCCTACCGCTTGCCCTCGCAATCCCCCCTGCTCTTCAAGGCGCCGAGATCACCTGGCAAGCCCCTTTCAATATCACTTCAGTCGACAGCATTGATACCAATGGCACTCTGGTAGACGCCATCAATGCGACCCGCGGAGGAGGCAGCCCGACCGTAAATTTTGGCGGTGAAAGCATCACCTTCACAGCAAACGCCATCGGGCCTTCCAACACCGGCAACGGAACTTATTTCACGGGAGGTGGAGGCAACACGGGAAATGCCAACTTAAACACGGTCTTAAACAGTCATAGCTACGGTGGAGGAGGTTGGGCGATCCAATTGACCGGATTAAGCCCAGGGGCTGACTATCAAATCCAACTCATCGGAGCGGGTGACACCCGTGGGTGCTGTTCTGCGCGGAACCAAAGAGGGGGTGACGGCGAATCACCAGAAAATCTCAGCGGAGATTTCTCACGCAGCGGAGTTGGATCGGTAATCGGAACTTTCACCGCCAGCGGGACCACCCAACCCATCAATCTTCTTCCCGGCCTCAACAATGGAGTGGACCCCGGTCTAAGCGCCTACATTCTGAGATCTATTGCGCCTCCCACCCCTCAGCCACCAACCGATATCGCCATCAGCAATACAGATCTTGCACCCAACTCAGCCTCAAGCACTTTAGTCGGCGCGCTAACTACGAGCGATCCTAATGGGGATAATGCCCACACTTACACACTCGTCTCGGGTCCAGGCGGCACCAACAATAATCTTTTCACCATCGTCAATGGTGATGAACTCCGCGCCGTGTCGCTCTTAGGTGGATTTGGAACCAGTTATTCCGTGCGAATTCGCACCACCGATAGTGATGGTCTCAGACGCGAGGAGTCCTTCACTCTCACCGTCGAATCAGCAATCGCACCCACAGCCATCACCTTCCCGGCGAACACCGTTCTTCAAGGAACACCATCAGGCACTCATATCGCCAACTTTACCACTGAAGATCCGAACAGGGCCGACAGCCACGCCTACCAGCTTGTGGCCGGAGCGGGTGACACCAACAACTCGCTTTTCTCCATCAATGGAGACACCCTGTCAACGGTAACAGACCTGCCCGGCCTCGGATCAAGCCTTTCGTTCAGGGTCCGCAGCACCGACCTCTCGGGCTTGAGTATCGAATCCACTTTCCCTCTCACCATCGTCAGCTCTTCCGTTCGCATCAATGAATTTTTGGCAAACAGTAGTTCGACCAGTCTTTCCGACGAAGATGGCGATACTCCCGACTGGATTGAGCTTCACAATCCCGATGGAGGATCAATTAGCCTTGCCGGAATGTATCTCACCGACGATCCCACCAATCTCACCAAATGGCTCGTGCCCAACATTAGCCTCGGCGGAAATGATTATCTCATCATCTTTGCTTCCTCAAAAGATCGCCGCCCCACCAACGGAGACAATCTTCACACCAACTTCAGTCTCAACGCCGGCGGAGAATATGTCGCTCTAGTTGCGGCAGATGGTTCTACCATCCTCTCTGAATTTGGCTCTTCGACCGAAGGCTACCCGTCCCAAGACGCGGGAATCACTTATGGTTTTTTCGGTGAACCTCTCCAAATCGGCTACCTTCTCGATCCAACTCCAGATGGCAAAAACGACTCGGCTAGTGGTGTCGCAGGCTTCGTCAAGGATACCGACTACAGCATTAGTCGTGGATTTTACGACAAACCTTTCCCACTCATCATTTCCTCCGCCACTCCCGGAGCGATCATCCGCTATACCACCGATGGCAGCTGGCCAAGCGAAACGAATGGAGTCATCTATTCGACTCCCATCATGGTGGACCGAACCATGGCAGTGAAAGCCATTGCTTATCGATCTGGATTTGTTTCTACCAACATCGATACCCACACTTATATCCTTGTCAATTCCGTTGCTGATCAAACGACTTCGAACACCCGGAGTGTTTACGGACTCCCATCCAACTGGGGTGGTCAGAGCCCTTACTACGGGATGGAAAACAATGCTAACGTCAATCCAGACGATATCACCGACGACCTTAAAACCGTCCCAAGTCTCTCAATCGCAATCGACTCGAACGATATGTTCGGTGAGTCCGGAATCTACTCCAATCCCGGATCTTCCGGTCAATCCTGGGAGCGCAAAACCTCCCTCGAACTCGTCGATCCAGCCGACCCAACTGGAGCCGGAAACTTCCAACAAAACTGCGCAATCCGGATTCAAGGAGGAGCCTTCCGTAGCTTTGGCCTTACTCGGAAAAAATCGTTCCGTGTTCTATTTAAAACTCAGTTCGGGACAAGCAATCAACCCACCGGGGGCGAAGGTTCGCTCAAATTCCCTTTCTTCGGAACCGACCCCGGAGTCGCCCAGGTATTTCAAACTCTGATTTTCCGCATGGAGTCAAACGACGGCTGGCAATGGTCGGGAGCTGGCAGCCAGCCCCAGTATGCCCGAGATGAATTCGGACGCAGGGTCCAGCGGGCCCTCGGGCAGCCCGCTTCCCATGGACGCTACCTCCACGTATACATTAACGGAGTTTACTGGGGACTGTATAACGTCGTCGAACGCCCTGACTCCAGCTTCGCCGAAAGCTACATTGAAGGTGCCAATCGCGATCTTTGGGAAGGCCAAAACTCCGGCAGTGCCATCAACGATGCTTCCAATCTTAGCAACTGGAACAATCTCCGGAACGCAGTGGGCAACATTTCCTCGGCCGGATCCAACACCGCCCGCGATGCTGCTTTTCTCGAAGCTTGCGGATTCAACCCGGATGGCACCCGAAATTCCAATTTCCCCATCTGGTGCGACCCCTCCAACAATGCCGATTATTTCATCACCAACTGGTATGGAGGCAATAGCGACTGGCCCAATAAAAACTACTACGGTGGCATCGACACCCAGAATACCCGTAGTGGATACAAATACTTCATGTGGGATTCGGAATGGTCCCTCTTTCTTCGCTCCAGCACAAACTACAATCGCATTACCGACTACCGGGGGATCGCCGCGGCCAACAATGCTCTTCAAGACAGCCCCGAGTTCCGCCTTCGCTTTGCTGATCGAGCCCACCGCGCTCTCTTCAACGATGGTCCTCTCACTCCGACAAACGCCCGCCGACTTTACGATGAAGTCACTGCGCAACACCGTAGCATCCTAAATCCCGAAGCCGCACGCTGGGGCGACCAACACGGTGGTAATCGGAATATTTCCGACTGGGAGGGCGAATACAACCGCATCGTGAACAGCTGGTTCCCGCTACGCGATGAGCTCTTCCTCAACTCCCTCCGCTCGTTCGACCTCTACCCTGACATCGAAGCGCCGGTTTACAGTCAGCATGGCGGTTCTCTCCCTGCCGGCACCGGCCCCACCCTACGTGTCCCTTCCTCTGTCACTCAAATTTACTATATGTTTGGGCAGAGCGATGACGACCTCACCGACTACGCCCACTCCCTCGACCCTCGCCTTACCGGGGGTGCTATCAACCCCGCAGCTACCCTTATCACCCTCGGTGGTGGTGGTGGCGGCGGGCCAACAACAACTGTCTTCGTCGATAGCGGTGACGATTGGAAATACCTCGACGACGGCAGTAACCAAGGCACCGCCTGGCGTGCCGCCGCCTTCAATGACGCAAGCTGGGACTCGGGCCCCTCCCAACTTGGCTACGGCGATGGCGATGAAGCCACCGTCGTTAGTTTTGGCGGAGACAGCCGTGACAAGCACCCCACCACCTACTTCCGAAAGACCTTCAGCATTGCCGACCCCGCCGTCTTCGAAGACTTTACCCTTAACTTCACCTACGATGACAGCACCGTCATTTATCTAAACGGCACTGAAGTCGCCCGCGAAAACATCGGTGCCAATCCCACCTTCGATGAATTCGCCAACGGTAACGGACCCGAAAATGGTAACGCGGCCCGCACCCTCTCCCCTTCGCTCTTAGTCTCCGGCTCAAATACCTTCGCTGTCGAAATTCACCAAACAAGCGCCACTAGCTCCGACATTAGCTTTGATCTCGACCTCACTGGGAATCCTCCTGGTGGGGGCAGTACCAACAGCTCCGACCCCGTTATTATTAGCGAGCCGGGTTGGCTCTTCTCTCGTTCCTATAACAGTAGCAACGGTGAATGGAGCGCGCTGAACTCAGCCTTCTTTACCCCCGACACCGTTCCCGCCGACGCCAGTAATCTAATCATTTCTGAATTTAGCTACCAACCCGGCCAGCCAACGACACCAGCCGAGCTTGCAGTTTCCAGTAACCGTGACGACTACGAGTTTGTCGAGCTCATGAATGTCGGCCCCAAAACCATTGACCTCACTGGAGTCCGCTTCACTCTAAGCATCGCTTTTAATCTGGCCGACAACACCCTGATCCTTCCAGGTGAGCGACTTGTTATTGTAAAAGACCGCTCTGCCTTTGAATCCCGTTATGGCACCTCAGTCAACATCGCCAGCGATGTTCTCGGCAGCAGTAATTACAGCGGACGTCTCAGTAATAGCGGAGAACAAATCACTCTTCTCGATGCGTCGAATACTGTTATTCGGAACTTCACATACGATGATAATCTTCCCTGGCCTTACACCGATGGTAGTGGATTCACTATGGTTCTTAAATCACCTACTATCCCTATTCCTGATCATGGAATAGCTACCAACTGGGCCGCTTCCAATACGGAGGGAGGGGCTCCGGGAGAGGGGGATATCATTGGGTTCGTTGGCGATCCAAATGCTGACAATGACGGTGACTCCTACCACGCATTGATCGAATACGCTCTTGGATCCAGTGATCGTATTTCAGGTGATGCCCGTTCTCTTGTCGCTCTTAGCTTTCAGCCTTTCGCGGTCGCCGGGATCTCGGACACTTATTTGGTCATCAGCTACCAACGAAATCTTTCCTCTCAAAACATTATCACTCTCATTCCCGAAATCTCCAGTAATCTGGAAACTTGGAGTGGCACACCCGACGTTGTATTTATTTCCGAGATCGAAAATGATGACGGGACCTCAACTGTTACCTACCGCAGTGACCTGCCTGTAAGCGACAATGAGAAATCCTTCATGCGCCTGAAAGCGATCAAGTAGCCACTCAAGCAATAGAAAACCGAACGTCGTTGGTAACAACGTTCGGCTTGAAATCTATTCGCAAGGAGATCTAACGGCGGCGGCGAAGCGCCAGCCCGAGAAGCCCTGCAAGGGAGAGAAGCGCCGTGCTAGGCTCTGGAACAGCTCCAGCTCCCATGTCACGAACTACGATGGCGCTAAGGCCAGGATCGTTTGCCCCTGTAATATTGAAAGTCTGGGTTGCGGCATCAGCCACAAACGATCCGACCACCCAATCACCTCCGCTTCGCACCATGGCACCACTAATGTTATCGTTACCATCGTCCACAAATTGCTCACGACTTGCACAACAACCCCGGGTATCCCCGACAGCAATAAACTGCGCATCGTATGAATTACCAACAGTAAGACCGGTGAGCGTGAACAGAGCACCTCCACCTAAGTAGGAGTGACTGTTCATGATTGTGTTCAATTCCGCACTCCCTGTATCTCCACCACCGCCAGTGTAAAAGCCGCCATTATTTGTGTTGCTGGCTAAACCTGTACCAGCCGCATTTTGAAGTGACCCTGCCACAAAGACATTGTCTCCGATGGTTGCCCCGGGTCCGGCTCCGGAATCCTGAGCAAGAAATGGACTGCCACCGGTAATCAGATCTCCAGCTTGGATATTCGTCCCAACAGATCCCCAACTTACGACGGCTGCGTGGGACAGAGCCACCCCTCCAAAGAGCATTCCACCGCCTATAATCTTTACTCTTCTCATCATCCGGGTTGAAAACTAACAGTTTCCGACTACCGATCAAGTAGAAACATTCTCAAAATCGACAATCCCTAAATCGTCCTAATAGGGAAGCACCTTCACTTCTAGCTGACCCCTCTCACAAAGGCTTTAATCCCAAAAATGCTCCCAGTCGTCATGCCGCAGCCATAATTTCACTTTAAGAGACTCAAAACTAGATTTTCTCAACCCTTACTCAAAAACTGCAGAAGTAGACGAACACCGAAAATGGCACCAAAAGAATTTGAGCAAACTACTTAAAATTCTCATGATGGTGCTTCTGTTACCATGCAAAATGATCCCTTCCAAGAAGCACGTGAAAAAAAAGGCACCCTAAAGTGCCCGTTTCAAGGAGAAGAGATTCCCATGCTCCTCCGCCATGCCGATGTTCGGGCAGCCGCGAAGGACTGGCAGACATTCAGCTCCGATGCTCCATTCAGGGTCCCCATCCCATCGGAAGAAGAATTGCGCACCATGCGGCAACTCCCCATCGAGACAAACCCGCCCGAGCACACTGAATACCGTCAAATTATTGAGCCTTTTTTTAAACGACCTAAAACGCCCGAAGTCATTTCGAAAGTTCAAACTCTCATCAACGATCTTTTTGAAAAGGCGCTAGCAAGCAAAGGCCCACTTGAAATCGTGCACCAGTTCGCCTTACCCATCCAGTCACGAGCCCTGACCTATCTTTTGGATGTTCCGGAGTCCGAAGCCGACACTTATATCGAGTGGGGAATCCACGTTTTCCACGATGAAAATGGCAACGGCTCCAAGCTGGAAGATTACCTCGCTTTCTCCCTTAAGCGTGCAGAAAAAGATCCAGCTAAGGATTTTTTCAGTGCGCTAAATAAAGCAACTTTCCAAAACCGCATCCTAACTCATGAAGAGAAAATGGGATTCGCAAACCTCACCTTCGCCGGAGGTCGGGACACCATCATTCATAGTATCTCCTCTATCATCGCCCACTTTGGCCAACACCCCGAAGATCTTCAATCACTCCGCGACAACCCAAAAGGCCTAGTGATTGCTGGAGAAGAATTTTTCCGCGCCTTTATGCCTCTCACTCACATCGGTCGGGTCTGTCCAATTGAAACAAAGATCAGAGCAAATAAGATCCCACCCGGAGGTCGCGTTTCCTTGGGCTGGGCTGCCGCAAATTTTGATCCTGAGGTCTTCGACGAACCCGAAAAAATCGACCTTACTCGAAAGCCAAACCCACACGTTTCTTTCGGCTTTGGCACACACCTCTGCCTCGGGGCACCACACGCCAGACTCATTATCCGCTCGCTTCTCGAAGCCTTAGTCAAAAACGTGGCGACAATCGAGATTTTGGAGGCGACTTCTCATGTCGAAGAAAACTTGGCCTATTCCAGAGAAAACGGGTTCGACAAACTCATGGTCCGATTTCTTGGGCAGTAAAAAGCCCATTGCTAAAAACCTCCCATCTCGCGTTTTGCTATCGGCAGATTCGTAATTATTACGTTCATCATCTTGAACGTCCGATATGCCGTATCGCTTTGATTTTTAATTATCACCTGGCCTGCGAGGAACTGCTAAGTTATGCCTTTTTTTTGGAAGGAAGAATGCTTTTCGCTCTTCGGTTGACGGAACTCCCAGAGGAACTTCGGGAAAAATATTCCCCTCAGGAATCTTGAGTAAATTCTGGTCAGTAAAAGCATCCAGCAAGGCAACAAGATCATCAACTTCCTGGTCGGTTAGACCAAGGTTTCCCATGTCTTCATGATTTATGGTTTGAGGATAATTTGTGACCCCCCAACGCTCGGGTTCGAGATCGCGCTTGTTATATAATTCAATAACCTCTTTTAAGGTTTTGACCGAACCATTATGCAGGTAGGGAGCCGTCAAAGCAACATTCCGAAGCGACGGCACTTTGAATTGCCCTAATTCTCCAGCCTTCCCAGTGACAGCTCCGAGCCCCGGGTCGATTTCCCCAACCGCAGGTGCTCCCAGATTGTCAAACCCTGCATCAGTCAACAGAGGCTTGGGCCAACTGGCAACACCCGTCAAATGGCAGGCGGAACACCCCCCCGAAGTTTGAAACACATCAAGCCCACGTCTTTCCGAAAGGCTGAGCGCTTCTTTATCGCCTGCCCAATACTCATCAACGCGGGAATTGAAGGGACGAAACATTGGCTCTCGGAGGAAGGCGACCAAAGCTTCAAAGGTTTTCTCATTGATTTCCTTGTCCGTGAGATCTTTGAATTCTTTTTCGTAATACGTATTACGAATTTTTTCCGCCAACTCCTTAGCGCCGGCGATATTCATTTCATTCTTGTCAAAAAAAGGATGGCGAACCTGATCCAAAAGATCGTGTGCCCGACCATCTAGAAAAAGGCCACCTTCCACGATATATTCTAACTCGCCTTTGTCATCATACGTGTCTTCCAACCTCTGAGACGGAATCAACGCGGCATACATCAGTGAAGGGGCATTTCGTCGTCCCAATCGCCCCTTCACCGCACCCGGAGAGACCCGACGAGGGTCTGCGAATGCATTCTCCGGACTGTGACACGAAACACATCCTTGTCCGGGGGGATTAGAAAGCGAGGTATCAAGAAAGATCTTTTCCCCTAGGGCAGCAAGAGGCAGTTCGGCCCCAAAGGAACAAACCACTAAACTGAACCACGTGAAAATGATGCTCTTCATCTTTTAAACCCCAAGTCCAATCGACTTACAGTAGCGGATGCTACGTTCAATCTCTCCTCTCTGATAGTTTTGTTCATCTTCTTTCGAAGAGGACTTATGAACCTCCCTGGCTTTCCCTTTAGCAGCCCATTTTTTAAAAGTTACGAGACTCTCCGGCTTACCCAATGGCCAAGATTCCCAAAAGCCCTCTTTTTGAAATGCGAGCTCGCGATTGAACCCGGAAATCGTCTCAATCTGAACTGGTGAATTGGGACAAAGCTCTGCGAAACGCCTGAAGTAAGCCTTCCAGTCCACCATCCCTTCGCCCATCGCCGTCCACTGCGCGGTCACCCCGTTCTCGCTATTCCAGACCTGAGTGTCCCGCAAGCTCGTCGTCAGAGTATACTTGCCAAGATTCTCCAGATTTTCCAGCGGAGTCTCAAGAGTCCAAACTGCATTTCCAGCATCTAGATTAACACCCACATAGTCTGAACCCGCTGCCTCCACGAGCGTCTTCAACTCCAATGAATGCATATCACCAGCATGATTCTCCATGGCAACCTTAACACCAAGATCTTTGCACATTGATTTGCACGACTTGAGAACTTTAACGGTATCTTCAATGCGGGCCTCGATGCCCCCCTTTGTCTTACGATCTCCTCCATTTCCAAGCACCACCCGAATTACTGGTGATCCAAGAGCCTTCGCAGATCTCAGGCCAAGACGTAGATGTTCTTCGGCTGTTCCCCACTTATCTTTAAAACTCACTGAAGTCGGGCAAATACTCCAGGTTCCAAGGTAAATTTTGATCCCCTTATCATCAGCATATTTACGAATTCCGCCAAGATGCTTTTCATCGAGAGACTGAAAGGCATCAAGATCGGTGATGAAAACCGTATTAACCTTCAGTTTAACGGCATAGTCGATGAGTTCCTTCGCTTTCCAACCCATCGCCCGCACTGCGAAGTTATCATAGCCCAATAAAAGTGATCTTGCCGATTCCTCTCCAACAACACTGGTGGCAGTTGCCGCGAGAGAACCACAAAGAAAATATCGTCGCTTCATGACTTAATCTTCCTATGTTCTTAAAATGAAACAAGTTCCGAATAGGAAGAGTCATCTTCCCAATTCCTCAAAAAGCCAAACCACTTCCAACCCGATCGCTGAAGCTCTCTTAAGATTTTAAAACTTCTTCATCTCCAAGCCCCCGAGAAATCATTGAAAAGTAATTCTAAATTTAAGTATCACTTCTCCGACTCAGGAAAGGCTACCTGCTGGGAATGCATCAGATAGGTGATAAGATCTCGAATTTGCTCAGTAGAAAGAGCTGATAATAGCCCCGAAGGCATAATTGAATCCTTCATCCGAATATTTTTAATTACGCTTTTCTTTTCAATCGATATTTCATCCGCAAGTGTTTGGAGAGTCATGGTTCTGTCATCGGATGCCGTGATTACACCACTCATGACCCTCCCATCTTTTAGCGTGATCAAAGACATTTGGTATTCCACCGGAACTACCGAATTCGGCGTGATAATATTTTCCAAAAGGTATCCCAAATCAGCGCGACCCGACCCGGTGAGGTCCGGCCCCAATTTACCTCCTTGGCCATAAAGTTGATGACAACTTGCGCAGAGCGTTTGGAACAGCACACGCCCTTGCCCCTTATCCCCTCGAGATCGGACTTCCGGAGTCAAAGCCCTTTCGAGATTAATAATAATCTTCTTCAAATCTTCGTCTGATTCTCTCACTTCACCCCAAACCTCCTGCAACATCATCGAAAGATCTTCATCCTTCATTGCTAAAATTTGACGGGCATGGAATGGAGTCACTGATCGCCTTAGAATCTCTCCAGCCTTAAGTTCCGCTAAAAGAAACCCCGCCCATTTTTTCCTCGTAACAAGGACATCTATCACCGCTGCTCTTTCTTCAGCGAGAGGAAGCTTACCGAGACTCTTCACCAGGTTTTGCCCAACCTCATCATTATCAAATTGACCCAACCCCTTCACCGCAATGTCACTAAGCCCCTTCACCAAAAAAAGCTGCTCACACAAAGGCCGTAAATCTTTCACCTTGGCGTCAATCAAAGCTGCCAGAGCCTGCTTTCTCACCGAGATCTCCTTTTTTTCATCCAAGGCGATATTTTTCAACGAATCCATAGCTAGTGTATCTCCGAAAAGAACACTTAATTCGCGCGTCAATCTAGGGACACGTTTCGCCAAGATCGGCGAGACCTTGTCCCACCCCCGAGGTGTTGGAGCTTTTTGAACTCCCTTAAAACCCTCCACTAATCCCTGTAATAATGCCTCCATCATCGCTTCATTTGCGGCTGATATTTCCACCACTTTTTCCACCATCGCAGGTTTTCCGCAAGAAGACCTCGCCAAAAACCGCGCTAAGTCAGGCCACCTCGTCACCCTCGCAACCTCCAGCTTCTCTTCCCCCAAATGCATCAGGCCATACCAAACCAACTTTGGCAGATTATGATCTAGAATATCCTCTACTCTTCGAGCCAAAGCTTTTGCCAGAACAACCCGGTCTCCCACTGCGATCCGTTGTAGAGTCGAAGCTAACGCCAACCTTACTAATCCTGATTGGTCTTCCTTCGCCATCTTCACAAAGCGATCCCGTAACTCAGGATCCGAAGCCACCTTGCGATTCGCCATTGGTCCATATACTGAATCAATAGCCCACTCATCTGTTAGAAACCGAATCGCCCAAACACGCAGATGTTCATCTTCTTCTTCAAGAATCTTCATCAATACCTCTCTTTCAATTGGCTTCACCGAATGAACCATCCAAAGCATACGCAATTTGTTTAAAGGTTCTCCTCCATCAAAAAAATCTGTTGGCAACCTTGTTACACGATTGGCCGAACGATCCTGAGCAAGGATCTTCCTGACTTGCCTCCGGGCCCACGGACTCGCATTCCCAGTGTAATTAGATTTTTGACCCTTAAAGGAGCTCACACTTGGCACTTCTTTTGTCTCTCCATACGAAAACCGATAGATCCGTCCACT
>MDTC01162613.1_pt1 | contig 14778 bp, 21 predicted proteins | sample 811181 | NCBI WGS metagenome assembly MDTC01 (sample SAMN05326644, study PRJNA326480) | marine metagenome | isolation source: seawater | place: Pacific Ocean: North | collected 2011 | reverse complement strand
AATTTTTCATTACAGTTTTTAAATACATCTCTTGGTGTTATATTACCATTTTCTGTTTGATCCCAATATATTGCTTTTGGATGAGAAGCAAATGACCTTTCAAAAGATGGAGGTTTACTTCGGTTTGAAACTGACATTATATATTATAAATGAAATGAAACTTTTAAATATTATCAAAAAGTAATTATGTTTTATAATTATTAAAATTTTTTAATTGATATTTAACAATTTTTATTTTATATCTGAAAACATTTAACATAGTTCCTATAAAATCTTCAGGTAATATGTCAATTATATAATCCATTTTAATTTAAAGGATTTTTTAATTAAAACTTTAATGAATGAACAATTATCATTATGCTATAAATGTTATTGTAATAATAAAAATTATCCAAGTCAAATGTCATTAAAAAATCATCAAAAAACAAAAGGGCATAAACAATGGGAAGAAGCAAATGAGCTAAAACAATTAAAAATATCTTTGACAGAAAAAGAAAATAAAATTTTAAAATTAGAAAATGATATTGAAAGTTTAATAGACCTTAACAATTTGCTAATTCAACGTTTACATATACAACCTCTAAATTCAACAATAAATGTATAATACTCCCAAATGTTTTTTGACTTAAAGACCAAAATGGTATAATAATATAAGATGAATACTATTACTAAAATAGTTCTTACAAGCTCAATTGCTTTAAACACTATTTTTGTTATAACTAACTTTACATTTCTAAAGGTTTTTTTCAAAGTTGTATTTTTTTGTGAGCCTCTGATTGTAAGTTTAGTTGCTGTATGTGTTTCCTCATTTTTATATGAGTGGGTTAAACGTTCTGTGACAAAACAAAGTAAAAATAAAATATATGTTCCTCGTTATGAAATTTATGAAATTAAACATAATTCATTTTTTAATTAAATTTAAAAAAAAAACAAACATATGAAATATGACGTGGGAATTTTATTGGTATAAAGTAAAAATTGGAATATTGGATCTTATTGATTACATGTGTTGTGGACTTATTGATCTTGAAAATGCTTAAGGTTTGTAAAAAATAATTATTATTATAATGGTTAATAATAATAAAAATCTTAAAACAAAAAGTTGTAATAATCCTATATTTATTGTATTAATTATAGGAGTTTTATTTTTCATTTTGAAAAACAAGAATAAATCGTTAGAACCTTTAAATAATATGACAAAATTCAAATTTTGGTATCCAGAAGGTCCTAAATATACTATAATGTCAGAAGGTTTTATAAAAAATCAGATTATTAAAAAATTAAAGATTACAGTAGGAAGTACCTTATTTTATAGGGGGAACAGTGTACAGGTTACACATATCGGAAATGGACAACCATATGAAAATAATCCCATAAAGAACCGCCAAGTAAATGTTAAGTATTTAACGTTTTCTAATGCACTAGAAGCACCTTATGGAAGTGAAGTGTACGTTGGTGATCTAAAAGCACGAAGACGTTAAATCCGCACTGGAAATTGATAAATGATTAAGGTTTAAATAGAAAAACTTTTATTACAACCGCAAGAACCAGTGGCGTTGGGATTGTGAAATTTAAAACCAGAATATAAAAGAGTATTTTCGTAATCGATTATGAGATTTTTAACATACATAAATGAAATACTATCAATTGCAATTTTGATGTCATTATATTGAACAATGTGATCAAATTTGTCAACTTTGTCAGTAAAGTGAACTGTATATTCAAACCCATTACAACCCCCTGATTTTACTCCAAATTTTAAAAATTCTCCTTGAGGGTTGAGTAAACTTTTTATATGTTTAACAGCTTGTTTGGTAAGTTGAACACTCATATAGTATAAATTAATCAATTTTTTTAAGTTTTCCTTCATTAATCCAACCTTCAATAAGTTGTTTTTCACGTGGAAAATCGTGTGAAGGTTTAGTTCCATTTGAATCGTAAAAATGTGGGGTTTCTTCTTGATTATGGGTAAAACCGAGTAAAGTGATATCATTATATTGATTCATGGCGTGAATAATTGTGGAAATTCCAGTGGACAATGGGAGTTGAAAGTTGTGTTTTTTTTGAAAATCTAAACATTTTTTACGATTTATAATCTGAAAAGGGTTAATATTTTTATGTTGTTTAGACCAAGACCTTAAAAAGGTATTTTGTTGCCATTGTTTTCCTGAATAAACCCATTTCATTGGGCATTTCATACGTGATTCTAACAAAGCAGGTGATAATTCTTGATTTTCTTTTACAACTAAATGTGATGAAAAAGACCATATATCGCATCTACTAGAAATGTATTTATCATATTCTGGATCTTGTGGAACACAATTCATCTTAATGATAATATCGTAAATGTCTAGATTTCTTTCTTTTTTCAAAACATTAGGAGAACCAGCAATAATTAAAATTTTTAATGAAGACATAATATATCAAATTAAAATTTTATTCATATTTTTCCAAAATACATTTATACATTGAAATACATGTGTTTAAACTTATTTTATCACGAACATGTTTATACTTATTTAAATAATCATTAAATAAAGAATTATCATTAAATATAGATTTTGCTTTATGAATGATATCTTGAATATTGGATAAATCATCTTGGATATAAAGATCATAGTCTTCACCTAATAATTCAAGATAAATTGGTTGTTTATTACAAATAAAAATTGAATTTGTATATAAAGCAGTTGCTAATTTGGTTGTTGTATGAAATATGTATTGTAAATCAGAAGGAAGAACGAAATCAAAATGAATACCAGAAACTAAATGTTTGATATTACGAAGAGAAGGGACATATGAATTTATATTAAATTCTTTCATTTGTTCTATTGTTAAAGATTGTTTTCTTAATAACCCAATATAGAAGACATCATTTTTGCGGTTATTTGTATTTTGAATCCTGGAATCTGAATGATGATAAGCATAAGATAGAGATAAAGATAAATGTTGACTTAGAATATTTTTATGGTAAGCTGAATTACATATAATTTCATCAACTTTCAAAGAATATTCAATAATTTTATCAAAATAAAGAGTTGTTTCTCTACAAAATGCATCAACTAAATCATAAATAATAATATTATTGTTATGTTTGATAATTTTTAAAACTTCTGGATGTAATTTATTAATATCTTTTAAAATCAAATAAACAGAGTTTTTTAAAATGGGTATTCGTTTTGGGTGAAGTAAAGAAACTATTTTAACATTAAATGTATTTAATTTGGAATAAACTTGTGATTTTAAATAAGTACAAGCGTTATCTTTAGTCATAGTAACTAAAACAATTAAATCTTTCATTATGTTAAAATATATACAAAAAAAATATAGATAACGCAAAAAGTATGTTTTTAAAGAAATATAAGAATATTATTTATATTAATGTCAAAAATCCTGTTTGTAACAGGAAATTTTGGGATAACAGATAAAATCCCAAATGTTGAATCTTTTGGTAATAATGATTTTTATATGTTTACGGATAATGAAAAGTTATACAAAAAATGTGGATGGGATATAAAAAAATTTAAAAAAAGTTTTAATTCAAGTTTGAAAGAAAATGTGCTGAATAATAGATATATAAAATTCCAGCTGCATAAATTAATGGATTTGTCGAAATATGCTATGGTTGTGTATTGTGATGGGTATATGTTTCCGAAGAAAAGTAATATTTGGAATGATTTAATAAAATGTGTTAATGAAAATCATTATGGATTAGTACAAAAAATACATAGAAGAGATATATATAGTGAATGTGAAGCAATACATATAAACAGAAAGGAAAAGAAACAGAATATGATAAAATTAAAGGATTATCTAAAATCGATAAACGTACCATTAAATACATCAATAACTGAAAATACGGCATTTTGCTATAATCCGGGAAATGATATGTTACTAAAGATATTTGATGAATTTTGGGAATTATATATAAAATTGAATATAACATATAGGGATCAACCTTTATGGGGGTATATATTATATAAAAACAAGGTAAATGTACATTCATGCTCTAATTTATTTGAAAACTTTCATAGAATAAAAGTGTATCATAAATACGTTTAGTTAAAAATGTAATAATATTGTAGAAATAAAAAATGATAACTATATGTTTAAGTTATTTTAATCAAATATCAATGTTAAAATATCATTTAGAAACATGGTTAAAATATAGTGAAGAAATAAAAAATCAAATAAAGTTTTTAATTGTAGATGATTGTAGTAAAATAAGTATAGAAGATATAATAAAAGATATTGAGTTAAGGTCTTTGAATATAGAAATATTTCGTGTTACAGATGATATTGTATGTAATATTGCAGGGGTGAGGAATTTATCAGCAATAAAATGTACTACACAATGGATGTTAATTTTGGATATGGATACTGTGGTATCTGAAACAACAATAAAATGTATGATAGAACTTGTATGTAAAAAAAAATCTTCAATTGCATATAAATTCAATAGAAGAGTCAAGAATACAAAACATGAGAAACATAATAAAATACATCCTGCTGTATGTTTAATACCTAAAGAAGATTATTGGAATGTTGGTGGGTGTGATGAGGATTTAGTAGGGCATTATGGACAAACAGATCCAATGTTTTGGTATCGTGCCAAAAATATAATAAAAATTGAAGAAAAGAAAAATATATATTTAGATTACTTTGATGAAGGGAATGCATGCATAAATAGAGATATAACTCATAATAAAACATTATTTGAATCAAAAAAAAAAACTGGAAAATGGTCGACTGATTATATAAGGTTTAATTATGTTCAGTTGTATGTTAGTAATAAAAATTGAAATCGTTTTATAAAGAGTAAAAAAAAAAACAGAGATATTATGTCAAAACATGATTATATAAATTTGCTAAATATTGCTAAAAAAATAGATCATTCTAAAACATTGAATGAAATAAAGCAATACTTTGGATTTCTATGTGATTCAAATGTAATAGATGATATTGCTCTTTCACTTCAAATATGTATAAAAAAATCAAAACCGATGTATATACATGGATATGTAATAACATCGGCTTTAAAAAAATATATCGAAAGTGATCCTAATACTGAAATGCAAATATTTGAAACAGGAACTGCGCGAGGATTTAGTGCAGTATGTATGGCATATATAATGAATGAAACAAAATGTAATGGAAATATTATTACATTAGATCATTCACCATTACATAAAAAAGCTAAATGGAATTGTATTCATGATTTTGAAGAAGATGGGTTAAAAACACGAAATGAAATTGTGGATATTAAATATAAAACACTACATGAAAGATTTATAAAAATGAAAGAATGTGATTCGATTGATTATATTCAAACAAATCCAGATGGAATAGAAAGGATAAACTTTGCGTTTTTAGATGGTGCACATGATTATAAAAGTTTGAAAAAAGAATTAAAATTTGTTGAATGTCGACAAAAAGAAGGGGACGTTATTGTGGTTGATGATTATACAAAAAGTCAATTTCCTGAGATTGTAAAAGCTGTAAATGAGTTTGTAAAAGAAGAGAAATATGAACATAAAATATTCTACGCTGATGATGGAACTAAAAAAAGAGGGTATGTTTATATGATTATGAAAAAAAATATTAATTAAATATGAATATACTGTATGTAAAAAAAGGAATAAAAAGTTGTATGTATTATTCTGAAATAATAGAAAATTTATCAAAAATTGCAAAACATTTTCGTGAAATCAATATAAAAGACCCTATAAAATTAAGTGAAATTGTAAATATTAATGAAAAGGTAATAATTGGGTTTGAGATTACTGATACAGGGGGAAACTCACCAATTGAAATAATAAATGATATAAAAAATGATGTATATATATTGTTAAATAAAGAATATGATGCTTTGGAAAAAAAATTAGAATGGTGTAAAAGAATAAATCCAAAAAAAGTTTTTACAGTTTGTCACAAATATAAAGAATTTGAAACAAAAACAAAAATAAAATTTCAAAGAATTTCGTGGAGTTGTAATGAGAAATTGTTTTATAAAAAAGATGAAAACTATAAATATGATTTATTTTTCTCTGGAATTATCAGAAAAGAACAAACAAATGATTGGAGAAATAAGATGTTGAATAATTTACATTATTTGGGAAAGTATAATATATTTTTCAACTATGGTGTGTTTGAAAAAAACAAAATGAAAAAACAATTTAAAATATTATCAACAAATGATTATACACAAAAATTACAACAATCGAAAATTGTGTTTGTAACGACAGGACCAGCAGATTTAGTTGGGACAAGATTTTTTGAAATATCTGCAACAAAGAAGGCGATGATAATATGTAATAGAATGTCGGATGAAGTATACAATAATATGTTTATTGATAAATATAATTGTATAATGTTTGATTCAATTGAAGATATGTTGGAAAAATTTAAATATTATATTGAACATGAGGATGAAAGATTGAAAATAGTGAATAATGCATATAACCATTTTTCAAAACAATTAAAATGGGAAACGTTCATTCTTGAAATGAAATTATAATAAATAGTCGTCAAATATTATAATTCATAAAAAAAATTCCAAATTTTAAAATTACTGATATTTCTATCATTCCATGGTTTGACACCGTTCCAGTGATATATAAAAGCATCTTTAGTATGTTTGTTTTTCTTTTGTAAAACATTATATCGTTTATCTAGTACAGTTATTTCGCCTCTTTTACTAAAATAATCATTTATTAATGACTGATCTGACATAATTAAATTGTCTGTATCATCATTCATCGCATCTATTAAATTTTTATAAGTATCTAATGAGGGTTCTATTAATAATACCCCCCCTTCAATACCATAATACTTTAATATTTTGCTACCACCCATTACCGCAGAAAATCGTGCGTTTGTATCAAATAAATGGTCTACGTTTTGTAATGTAATAGTGTCCGCATCAATATATAAAATTTTTTCGTATTTACATAATTTCCAAATATTTAATTTTGTAAACATTTTCCAAGATTCGTTTGTTTTTCCATATCTATCTTTTATTTTATGTGCATTATTTCCTTTATAATTTATTTCTTCAATGTCATTAATAAATGCTCCTAATTTGAAAATTATATCTTTGGAGTTTAAAGATACATCTTTTGTAACCATTATTAAAATATCTGATTTACATTGATTGTATTTTAGACTTTTTATAAGCGCTATTACACCAGGTAAATAGGCATCATTACATATATATGAAACATATGCATTCATTATTATTAATGTATTAAAATTTTTAAACTTTAACATTATTTCAATATCTTGGTATAATTTCGTCTAATTTTTTCATATCATTTTCATCATATTTAATATCTTGTTTTTTTTAAATAATAACATCATTACCTCTTTCTACTTTTCTATTTCCTTTATGTGGACATTCTTTAATACTGTCTATTTCATAATAATAAAGAGAAATTCCATTCTTTATCGTTATTCTTATTATTATAAAAATCATGAATAATTACATAACCAGTATCTTTTACTTGATTGAATGCCTTTAAATAACAATGTAGTCTCGTCATCCCATATATAAATATTATATCAAATTTAAAATCAAAATTATTTATTTCGTCTACATAATTTTATACATTTCATAAGTCCAATATCTCCCACCTAATCCTTTATCCTTAAAATTAGATTTTATTAATATATAGTCTACATTAGTTATATTATTAGAATCTAAGTATTGGTTTACATCATTGTATCAGGTTTCATTAGATTCTATGGAACACATTTTCTTTACTTTATTGTGAAAATAACATGTACTTCCTCATGAACCTATTTCTAATAAAATTTTATCTTTCAAATAAAGATATACACTTTTTTGACATTAACGGTTTCATTTAATTTAAAATTATATAATATTTCTCAATTATATCCTTAAATCAGTATCATGAATACATTTTGTGTTTGGTAATTTTACATCGTAAAGTCCTTTTTTCTTCAAGTCAAAATTTAATAATGGATTGTCTAAATGTATGTAAGCAAATAAACCAATCACTTCAATATCTCCCCATCTATAACGATACCCACCTGCTAATTTATTAAAATCATAATTATATTGTTTCCATTCATCAGTTTTAAACATTTTTATATTATAAATATTTAAATTACCTAAATTCCAATCTAACGTGTGAAATAATGAATTATTTATTTCTCCATTTAAACTTTCTTTTAATTGTTTATTTTTAACATTAACATCATAACGATTAACATAATCATTTATCCATATAAATAAATTATGCCGTGTTTGTAAGTGATTATCTGCATAATGATTCCAAGTAAAACCAGTTCCAAAATAACAATTGGCTTTATCTAATTCTTCAAAAAAATCAAAACATATTGGGTTTTTAAACCAAGAATCATCATCAATTCTTATTAAATAATCAAAATCTTTTAATTCTTTTAAGTTCATAAAATTATTCCAAAAATAATTGGCATGCAAATATCCTTCTCGTTTTTTTTCAAATTGTTTTGCATATTTATTATTTGGTAAATTCCAAAACATATCTTTTTCAGTTAAATGTTCCGGAATTTTTGCATCTAATTTATGAAAACTATATTTTGTATTTGGATTAATACTCTCAATTGATTTTCTAAAGCTTTCGTCGTCATATTTTTTTCCATGATAAAAAATTAAAACAGGATAATTAAATTTGAAATTATAGTTTTTATCCAAACAAGATAAACAAGTTTTTAGTAAATTCTTTCTAGCAGAAATCAAAAAAATACATCCATTTTTCATATTTACTGTTTAAATATATAAAAATCGATATAAACAAACATATTATAAGATCCATGAATTTTGTTGAAATGCTTAATATTTCCAAACCATATATTTAATTAAGATAACCTATTTATTCGTTAATAAAGGTGTATTAAGTTCAAAATCTGCAAGTGTGTATAGATGTAAATTTATATAATCAAAACAAAAAATAAATGATAATATAAATGAATAGATTAATGATTTTTGTGATTTTATTAATTATTTACAAAATAAATAAAAAGTCAACTGAAATGTTTGAAGGCAAAACTCATGTTCCTATGCCTGTTGTCGAATAAGAATTAAGTGTTAACTCTTGCCATAAATTTGCGTCATTTTTTGGTTTATATGTAGTGATAAGATTCTTATCTGTTATTTGGAATGATGGTGAAAAATTAAGAGTTTTAAGTGGGAATAAAGAAACTTTTTGATGAGGAACTGTATCATTTTTATTTAATTTATAAATGAGTTGTCCAGAAATAAAATGAAGACTTAGTGCGTTATCAATAAGTTTAATAGCTGCGTGGGATCTTTTTGTATTTGCGTCATAAATTAATTGTAAAATTTGAAGGTCTGTAAAAAATAAATGGTCAAAAAGAATTTTACCATTATAAGATGACCATAAAAGCATATTTAAATAGAAGGATTCTTCAACTGTTGTATCACTTAAGAGGGATTCAAGTGTTTCCCATTTTTTATTAGGGTTGTGTATAATAATGTTTTGAAGAATATTAAAAGAGTAACAATCCTGTCTTAAAATAAGTTCTGATTTATTTTGTTTATATAAAGATATTTTAGATTCTAAAAACATAGAATCTTCGATATAAACGTCGTGAGGGGGGCTGTGGATAAACACATTATTTGAAAATGATATTTCGGTTTTGCAATTTAAAGAATCTGGTGAAGTAAAAAGATTGAGACTTTTTTCAACATATACATTTTTAAAAAACAAATTAGGTTTAATTTTATGGTCGAAAATGTATTTGAGGTATGAAATGGGTAGTAAAGTATTTCCAAGTCTTTCTGTATAGTTTTTTGATAATTGTTTAATTCCGTAGAATGAAGTCATTAATAGTATTAAAAATTTATACTTTAAGTTAAATGTACATATGTTCAACTAAAGGATTTTTTTCTTTCACTTTTTTGTTTTTTCTAAAAACTTGAAAACCTTGTTGGATATCATTTGGTATAAGATATCGTTTCCAAGTTCTTTTAGCGCCAAACATTCTACGAGAATGAACCATTTTACAAGATGTTATGAAATTGCTAATATCACCCCCACCGTTATCAAAGTAAAGTAAATTTTGTTCGATAATATTATTAAGAAATTCTACACAATCGTGTGGTTGTCTGAGTTTCCATTTAGTTTTATTTAACATAGATTTGAAAATATCAATTAAATTGATTGGTGAATATTTTTCAAGCCTATATTTCCAGGGGAATCGTCGTTCTAAACCTGGATTTTGAGCAAAAAAACAAGAATTCAATTGTTCCTCATAGCCGGCTATTATACAAACAAAGTTTTTTGTATTTTCACTAAGGAAGGTATTTAAAGTATCGATACATTCTTTAGCATACATATCATCTTTATGAGAATTTCCTAAAGAATATGCTTCATCAATAAATAAAACAGAGCCGATTGCATTTTTTAAAACTTTTTTTGTTTTTTGAGTAGTTTCACCTAAATATTGACCAACTAAATGTTCTCTACCTACTTTAATAAAATTACCATGAGATAAGAAACCTAACTTGGAATAAATCTTAGCAATGATTTCTGCGACAGTAGTTTTACCGACACCTGGTGGTCCCATTAAACATGTATGCATCATTTCATTAGTTGAAAAGCCTTGAATAAAAAACATAATTTGTTCAATAATTTGATTTTTTAAATCGTCAAGACCAACTAAATCATTAAGAAAATTTAATTCTTTAGTAATTTGTTTTATTTTTTTAAAATCTTGATTAGTTTCAGTATTTTTTCCAAGATTTATAAGATCATTTAAACATGAAACTTTACAAAACGCAGAAGAATCTAATATTCTTTTAGATCTTGGTTTTTTTAGCGTGCTCATATTACAACAAATTATTATGTCTTTAAATTATAGAAATGACATTGATTAAGACTCATAAAATACAAAGACATAGATTAGCATTAGAATGTGATGCTATTGGGTTGGACAATACGGGTTCTAGAGCTGAACTTGTAAATAGATTAGGACAAGCTGGAATATATGAAATACATGCTGATAAAACTCCAACAAGAATAATGAGAGTTCATAATCATTCAAACATTATATTAGGAAATATTCCCACTGATAATGAAATTAATAATAAATTATTGGTACAAAATAACCATTATAATGAACCATTAATTACAGGTGACTTTAAAGCAAATACTATAACTTTACCAGGTGTAGTAAATATAAAGAATACTGAACTTTGTGCAGAAACTCAAGGAAAAGAAGGGGACATAAGGAGAATGGATGATGAACTATTCATGTATAGGAGTACAGATGTATCACCTGGATGGTATAGAATTCAATTTGGGTCAATTTTAATTATTTAATAAACGGGCTTTGCTACACAAACTAAATTTTCTTCAACTCTTTTGCCTAAAATTTCAACATTAAGTATATCATTTATATTTGGTAATTCCTGATTTTTGAATGAATGTTTAGGAACAAAAATGGTAACTTTAGAAAATTTACAAAATGCTCCCATTTTATTTACATTATTAAATTTGATTTCATAATGTTTTCCTTCTTCTGGAAATAAGACTTCACATGTAGCTACAATATTAAATGTAATACTTGCATCATTGTTAATGTAAGCTAATTGATTATATTTAAAGGATTTGATATCTAAAATAAATGAACCTTGGAAAATATTTTGTTTATATTTTTCATGCATTTTAAATTCTAAAACTTCTTCTATATTTAAAGACAACTCATAAGGTAAAATAAGTATTCTAAAGGAAAAGTCTTTAAGTTGAATACACGAATTCATAAATTATGAATTTCTTAATTGTTTAAGTTCATTTTGAAGTAATTCTGTTTTTCGTATAGATTCTTTCATTTTATTTTCATTTTTTTTCATTTGTTTTTTCAAACAATTTGAAATAAAGGTTTCAGTTTTTGTATAGTACGTCATTAAATAAATAACAACAAACAAGATACCTAAAAAGCCTTTAATAAATGAGTAATGGTAAAAAATATTATCTCTCCAAAATGTAGAGTTTTTAACAGTAAATTCTTTCCAGCAATCTGGACTCTTTTTAAGGTTATTAAAATCTTTGGAACGATTTTGGAAAGCGATCCAGCTTGATAAGATAAAAAATGATACAAATAAAGAAAAAAAGATTGGATTTGCTATTTTTTTATGAAATTTATCAGTATTTTGAACCTCTTTCATTTTTGAATAAATAGAATAAATACTTAAAGAAGCGCTTAATAAAACGGTTGTTCGTAATAATCTACTACTAGTATTAAAGGAATATTTTGAATCGCATTTTTGTACATTATCCATTGCAAGTTTTAAAGAATACCAATCGTAAAGTTCAAAAAATAAGAAGGAAGACATAACAATGCCTAAAATGATCCATTTCAATTTTTTTGGAATTTCGCTAGCACAACTATTTTCCATATATAATAATTTAGATATTAAGTATTTGATTAAAATTTTCAAAAAATTTAATAATAACTATACTATTCATAGAAGGGTCTAATACTTCACTCAAACATTCAATAACATGTAATAAATAAACAAAAGGATGTTTAATATGAAGTTGTATTACTGAAACGTATATTTGATCTATAATAAAAAATATGTCAGTAAAGTTTGTTGTTGTTTCTTGTGTAACTATAAAAGTTTCTAAAAAATAAATTTTAAGAAAATTTAAATTACTTAAAATTATTTTCATAACTTTTTTTGGTTCTTGTTTTTCAATAAAATTTAAAATAGGTGTAATGTACATATCATTTGCATACTTTTCGATTTTAAAACGTAATAAGGTAGATACTGGAACGTTATCATTTTCATTTGAATCTATAATATTTTGATAAATCAAATATTTTTCTGAAATAGAGTCAACAAACCCATCAATATTTCTCAAATCGAATCTTTTTGAATATTCTTCTGGGTTTTGACTTTCCAAAATACCTGAAGCATTTTCTAAAGCGTATGGTGATATATAATTGCCTGAATCAAACCATTGCTTCATGGAAATAACATCTGAAGCGTATAACTTATTATTTTGTTTCCAATAAACTAATCTGTCTTTTGAAATATTAACAATAGGTTCTAATGTTGCAAAATCTGTATCGTTTTCTATTTTTTTTAAAGATTCGATATTTTTGTTTGCGTTAATAATTGCGTCACAAAGGGTTTTTCTATTTTTATAGATTTTATGATCTAGATTTAATGAATCTGCTAATGGTTCTAAAAATTCTTTTCGTTTAAGTCTTTCTGGATTGGAGTTTTTAATTTTTTCAATTGGGTTCATATATTATTCTAATTATTTGTTTCTTTTTAAATTTAAATTAAACAACTTTAATCTTTGTTTTAAACATGAGGTCCATACTAATTGTTTTATCAAATAGTGTCCTTCAGATTCTAAAGAATACCCTTGTTTTCTGTAAAAGTTTCTGACACCAACTCCTGAGATCACACAAACGTTGGTTTTGTTATTAATAAAGGCAATATATTCAGCAAACGATAAAAGTTTTTTACCTAGACCTAAATTTTGAACTTCTTTAGTTTTTTCTTTTGTAGGAACAAGTTGTCCATATACATGTAATTCTCTAATAAACGCATAATTATGTTTCATAAACTCGTATGCCATAAAATGTGTCTTTTCTGGTATTCGAACTCTTATAAAGCCTAATAATTTGTCATTAACATTTGCAGAAACAAAAAATTCAGTTCCTCCATTTGTAATATATCTATATGTTTTAAAAAAAATTGTATTTACATCAAATTCTTCATTTTTTATTTCTCGACATCTAATACATTTGCAAACAACATTTTGTAATTTTAAATGTTTTTCTAACATTTGTCTAAAATTGTTTTTAATATTTTTTGAAATGTAACCAATTTGTGTATTAGATTCTTCTGAAAAATCTCTTTGAATTCTATTGAATCTAATATATTCTTTTGAAAGTCTTTTAGCATAAATTACGACATCTCTTATCTTAGTCCCATCATCTGAGTCAGCATAAGGAATCCATTTTCCAGTTTGTTTCCATTTTCTAATTTCTGTAAAATCTACATCTAAACAAGGATAAATTTTTAGATAATCTGGAATAAAATCGGGATGTTCTAAAATCTTTTGTATCATTATTTTATCTTTTTCGGGATTACTTCCTGGTAAATCTGGCATAATATGAACGTCTACTTTAAAGCCATTGTCTCGTAAAAGACGAATTGCATTAACTGAATGTTGAACTTTATGACCTCTATTGAGGTATTGTAAAATTTCATTATCTGTATGTTGAACCCCAATCTGAACCCTTGTAACCCCATAGCTTCGTAGTCTTCTTATTTCTTCTTTTGTAATTTGATCTGGACGGGTTTCAATAGTAACTCCAATGATTTTTCTATCTGCTGTTTCATTCAACAAATGCTCTGAGTTCAGAGTCAATCGTTTTCGTTGGGGGGTATTATTAGCAGCATAAAAAAGGTCTCTTATAAATTCATATTGATAATCTTTGGGATATGTAGAAAATGTACCACCAAGAATAATGATTTCAATTTTATCAATTTTATGACCATTTTGTTCCAATGTGTTAATACGTGAATACACTTGTTTAACAACATCAAATTGTTCTTCATTTGCTCGTGCAACTGCTGGTTCGTTTGATAAATAACTCCGTGGTTGTCCAGGTTCATTTGGACAATAGTGACAATTATAAGGACAAGAAAACTTATCTGGTCGCATAACAACCGTGATAACAACAACACCACTCCAAGAACGAACTGGTCTTTTTGTTAATACTTTT
>MDTC01177684.1_pt1 | contig 14782 bp, 20 predicted proteins | sample 811181 | NCBI WGS metagenome assembly MDTC01 (sample SAMN05326644, study PRJNA326480) | marine metagenome | isolation source: seawater | place: Pacific Ocean: North | collected 2011 | reverse complement strand
CGATCAGTTTTGTTAGGATTGCATAGTGTGAGTGTGATGTATTCAGGACCAATAAAATTAACATGCCCAAACATACCATCATATTCTAGTTTCATTCCTTGAGTGAAGTCTTCAGTCTTCGTAAATTCTGCACTCGTCGCTCTCGGGGTAGTCTTCACAGTAGAGTTCAAAATCTGTAGGGTCATGATGATCTTCAGGATGCTCCTTTTGGTAGCGTTCAAGTTGCTCTAACTGGTGCTCAATGTGGCGACGTTGTTGAGGAGATGTGGTTGGATTTTCCAGAATCTCCTTATCCTGTGCAATATGTGCTTCTATGTTCTCCATGATTGGACAATAGCATTTGTGAGTATTTATTCATCGCATGACAAACACCGCACCATCAGATCAGCAAACCTCTCCATCTTTTCATGATGAACTGATGCTGGATGTAGAGCAATTGCATCGCGTAATGCATTCAACTCTTCCAACTCTTCAGGTGTAAGTGTACTACAACGATCTGGTGGCAAGTGAGTCATACGTTACTTTGTTTGTGTGAACATCATAACATATGTATGTTATTCACCTTCATTTTCTAATAATGTCTTAAGATTCGTAGTGATAACTTCATGAATTTCTTCTTCACTGAGACTGTTCAACCAACTCCATTTAGGGTCATTGTCATCCCATTCTAGTTTCATTTGACGAGTATCCTCATCATATTCAACTAGTAGTGAATCTTTTTCTGAATGTTCAGACATTAGCATTCCTCCTTGTTAAACTTCTTGCGGCATTTTTTAACCTCCCTCATCTCATCCTTGATCATCTGGTAGGCATCTTCGGCACTGATACGTTGTGATAGTTCCATTGCACAAATGACTTCTACTCTAGTACCAAAGTGCTTCAATGCTTCCTCAAAACAATTAAGTTCCTCGTACATTTAATCCTCCTTGGCAATGATATTGTATTGAACTGGATGAATGTTGTCAACTTGATGTTGTAGTTTCAGAACAAGTTTTTCAATTTGTTCTACTCTTGACTCTAGATCATTGATTCTATCATCAATGCTTTGGGCATTCATTCCCCAGTCATCGTAACTCATTTTCTTTCAGTTTATTCTGGCGAATTGTTTCATGCAGTCTTTCCACTGCCTTTGTTACTTCGGGTGTCTCATCCCACTCCCAAGTATTGCCTTTGCTATCAATAAACTCTCGCTTAGTAACTTTAATTTTCATTTTTCTATTGAGATGTTAAAAGAGAATGTTAGTCGTTGTTGTTCATCAGTGATATTCTCACACTTCACACCATGATGCAAATGTGGTGGAAATAAGATGATGTCACCATCAGTAAATGGCATCATGCGTTCATCTCTATAATACTCACTAATGTTAGTTTTGACATAATCAAATGCTTGTTGTGTCCTGAGGGCATAATCATGCCTTGTGAAAAAGAATGATCCAGGATTACAATTTTTACAAAAATAGACACCAGACCAAAATGGATTTCTAGTATTATCTACACTCAGATGATTATGTATTTCTTGTCCTTGACCTTTCCTGTATGCATTGTACCAAAAACAATCATATTTGATTTTTGTTGGTAACTTATACTTCAGAAGTGTTCTCCTAATATCAAATAAGATTTCCTCCTTGATTTTATCTCGGATGTCCTGATCCACATGTGGATCATCATCTTTAATTTCAGGGAACGATGTATTTAGTGGCACCAACCACGATGCTGGTTTGCGATCAGTTTTCTCCCAAGTATCAAACATATCATAATACTGATAGTGCTTTGAGAACTTAAAAGTAATGACTGGAGTTGAATACAATGGAAGAATTTTACTCACAATTTACCTCCAACAACACCACTATTTACCACGCGAGTATAATCATCTAGTGATCCATCTTGCACACACTTAAGATGCCAACGTGTCATGTAAATAACATTTTCCTCAATGAGTCCAGTGAGTAGATGTTGACCAAGTGGGTTCTTTAGGATACTAGTATACAATCCGAAGCGAGTCTTTTTAACATAGAAAGCATCATCAATCCACTCAACATCCTCTGGAATGTTCTTCTCAACAGTGCCACCAAATGATGATGCCAGTCTAGGATTAATTGCGGGGTTTTGTTGTTCCGATTGTGAGTTTACGTTTGTCAAGTTTATACCTCTCAATGTATTTGGTCATGTGGTGATCACACTGGAAGAAACAATTCTTTAGTGTGCCATCCTTTTCTTTGTACTGAAGATGAACGGGAAATACCACATGAAATCCCCCATCTATAGGACGTGGCGGATCAATTTCAGGACCACGTTGTTTTTTAGGGCGTCCTGGTTTGCGTTTGGTAGTACCATCAGCAGCGACAGTTTTACCTTTGCGATTACGAATTGCCATGATGAATTAGGAGAATGTCTTAGATAGAGCTTCGTAGTGATGCTCTGTAGCTGAAACGTTGAATGCAATTACAATCCGTTCATGTACATTGGGTAGAACCTTATGAAACATTTCAGACGGAAAGATCATAACATGACCCTCAGTCACATAATTAGTATGATGCTGATACCTTTGATAGATTTGGTTTCCTGCGCCAGCACCAAAGAAAACAGTCCTATTAGGTTCTGTGGAATGTACGACATAAATGCCAGAAAACGTAGAAGCACCGTGAACATGTTCTTTATGATGTCCACCTGCTGTTTTATAGTATTGATACCATATGAGTGGTAGCTTTGACGTTTTAAATTGACGAGTCATCTCAAATGGCATGTTCTCAACCATATTATCTAGAGGATTCCAGACAATATCATTTAAAAAACCATTTATTCTAAGGAACTCAGGAAATACGCTATGCTCATCATAGAAAGAACTGAATACCTTTTCACCAGGGTCATTAGACTCCTCAAGTTTTTTAGAATGGTTCTTAATAAAAGGAACAATGCTCTTTTTAATCTTTGAGTGATTTTTTACTTCAGAGATGTAGATGAAAGGACCAGGAAATAATACAAATTTATCCACGTTTAATTATGCTATATGTGCCGTCTTTGTTATCAATCCATTCTAAAGTATCTCCCAGTTCCCAACCTGCTGATTTAATTAAATCGTCTGGCAAAGAAACAAAAGCGGTATCATCATCAGAATCATAATCAACATTTAGCGTCCATTTAGCAGGATCAGGACCAAATTTCCAGTAATCTGTGATTGAATTCTTCATGTGAAACTGTGCAGTGATTGATAGACTTTTTGAATTGACATGTGACCGTGGAAGTAACCCGCGATAATGATTGACAGCGTTAATAGTATACATCCTAAGAACGCTAGTGTCAACATTAGTCGCTCGCCCTCCACCTTGGTTGTTTCCTCAGTGCTTGAAACTGTTCCACTAGTGTTAGAATCTTGTGGGATGTTTGTTTCGCTGAGTTCTCGTTCCATTCGTCTTGATGGTAAACTTCGTGTAATTCTTGGGAGATGGCATCAATAACCATGTTGTAGTTGGTCATTTAGTTTGTGAAACTATAGTAATTATAACACTTCTTCACGCCCAAAAATGCATTACTAAGATTTTCTTGACTCCCTTTGTAACAGGACATCCACGATGTGGATGAGTGAAAGCAGATGGAAATATCAACGTATTTCCTGATACTGGTGTGATAATGTGATCTTCAAACTCTGTGGCACCACCTTCATAATCATCGTTAAGATAAGTGATAGATGAAATAATTCTCATCCACTTGTTAATAGGATGCACACAATCATCAGAGTGCCAAATATATTCGTGTCCTTCACGATACAATGCTAGTTTAGCATCTATTGAATAACCTTTATCTAATGTCTTTGCAAACTTTCTACCAACCATAGGACTAAGATGAGAACAATACTTCCCTAGTAACTTTTCTGGGTTGGGATAATTTACCACCTTCTCTGAGGATTTAGACAACCACATTATTTCCCTAGTACCTTGGGAACCTTCATTTTTAATGCCATCCCACTTCTTAAACATTTTCCTGAACTTTTTAAGTTCATCCTTAGACCATATATTACCATAAAATATATTATTTTTCTCCATGTTGCTCCTTGATCTTTTTGATCCTACGTTTCATCATCCAAAGATCAAATTTAATCCGTGGTGTCATGATAGCAAGGTAAAACCAGCGACGAATGTTGACCCACCACTCCTTAAACACTAGATTGAAATAAGGAGCAGCATTAGGATCAGTTAGAATCAAATAAACAAGGAAACCAAAGACTGCAAATGTGATCTCCCAGTAAAATAATGTCATCAAATATCCTCAAGAACTTCCAAGCATGTAACTTCAATATCTTTGTTCTGCTCATAATCCATGAACCACTCACCGAATTCTTCTACAAGTGCGCGAGCGTTTTCATTGTCTCCTGCTTCAATAGCAGCACCGATAAGACCATCAATGTCGCACAGAATGTCTTCAACTTGGTTCAGTTTGTTCATGAGAAGTTCAGCGATTGAATAATTGTGTGGAGGTGATCTCCAACGGAAAGGGTGGGATTTGAACCCACGGATGCTCTCACATCTCTGGTTTTCAAGACCAGCGCGATCAACCACTCTGCCACCTTTCCAGTGAAAAGGGGAACCGTAGTCCCCCCAGAGTTAGTTATAATCAGAAAGTATACTTAACGCCCAATTTAGCACCATATCCACGATCAATGTCAGAGTCACCAGAACCCAGGAAGGAAACTTCACCATATGCACCAACACGCTCGGTAACAGCGATTCCGAGACCTGCCTTACCTGAAGGGACAGTATCGGTCTCACCACCATCGGGAGAGACGAGACTAGCGCCGCCCTGAACATAGTATGAAGCGGATTCGCCCAGAGCACCTTCGTAACCCACATGGGCGTCTGTAACGGTCCCATTGTAGTTTGATCCCGTCCATCCTGAGTTTGCCTCTACGTTGACGTAGGGACCAGCAAGGGCAGGTGCTGCCATGAGAGGTGCAGCGGCAACAAGTGCGATTGCAGATTTAATCATTTGTTTAATACCTCGTTTGTTTGATTGAGTGAGTGTAAATACCTTTTATGACAAAAGGTTAAGTATTTAGTATAGCAGGAAACCAAAAGGATGTCAACCCTCTTCGGTTTCCTCACCAACGCTAGCATCAAGTTTGTCGTACAGTTCAATGAAAGAAGTCTTAGTTTCTTCATCAAAACGATTGACACATACCTCAATTGCTTTCATGCGCTTTCCAAAGATCTTGTAGGCGTTGACAATGTGGACCAGGCGACGTGTTGAGATCACTTCATCAATGCCTCCATCTTTGAAAGTCTTGCGGATAATATCCGCCCACTGAGCAAGTTTCTCGCAGAACTCACGATCTTCCAGACCGAGATCAAGAGAAATACCCTCAAGAATCTTCTGCTCAGTCTTTACTGTAGGATAATCTTGCTCAAATGTCAAGGCGAAACGCTCAAGGAATGCCTCATTAAGCACATTGGTGCCGATAAAACGTCCATCATCAGAACCTTTGCCCTTAGTATTGGCAGTGGCGATGATGTTGAAACCAGCAGCGGGTTTCACATAGCGACCAGTCTTCTTCAGGAAGACACCTTTACCCTCAAGAATTGACTGAAGACACATAACTTTGTTGCTGGCAAGGTCAATCTCATCCAGCAGCAAGATTGCACCACGCTCCAGTGCTTCAATCACAGGACCATTGTGCCATACAGTGTTACCATCAACCAGACGGAAACCACCAATCAGATCATCCTCATCAGTTTCAATGGTGAGGTTGACACGAATCAGTTCGCGACCAAGTGTAGCACATGCTTGCTCAACACCGAAAGTCTTGCCATTACCAGACATACCAGTGATGAACACAGGATAGAAAATCTTAGAAGAGATGATCTTCTTCACGTCGGTGAAGTTACCGAACGGAACGAAAGTATCTACCTTAGCAGGAACAAGATCCTGAACCACAGACTGAACAACAGCAGGAGCAGCAGCAGGAGCAGCATAAGTTTGCTCCAGTTTTTCTTGCACAGTAAGATTCCACTTACCGTAACCAACTTTGTACTGGTCAAGACGCTTCATGATGGTAGGATAGGAGACACCGAACTCACTGGCAGCAGCGCGAACAGCGTCAGCACCGAACTCATCACCGAAAGTGCTGGTGATGTAGTTGGTGAGAGCAGTCATGTCAATGTTGATCTTGCGGGGCATGGTTGGTTGGTTGCGTATGAATAAAGTATAGGGCATGGTAAGGGTGCTGCTAGGCACCCTGTGCCAGTTTAGGGAGTGGTCAGGAAACCAGTGAGGCGAAGGAGGAGAGGAGTTTCTTGTTTGTAGTTTTCTTCTTCAAATTGTCACGGAATGCTTTACGAACTTGTGCAACACTAGCATCATCAGCAACATCAAAGGTAGTATCTGCTGACATACCAGCAGAAGAAAGTGCGTAGAATGCATCATAACCTTTGGGTTTCATCTCCAAAGACTTGAACTTCCTCCAGTTCTTCATGTCATTCTCAGGAACATCACCGTAAGAACGGATGTTGTTGACGTAACGATAGAAACGACCAAATTCAGAACCAGAGCACACACGGAATCCCAAGATGTTGACATCAGGATTACGATCCTTCAGATTCTGGAGAAGAATAGCAGTCATGGATTGATCATACTCACCACTATAATCAGAGAACTGTTTGTAAGTAAGTCCAGTTTTACGATCACGCAGTGTTGCAACACCAGAAGCACGGCGGCGACCAAGACCATCCATAGCATAAGGATACTCATAATAGTAGGCAAGATCGCAACCCTCACCATCAGTCAGGATGACACAATTCACCTTCTGGAGTTTATTCTGCTGCTTGAATTGTGGAATGATGTTGTTAAGACTCACAATTGCTTCATTCAGAGGAGTGCCAGACAGACTCACACCATTGGGGCAATGATAAGAATGAGCATAACGGAAGGAATAAGCACAACGGAACAGATTGATGCACTGTTGCTCAAACTGCTTGGCATTAGTACGAGAACTGAGGAAGTTCAGCATGTTGAAACGCTTGTTAATCTCAAGCATACCTGCCTTCTGCTCTGCTTTTAGCGGCAGTTCTTCAATTTCACTGTCAAGAATGTAAGGATTCCAATCATAGGTGAAAGCATAGACTTCAAAAGGAATCTGTACTTTCTTACAGAACCACGTCAGGTTCAGCAGTTGCTTGACAGTATCCAGCAGAACATCAACCATAGAACCAGACCAGTCCAGCACAAAGATCAGACCATGATTCTTACCGTCAGGAAGAACAGTTACTTTTTTGAACAGATCTTCATTGTACTTGTAAGTGTGCAGCATCTTGGTATCAAGAACACCAGTGCGAGATGTTGCCTGACGAGCATAAGCATCGGCAGACTTCTTGCACTCAAACTCCTTCACAAGGTAGTTTACTTCCTTCTGAGCAGATACTTTGTACTTCTTGTACTCGTTATCTACAGTTTCAAAGATGTTACCCCAGTGTTTAATACGCTCTTCATACTGTGCATCAAAAGACTTAGTGATATACTCTTGCAGAACACCAGAGTCAACAATAGTATTCTCAAGAATGATCTCAGGAATCTCTACATATTCAGTTTGGTGGAAGTAATCGGAATTGTTGGCAAGTTCCTCAGCGTTTTGATCAAACGCACGTTGAGTTTGTGACTCTTCCTCATTAGTTTGACCACCACCTTCTTGATAAGAAGGAGTATCAAGATCAGCAGTATCTTTATCCTGCTCATCTTCACCACCACCTTGCTGCTCAGACTCTCCAGATTCTTCTTCTTGCTGCTCAGATTGTTCGGCATCGGAGTTTTGATTTCCACCCTGTTGTGGGGGCATCGGTGCGGGAGTCTGCTGCTTTTGCTTCTCCTGTTCCTTCAGGTAGTCAACAATATCCTCACAGATAGCAAGAACTTCCTCAAAGGTTTCAGCATCAGCAACACGAACAACAAACTGTTGCTCATCCTCATTAACGAAAGGAATCATGGCGAAAGCACCAACCTTGAAGTGCAGGTTGATACGATCAATAAATGACAGACGGAACAGATCAATCTCTTGGATCTCAAAGAAATCCTGATCGTTCAGTTCTTCATAACCCTGATAGAAACTACGGGCAAGACCAGGAAACTTACGCTTCATAAGTTTCTCAATACGAGCATCCTCAACAACGTTCACAAAATCTTTAGGAACATTGTTGCGGACAATAGTTGTCCAGTTCGTGTCAGGAGTGTATAATGCATGTCCTACCTCATGACCCACCAGCATGTCGTAGACCGTCGCAGATGCCTTATCCCACACGGGAAGAGTCAGCACACGGCGTACAGTGTCAAAGGATGCTGTGGGGACTTGACGGTGCTCTACCAGCAGGTTCTCGGTGGCGAGCAGTTTGGCGAGATTGCCCTTGATCTCTTGGTTAATCATGGTGTTGTGCTCTCAACTGACATAAGTATAAGGGATGCCCTACCAAGCAGAGCACCCCTTGTGCCAGTTCCAGAACTGGTCTACATAGTACAGTATTGTTATTATTATGAAATTTAAAAGAGAATGTAATTGGTTTCAACTAGACCTCACAAAAAACAAGAGTTTTTACGTTGGTCCATATCAAGAGGAATATAAAGGAGTTCCAGGAACTTATGATTGGAAATTATATTCTTTTATCACCAGGAGATTCAAACTTTGTTTAGTTAGAAGTAGACTAAATGGTTTCTGGGAGTTTCAATTTGCTGGTCGCTGGACCAGCACAGGAACAAAACATCAAGGTATCAAATATAAAATTGATACCGTAGAACTTAATAATAATGCAATTAAACATTAGATCTTCATGATATACTGTAAAGCATAATATGGTGGAATAATATCAAAGCTGATGTTATGTTTGTGTGTTGTATTAGCTAATGTAACACTACCACTAGTTGTTGATCCGTGATCATGACCACCTTGAGATCCAAGTCCTGGATTATTTGCCTCAGTGACAGTTCCATTACCAGTGAAACGATCTGGATCTATATTAGCTTGTCCGCCAGAATTGTAGCTTGGAACTGACAATGTAACGCCAGCCATACCCTGAGCAGCTACTGTGTCCTTTTCCTCATTATAAACTTTACCATCTTGGTCCTTTTCACCAAATTCTTTATCAGCCTGCTCATCAGTATAATACCTATCTAGATATTTATGTGTATGACCTGTATCTTGAACTGAAATTTCTGGGTGACCATGAATCATACCATGACGGTGTGCAGGAATTTCACCCGTTGTTAGTGTATGTTCTTGAACGTCAACACTAATGTTATGTGTAGCAGTTGGTGTTGTATCATTATCTCCCGTGTCCTGATTAACAGCAGCAGCACCGCCAGTGCCATTAACATTATATCCACCAGCGCCAGCACCAATAACAAATTTTGCTCTTAAATCTGGTGCTGTCCTATTATTTCCATCTCTGCATCTGTACTGATTACCATCACATCTAACCCAACCATTAGGGCAACCACTACCATAATAAAGGGCAATAACACCGATAGCAACACCAAACTTAGACCATAAATGCTCAGCATTAGAAGATAATTCATTATGACTTCCTTCTGAACCAGCAGGAGTATAATCTGTTCCATCCCACTCATCCCAAGGATCACCATCAAAAACAATGGCATTACGATCTGAATCTTTATTCCAATCATTAGGAGTAATACGAAGAGAACCCATTCTAAGTCTGGCTAATCTTCCAAGAGTATCAAAATCGTTAGTTTCATTGATATGATCACTATTATTTGGAGCATCCTGGAAGAATCTAAAGTTCATTCCTGATGTATCCCAGATCATATATGCTGATTTAGATCCTGTTCCAGTAGAGAAAGCGTGAGATCCATCATCATAATACTTAAGTTCAAGACCTCTATCTTTTCCGTCAGAAGAAGCAAGATCACCACCATCAGTACCACCACCAAGTGTAATAATAGGATCCTTAATTGTTGTTACAGTTGAATTAACCCTGGTTGTAGTTCCTTGTACTTTAAGATCACCTTTAATTTCAGCACTACCCTCAACTACCAAGCTATTATTAACTTTTGTGGTTCCAGTAGGAGCACCAAAGTTTAGACTAGTAGCACCAGTAAATGCGTTTGTAGTCTGCGTGGAGAAGTTGACTGTGCTAGGAGTAATCATAAAGTCAACTTTCTCTGCTGTCGTGGTAACAACAGCAGTCTTAGAACCAGAAGTACCAGAGTCGTACTTACCACTAATTTCAACATCTCCCTTAATAATAAGTTTATCACTATTGAGAATAGCCTCAGAAGAACCACCACCAGTACCAGCACCCAAAGGTGCATTAGATGCACCAAATGTTAATGTTGTTGCACCAGTAGCGAAATTAACTGTAGTTGCGTTAGTAGTATAGTTAAATGTTGTTCCACTAGTGGTAAGATCACCACCGTTAATTGCTACATCACCACTAAAAGTACCATCTCCAGTAACTTGAAGGTGACCTTCAGAAGTAATAGCAGTACCAGAATTCGCCTTCACATGAAGTGGTGTAGATGGAGATGTTGTATTAATACCAAACTTACCATAAACATCATAAGGTTCAAGAGCTTCTGTATTACTGCTATTGGCTGTCCAAGATGTTTCCTCGGATGTTAAATGACCTGTACCAATAAGACCGATATTTCTCCAACCAGCATTTTGAAGCTGATTATTAATATCTGGTCCAACATAGATATAACCTTCATGTCTACTATCAATACCAATAGTATTTTTAAAGTATTTGTCACCCTTAAATGTTCCTTCTGCACCAATAATAGGTACTAAATTAGTGCTACTGAGAGCAGTTTGCTTTATTGTTCCATTGGTAGCGGAAGCAGCAAGTGCGCTACCTTTGGGACGATAGTTGACATCGTGAGTGAGAAGTGCTCTATTTAGATTTACAGGATCTCTTGTAGCAATTGATGCACCCTCATCCATAATTGTATGGTTAGCAAAATTGTTGGGAGTAGCAGAAGCATTACCAACCGTTGTTAATGTTCCATCAATAATTACGTTCTTAGTTGATGTAACATAAGGTACGAACTCAGAGTCTTCAACCGCAGCAGAACCTGCAACTCTCAGAATTGGTTTATCAAGAATCTCAGTTTCACCTGTAATAGCATTGATCTTTTGGTTACCAACATACAGATCACCGTATGCATTAAGACCAGAGTAGAATACAACACCAGCACGACGACGTTGTGCTTGAGAATAAAGAACTTCTTTATCATTCAGAACAACTTCCTGCTTAGATGGGAAACCAGTTGAATAGTTACCTGAACCAAATCCAGTATATTCAAATGTCTGGTTACCAGCACGAACCTGTGAGGTTCTTCTCAGTTCAACTTCAATTTCAATACTATTAGCATTAAATGGTGTTAGTCTATTTTCTTGTCCAGATGTAGCTTTTCCACTTTGGGCATCTAATGTAGCTCCAAGACTTGGGAATCCACAATCTTTAGCAAATTCAACTACTGCTTCCTTTGTAATAGAAGATCTATCATCGTTCTGATATACTAATCCATGAATAAGGTTATCAGCAACTGTTTTAGCAGCATCAGGATCACCTTTAGGATTATCCTTATCAAGGTCAGGATAAATCTTACCCACATCCTGCGAATACTTCAGGAATCCAAACGTATCGGTCTGTGAATTAAACTGATCTCCCGTAGGAGCAATATCAGCCATCAAAATTGTCAGATAGTAAACACCATCTTGTTCAGCAGGAATATGTGGTAAGATAGTATCAGATCTGTATACAAAAAATACTCTCTCAAGTGGATCAACCTGATTACTCTGATTCTCAGTATTGTATGGTTTAATTACATTGTTTTGATCAGTTAATCTCTGAACAACATAACCAACAATAGGAGGTCTCGCATTAAGGAAGGTTCTAGGAATGACATAACGCAGACGATATGTTCTATCAGCAAGTTGCCTATCATCAGCAAGTCTTCTAAAGAAGGTATTTTCGGTATTAGTAACTGCAACGTTGCTATAAATGCTATCAGTATTACTGCTAGTTAAAACTGGATGAATTGTATTGGTAGTGTCTGCCTTTACAGCAATAAACCAACAACCCTGAACTGGATCATAACGTAATGGTGACTTCTGAATGTTTCTATAAACAGTCAAAGTATTGGCATCACCATTAGTGTCAATGGGAATCTCAACGCCATTATTTGCGTTAGAAGAATCTGTCGCAATTTTAAATCTAAATGGATCATTTGGTATTGTAATAACATAGTATTCAGTGGTAAGACTTAAAGCATTCTGATTACCACCATCTTGAATCAATGGCAACAAACCACTTTGTGTATTACCAGAAACAACTCTACGCTTAAAGAATACTTTGTCGCCAGTAGTGAAACCATGAGGGAACGTACCAGTTGAGAAGTCCTCATTACTTGCGTTTACATCTACATTAAACCTAGGAAGTTCTGGATTTGTATCAGAAACGTATGCTTTAACTGTAAGAAGAGCATTGGCAGGAATAATTGATCTGATATTAACAATACTGTTAGAAGCACCACCAGCACCAGCTCTAGCATCTTCCTCAGAAGGAGCAATTTTAAATGAAGTATTACTTACTTTAATAGCATAATATAACTTGTTTGACTCCATTCCTAATGGAAGATAACCACTGTTACTATAAATTCTGATTGGTGTACCAGTTTCAAAATTATTAGTTGTTGTAGTAGTAAACTCATCATTGGCAACATTTACATTACTGATCTCTCTTATTTCAATACCACTGGGGTCAATGGTTGCCTTAAATTCTTCAATTCTACTGGTAGTGGGATTAGTCAAGTTGGCAAAAATCTCATCACCGATTTTACCACCTACCTTATATTGATTGATATTAAATACTGGAGTCTTATTAGGATCAAGTTGCTCAAATAGATACAGTTTACTACCCCGACCATCGGGAGCAACACCAGATCTACTCCTTTGAACATCTAAAGGATAATAAGGAACTTGAGTCTCAGCAGTTCCTAATGCTTGAGGAGGAATAATATGAGTAAACTTACCCTTCTTATCAAGAGTAAATGCATCTGGTCTGAAACCATCAGCAATCAGTGCTTGTGTACCAAAGTTAGAGTTAGAGTTGGTGATAGAATAATCACCACCGTTCTCAATTAAGTGCTGCTCAGCGTAACCAACGGCGAACACCGAAACTGACTGAATGAACGCATTGTTAGATACACGGATATGATAATGTCTCCATCCAGTGGTAGCATCACCACGGTAGTAAACACCACCAGAAGAATCTTGGTGAAGTGCGATAGAATCAGAGGCACCACCTTCTAATACAAAACTAGGGTTAGGTGTAGTAGTTTCAGTGAACTTAACGAAAGCACGATCGTCTTTCTGAAGTGAAACACCCGTAAACTGGGCAACAACCATGGACTTAAATCCACTGACTTTGCTACCATCTGCCCACAGACCACAAAGACCATAAGTAGATCTCAGTGAACAGTTAAAGATGTATGGTGAGGATGAGTCAACAGTATCAATCTCAGCCTTAACAATGGCATTAGTAAGGTCTGCTGCTGGTACTGATCCAGAAGTAAGTCCTGGGACTGTAATAGTAAGCTGAGTGTCATTATCAACAGTAGTTACATAATAAGTACCATTTAGTCCAGCATATGCGCCACCAATATCTTCAATGGTGATCTGCTGACCTTCAAATACTTCATGAGGACCACCCGTTACGATGGTAACAATGGCACTGTTAATTGAAATCGTAGAAATACCTTTCTGTCCTGCCTGTTGTAGAGGACCAACAATTCTAGTTTCTTGTACTCTAGATTCTAATTCACCAGCAGTTGTAGGAATAGATGCAAATGCTCTCGCTGCTTTTGCATAGAAGAGATCCAGATCACTCTGGTCGGCATATGTAAAGCAAGTAACTTTATGGTGGGAATAGTTAGCATTTACAATGGCATTACTACCAGGAGTATTGTAAACACCACCCTGACCAGATGAGTGAGAAGTTGGGAAAGCATCAAACAGTGAGAACTGCCAGAAATAACAAGCACCTGTTACTTTAAAGATTGATGTTCTACCAAAAGAACCATTAGCAGGATCAGGAACATAACGAGGACGAACCCTCGTTTTTCTGAGATCCATACCGACGAGTGAAGTACCTCTAGGAATAACAAGACCACCCTCAGTGGAATTAAACTTATAAAGATCGTTAGCAGGATCTAAGATGTCAAAGTTAGATTGATCTGATAACTCAGGAACTTCAGCAGTATTTGCCTTACCAGGACGGTTGTCAATGATATATTCGCCAGGTGCTAAGTTAATAGTAAACTGGTCATATTTGTCATTATTTTGTCCAGCGACATATGAGAAACGAGCAATCTCAAGCAATGCACGCTGGATAGTTTTAAACGGTCTCGTGGGTGAGTTACCGTTGTTTGAAATCAAATCCGACGCATTAAAATCGTCAGGATTGACATACAACATTCTTCCAGTTCTGGAAGCAATCAAATTAGTTAATCTCGTTAATGCCATCTGAAGTTATAGATCAAAAGGGTTCTTCTGGGTTATTTATAAATCAAACTCTTGAGTTCTATAAATGGGAGAAGTATTGAATTTTAGGTTTCTGACAAAAAATATTAATGTTAAACGAGGTTCGTAATCATTAACCCAAAATGAATTCTCTTTGTGTGGAATGTTTTGACCCTCGTATAATACTAATCTGTTGTAAACATTACCAACAGTCATGACCTCATCATGTGCTTTATGATTGTACTTCAAATGTCTTAAGTATTCATG